>FSVH01000176.1_pt1 | contig 14843 bp, 14 predicted proteins | sample 1637631 | NCBI WGS metagenome assembly FSVH01 (sample SAMEA3914814, study PRJEB12502) | metagenome | biome: forest; material: soil | place: USA | collected 2011-09-16 | depth 0.1 m | reverse complement strand
TTCAATTTCTTCTTTAAAATCAAGAGGAATTTCTTCTTCATTTTCCGGTGTAATATCTCGAAATATGCTAGCAATCTTATGTTTTAGATAAATACTTCCATCAGGGTTTCCACCAAACAAATCGGCTGGAAATTGATTTTTACCACTATCCCACGCCCATTCTCTGTAAGCGTCAGCAAATACAGTTCCGATAGCTGGAGCATGCTGATAAGTTTGCACATAATATCCGTAGTCTTTAGTCAAAATCGGACAAGTGTCTTTCAACAAAATTAACAATTCCGACCAATTAGGCGCCCCAAAATAACGCTTGCACAGGCCACTTCCTGCAAACATTATTGGCTGACACTGGAACTTATCTAAAATACCACTCACGTTTTCGGTGACTTCAGTTTGATAGTCCTGATAAGTCATTTTCCACCCCCTCTGCCAAAAACTTAATTAAGCCGCCAGTTGCTCTTTCACGCGTTCAGCCAGGGTTTTGATGTCCAAAGGCTTGGGCAGGAAGGAAATGTTCTGCTCTTCTTCCAGCAGGTCCGAGAATTCCGACTCGGCATATCCCGAGATAAACATCACCGGCACATTACCCAGGATCGGGCGCGCCAGTTTCAGCATCGACGGGCCGTCCATACCCGGCATGATAACGTCCGAGATCAGCAAATCGAACCGGCCGTTCTCGGCTTCGATGATCGCCAGCGCCTCTTCGCCGTCCTCGGCCTCCAGCACCTCGTAACCACGCTGACGCAACAGGTGCGCCGCGATGCCACGCACGATCTGCTCGTCCTCAACGAACAGGATGCGCCCGACACCCGACAGATCCTTCGGCACCGGTTTAGTGACTTCCGGCTTAGGCGTCGCCAGTTCCTTTTCGGTCTCGATCCATACCGGCAGGAAGATGCGGAAGGTCGCGCCCTTGCCCGGCGGCGAGACGATCTGAATATGACCGCCCGCCTGGGCAATGATGCCGTGGACCGTGGAAAGTCCCAGTCCCGTGCCTTCGCCCAGCGGCTTGGTGGTAAAGAACGGCTCGAACACCTGCGCCAGGATTTCGGGCGGAATGCCGGGGCCGGTATCGCTGACCTCGATCAGGGCCGCCCCTTGAGCCGGCGCTTCCGGCCAGCCATAGTCCTTGGCCTCTTCCTGCGTCATGCTGGCGGCACGGATATTGACCTTGCCGCCGCCCTGGGCGCGCATGGCGTCACGCGCATTGACGACCAGGTTCATCATGACCATTTCCATCTGCCCCTTGTCGACATGGACATTGGGCAGGTTACGGCCATAGGCGGTCTCTAACTTGACGTCTTCGCGCACCAGACGGCGCAGCAGAACCTCGGCTTCGGAAACCATTTCACCGACATTAAGTGTGACACGCTTGACCGTCTGCTTGCGGGCGAAGGCCAGCAGGTTGCGTACCAGATCCTCGGCACGGGCGATGATCTGGCGGATACCGTTCAGATCGTCGTAGGACGGGTCGCCCAGTGGATGATTGAGCAGGAGTTGGTCATTGCGGAACTTGAAGCCGGTCAGCAGGTTGTTGAAGTCATGCGCCATGCCGCCGGCCACCTGACCGATGGCCTGCATCTTCTGTGACTGCACCAGCGTCTGCTCCAGTTTCTTCTGCTCGGACACATCGAACAGGTACAGACTGTACCCGCCGGAAACCTGGCTGACATAGATTTGCAGGGCGCGTTCGGATTTGACATTGAGGCTGATATCAAAGGGTCCGCTCTTGCTGGTGACAAGCTTCTCGGCCAGAGCGGCGCGCGAGTTTTCCGTGACCAGATCACCGAAAGTCATACCGGTCAGCTTGTCCGGCGCCTGTTCGGTCAGGGCGGCAAAAACGGTGTTGAAGTCGGTGACGCGCGCGGTGAAGAGGTTATCCCCCGCCACCAGCGCCGCACCGAAGGGCGCTGCTTCCGCGAAAGCGTCCATAATCGCTTCCGGCAGGTCCGTTTTATGGTCACGAACTTCATGGTGGTCAGGCAGGAAACCGTCGTCCTGCACGGCTGGCGGGTTTTCATGTTTCAGCATCAGCCCATTGCCGAGCACGCCTTGCGAAGCCGCGCGCACCAGCACCAGATCCTCGCCAAGACGCGACACAACCATTTCATAATCAAAGCCGCCGAGCCGGACCAGTGCGCGGCCCATGCCCTGTGCCTTCGCCTCACGCAGCGCAACGAACAGGGCCGGCGCGTGTTCGCCCTGCGGTAAACGCTTGCTGCCGCCCCCAGCGTCACTCCAGGCGGAATTGACCGCCAGTACATGCCCGTCAAACGCCGCCACGGCCGCCGGTTCGCTCAGGGATTTGACGATATCGGACGCCCTGAAACCTTCGGCGCCGAGAATGTCGGTCTCACCGGAAAAAGCGAACATCCCCATGAAGACCACGCCGGCAACGGCAGCGATCAGGATGCCCAGCACAATCCCTACCGGCAGGTGGCCGGATACGAGCCACACCGCCACGCAGGCGCAAACCACGATCACGGCGACAATGCCCGCCGTCAACGGATTGACGGCGTCACGCAGCCGGCTGATCAGTGATGTCGCGTTTTTTTCCGGTGCGGAGACCGGCGTGGCAATAGGCGCTGCGGACAAGGTACGACCTTCTCGATACGAAATGCGAATGTGGACACGCTCGACATACGAGCGAATCACCTCTGAGATAGTAGACCATTTTATGATGTGCGCGCAGGTTAACAAAATATCTGTGAATTCAAACAACTAGCCTTAAAAAGCGCTCTTTTTCTTCGACATGATGAAACTGATCAGCTTGGCGACCGCCGCGAAATGCTGCTCAGGAATCACCTCATCGATTTCCATGCTGGCGAACAGGGCACGGGCAAGTGGCGGGTCTTCGACAATGGGTACGTTATGCTTGCCGGCTTCCTCACGGATTTTCAACGCCACGGCATCCATGCCCTTGGCGACGCAGATCGGCGCCGCCATCTCGCCCATTTCGTATTGCAGCGCCACGGCATAGTGGGTCGGGTTAGTGACCACGACCGTCGCATTCTGCACATTGGCCATCATGCGGCGACGGCCTTTTTCCATGCGCAACTGGCGCAGCTTGGCCTTGATGTGCGGATCACCTTCGGTCTGCTTGTATTCTTCCTTTTGCTCCTGTTTCGACATCTTCATGCGTTGCAGGAAACGGAATTTTTGCAGGGCGAAATCGGCCACGCCCTCGACGAACAGAAAGATACAGACAGCGATTGCCAGGGCGATGGCCGCCTCATGGACATAGGGCAAAATCAACATCGGCGAGGCGGCGGTCAGGGCCAGGATATCGGTCAGGCGGTTCTTGACGACCATCCAGACGATGACGCCGGTGATGGTCAGTTTCAGCAGGGTCTTGCCGAAGGTGATAAAAGCGTCGAGACCGAACAGCTTCTTCAGGCCGGTCATCGGATTGAGCTTGCTGAAATCCGGCGCCAGTTTCGACGGTGTGAACATCAGGCCGGTCTGCATGACATTGCCGAAGACGCCCAGCGCCATCGACGCCCCCATGACCATCAGCAATATGGGAATGATATCCATGACCACGGCGCGGGCGATGCCTATGCCGCCGTCACCTTCAAGCGATCCCAGAAGCTGGTCCGGATGCGCCAGGAAGGGCAGCAGGTCCTCGCTCATGGTGCGGCACAGCTCCGGTCCCTTGATGGCCACGATGGTGCAGGCGCCGATCAGCGACAGGGCTTGCGGCAGGTCGCCGGACTTGGCGACATCGCCCTTGTCCCGCGCCTGCTGGAGTTTCCGTCCGGAGGCCTCTTCTGTTTTATCTTCGCCGTCCGCTTCGTCAGCCACTGCGGGCTCCCTTCAGAAAGATGCCTAAAAATTGCTGATAGTGGTCGATGAAGACCATCCCCATGGTGCCGAGCGACAGGGCCATCAGGGCCAGACCGAACAGCACGCTCAGGGGCGTGGCGGCGAAGAAGATCGGGAAGTTGGGCATCATGCGCCCGACAAATCCGGTGGCGATATTGAAGACCAGGGCGAAGACGATCACCGGGGCCGAAAGCTGTATGGCCAGCACGAGGCTTTCGCTCATGGTCCTGATCATCAACGTGCCGGCGTCACCGATCATGACGTTTTTAGTCGGCGAAAATATCTGATAGGAATCGACCATGGCGCGGATGAACAGATGATGGGTATTGGTCACCCAGATCATCACCAGTCCGAAAATGGCCAGGAACGCACCAAGGCTGGTGCTCGACTGTGCCTCCGTCGGATTGGCGGTCTGGGCGAAGGACAGCGTGGTTTGCAGCGAGAGGATTTCGCCGGTCGTTACCAGCGTAAACAACAGGACGCGCATCAGCGTGCCGAGCATCAGGCCTATAATCGCTTCGTGCAGCACGATACCGGTCAGGGCGCCAAGCGTTGGCGGCATAGGTGGAATATAAGGCCCGACGATCGGCGTAATCATCATGGCGAGGAGCAGCGAAAAGCACAGGCGCAGACGTGGCGGCACCGCCGGATCACCCAGTCCGGGAATCAGCATGGCGATACTGGCCAGACGAATGAAGATCAGCCCCACGACCCACAACTGCGCCGATGTGCCGAAATAGGAGGTTATGTCGGTGCCCCCCGTAGCCGGCAGGCTGGAACGCAACTGGACAGCCTGAAGCAGGAGCATGCCTACATCGCCGCGATTTTATTGATAACTTCGTGCATGAAACTGGCGAGCAGCGACCCCATCAGCGGCAACAGCAGCAGCAAAGCCAGAAAAACCGCGATGATCTTGGGCGCATAGATAAGCGTGGCTTCCTGAATTTGCGTCAGGGCCTGAAACAGGCCGATCGCGACCCCGACCACGAGACCGACCAGCAGGATCGGCGTACATAGCTGAATGGTCAGCCAGATGGCGTCACGCCCGACCCCCAGAACCTCAGCACCTGTCATTTACTTCATACCCGTCAAGAAACCATACCCAAGCCCGGCAATATTTGCCGTGCGAACGGTTAATTTGCCCTTAACCTATGATGAGATTCTCTCAGGTCTGAAAGTCCGGCAGGCCTGAAAGTTCGGAAATTGCAGTTAAATTATTAGGGCATTAACTATGGTTAAACCCCGTTCAGGCAAGTTAACGGATGATGAGTCGAGACCGTAAAACGCCTGTAACGAATGCCGACCCTGTTGGCAGCGCGCTCCCTGAATCGATGGATTCCGGGCGCGCCCTTGATCGTGCGCGCGTTTTGCTCGACAAGCCACAGCCGGTCCAGAAACCTTTTTCACTGAACAGCGCCTTGCGGACGACGGCTATTGTCGCCGCCACAGTGTCGATGGGCATGGCCACTCTGGCGCTGGGAGATACCATCGCCCAGCCGCAGGTGGCCCCGCGTTCCGATATCGACATTCGCGTCGGCCGCAACAAACAGTCCGGTCGCATCGAGATTTACGGCGCCATCGGCAGCCGCGCCTCGGTGCGTCGTGAAAAGGGACAGGTCGTCATTCGGCTGCCCGGCCAGAAAAAGCCGGATCTTGGCGATATCCGTTCCAATCCGCCCGTTGGCATCAAGGGCGTCGACCTCAAATCGGACACCCGCGCCAGTGAGTTGTGGCTGACTGTGACCGATGGTTTCGAAACCCATTTCGGCCGCGAAGACGGCGCCGTCTTCGTCCAGATCGACCCGACCGCCCGTGACGACGCCAAACCGGATGATGGCAAAAATGACGGTCAGGTCCGCGTCAATTTGCAGGACGTCATCAAGGGCCAGGAAGCAAAGCCGCCCTCCCCGAATGACGCCCATGTCAGCAAGGCTGCCAACGTGCCGGTCGTGGCGCTGGAGGTCGAAAGCGTCGATGGCGGCAAGGATATCGCCTTTCCCTTTGCCGGACCGGTCGCCACCGCCGTCTTCCGGCGCGGCGAATCGGTGTGGATCGTCTTCGATTCCGAGGTCGACCTGCGCCTGCCGCCCGAACTCAAGGACGGCGCCATTGTTCAGGACGCCCAATGGACGCGCAATGACGGCTTCACCGCCCTGCGCATCAAGGCGCCAACCATCGGTTCGCTGTCAGCGATCAATGACGGACTGGTCTGGCGCGTCCGGCTGGGCGGGAAGCCCCTCGATAACAAGGCCACCGAGACCGATATTATCCGGGACGACAGCCCCGGCGTGCCGGGCCTCAATATAAATCTGGCCGGCGCCACCCGCATAGCCTGGATTCGCGATCCGAACGTCGGGGATCGCATGGCAGTGATCCCGGCGCGCGGGCCGGTAAAGAATCTGACCACCGCCCGCACCACCCTGGAAGCCACCCTGGCGTCAACCGCTCAGGGCGCGGCGGTCGTGCATATGGCGCCGGATGTCAAGGTGGCGGTATCCGGCGATCTGGTCGAGATATCGCGCCCCAATGGCCTGACGCTTTCGACGCTCGATCCCAATACGCCGCCGAACGATCCGACCCAGGCCTACAAGAATGCGCTTTATCCCAGCCTGATGAATGCCGACTGGTCCATGGCGCCGGCCGAAGGCTTCCTCGCCCGCTACAATGCCCTTCAGGCCGCTGCCGCCGACGAAGGCAGTCAGGGCCCTGCCGCCGCCACCAAGGCGCGGCTGGCCCTGGCGCGTTTCCTCGTCGGCCAGAACCTCACTTTCGAAGCGCAGGGCGTGCTTGACCTGCTGGTCAAGGAAAGCCCGCGCGCCCAGGATAATCCGCAGGTGCGGGGCTTGCGCGTTGTCGCCCGCATGCTGTCCGGCCGCTATGCTGACGCGACGGGTGATCTGTCGTCCTCGCAACTGGTCAATGATCCGGCCTCGCGCCTGTGGGCCGGCTATGGCGAGATGCAGGCCGGGCACCACGCCGATGCGGTCAAGGACTTCAAGTTCGGCCTGAAGGCGCTCGATCAGTTTCCGCCGGAATGGCGCGCAAAGATCGGCGCGGCCTACGCCTATTCCGCTTTGCAGCAAAACGACCTGACCACGGCCGAGGCAATGATCGGCTATGCGCTGGCCCAAGCCGCCACGCCGTTGCAAAAGCTCCAGGCCTATCTGATTGACGCCCAGATCATCGAGGCGCAGGGCGACAAGCCGCGCGCGCTCAAGGTTTATCAGGCGGTGGCGCGCGCGACGGACGACAGTATCGCCGCCCCCGCCGCCATGCATGCCGCCATGCTGGGCTACGATCTCAAGAAAGCCACCTCGGCCCAGACCCTGGCCACGCTCGATTCGCTGCGTTTCCGCTGGCGCGGCGGCGATACCGAAATGAAGCTGATCAATGACATGGGCAGCATCTATCTCAGCGAAGGCCGCTACCGCGAGGCGCTGATGGTGCTGAAAAGCGGTGGCCAGTCCTTCATGGGTGATCCGCAATCGGTACAGATTCAGACGACGCTGAACCAGGCTTTCCGCGGCCTCTTCCTCGGCGGCATGGCCGACGGCCTGCAACCCGTCGAAGCGCTCGGCCTGTTCAACGATTTCAAGGAGCTGACTCCGATCGGAGCCGACGGTGATGAAATGGTGCGCCGGATCGTGCGCCGCCTCGTCGATGTCGATCTGCTCGATCAGGCCGCCGATCTGCTGGAATATCAGGTCAGCCACCGTCTTGACGGTGTCGCCAAGTCGTCCGTCGCCGCCGACCTCGCCGCCATCTACCTGATGGACCACAATCCGCAGAAGGCTCTGGGCGCTCTGTGGAACACGCGCACTACCCTGCTGCCGAAAGCGGTCATGGCCGAGCGCCGGGTGCTGGAAGCCCGCGCTCTCAACGAACTGAACCAGCCGGACAAGGCGCTGGATGTGCTTGGCAATGACAGTTCGCCCGACGCGCAGGATATCCGTGCCGACATCTTCTGGAACAAACAGGATTACGCGCATGCTGGCGCCATCCTCGAAAAACGTCTCGGCGATCGCTGGAAAACTGATGCGCCACTGACCCTGGCAGATGAAGGCCGACTGTTGCGCGCCGCCATCGCCTATAGTCTGCAAAAGGATGGGCCGTCCCTCACCCGCCTGTCGACCCGCTACGGTAAGTTTTCGGATACCGCGTCTTCGTCCGACGCCATTCGCGTGGCCCTGGCCCCGCTCGACGGCGGCACTCTGAGCGCCAAGGATTTCGCTGCCTCCACCGCCGCGACAGACAGCTTCGCCGGTTGGGTGACGGGCATGAAAAAGAAGTTCCGCGACAAGGACGACGCCGCGGCCAAAGCCGCCGCCAACGCACCTAAAAGCAAGACAGCTTAGAGTAACAAAGTCACATCCGTGTGATCAATGTCGTGTTTCGCTTTAAGCTTTGCAGGTCTGCTGTATTATATGCCTGTCCCCAAGTTTTGGGGGATGTGAAACAAATGAAGGAAAATGATCGTCAGTTAAGTCAGGCATAGCCGCAAGTTTAATGCGCGGCCATTCGTCGAAATCTCGGCACCAGCCCATATTTGCGCTTACGCGATCAAGCCCTCCCCGAAACCAAGACTATAGTCACTCTCATATTCGAGAGCGCGCATTTGCTTGTTCTGTTCTATTTTCATCTCAACTTAAGAAAGGTCGGGGGACCTGAGCCGCGTTCGTACTGGCCGCAGCCCTTGAAACGAAACACATGAATATGAATAATCTCCGCACCGGCGTTTCTCTGCCCGGCAAATGGAAAGTGCTGATTCCGGCCGGCGCCGTTGTCGTCTTGCTGCTTGGGTCGCTGGTTTCCTGCGGCCAGACGATCCAGCCGGGTAATGTCGGCGTCAAGATCCGCACGCTTGGCCCATCGGCCGGTGTCGATCCGACGCCCCTGCCCTCCGGCTGGCACCTGAACCTGCTGGGTGAACGCATCGCCGAATTCCCGGCGATCCAGCGCACCTATACCTATACGCGCGAAGCCGACGAACGCGGGCCGGAAAACGAGGAAGTCACCTTCTCGGACAACAACGCCCTGCCGATGACGGCCGACGTCCAGCTCGTCATGCGCATCGACCCGTCAAAGGCGCCGTCGCTTTACAAGCGCTATCGCCTGACCTTCGATCAGATGTTCGAAGGACCGATCCGTAACGACGTGCGCACCGCCATCGCCGCCCAGACCGAGCTGGTCAGTGTCGAATTCCTTTACAAGGGCGGCCGTCAACAGGTCATCCAGCAGGCGCTCAACCGGGTCAATCGCAAATGGGCGGCGCAGGGCGTCGAAATCAGCCAGCTCGACTGGATCGGCACCATCCGCTATCCGCAGGTGATCCTCGATTCGATCCAGATGAAGACCAAGGCCGATGCCGATGCTTCCGCCGCTCAGGCACAGGTGGCCGTGGCCAAGGCCCAGGCCGATGCATTGATTGAGCAGGCGCGCGGCCAGGCCGAATCGAACCGCATGCTGGCGCAATCGATCGCGTCTTCGCCGGAAGTGGTGCAATTGCGCGCCATTGAAAAGTGGGACGGCAAATTACCGACAACGACCGGCGGTGCCGTGCCGTTCATCGATATCAACAAACGCTAGATTGGAGAGGGGGGCTTTACAGCCTCCCTTTTCTTTATCCGCTGCCGGTGACGACCGGGTGGAAGCTTTGCACCAGCGAACCGGCGACCAGATGCCAGCCATCGACCAGCACGAAAAAGATCAGTTTGAACGGCAGCGAAATGACCACCGGCGGCAGCATCATCATCCCCATCGACATCAACACCGAGGCCACGACCAGATCGATCACCAGGAACGGCACGAACAACAGGAAGCCGATCTCAAACGCCTTTTTCAACTCGGAAATCATAAAGGCTGGCGTCACCACACGCACCGGCAAATCCATCTTGTCGGCCGGCATTTCGAGCTTGGACAAGCCCACGAACAGGCCGAGATCCTTCCGATCCACCTGCGCCAGCATAAAGGCCTTGACCGGCTGGCTGGCGGCATCGAAGGCCTGCGGCAGCTCCATTTCCTGATCCATCAGCGGCCGGATGCCCTGATTGTAGGCCGCCTCATAGGTCGGGGCCATGACGATGGCCGACAGGAACAGGGCCAGCGAGATAATCACCGCATTGGGCGGGCTTTGCTGAAGCCCAAGCGCCGTGCGCAGCAGGGACAGCACCACCACGATACGAATGAACGAAGTCGTCATGATGACGATTGACGGCGCCAGGGACAGCACCGTCATCAGCCCGATCAGTTGCACAACGCGGGCGCTCAGGGAGCCGCCCTTGCCGAGATCGACATTCACCGATTGCGCCAGTGCCCCGTAAGGCATGATCATCATTGTGAAGCCGAGTATGAACACGACCAAAACAATGAAGTTCATTGTTTTTGGACCGAGCGGTTTGCGAATCTTCGGGGTGGCCTCGGGAATACGCGCGTCAGAAGAGGTCATCATTGGGGTCCACTGCGGCGCTTTTGGGCGCGGATTTTAACGCTGCCTGCGTATTGGAAGGAGGCCGCAGCCTGTCGCCAGGCGGGTCCAGTTCGCGCCCCTCGCCCAGCAAAATCAGACGTTCGGCATTGTCGAGCCGCACCAGCACCAGCCGGCGGGCGGGATCGAGCACCAGTGTTTCGATCACTTCGAGACGTTTCGCGCCACGCTGCGCCTGTAGCTTCGCCATCAGCGCCGGCGCATAGCGACGCAGCACATAGGCTAGGCCGAGGATCAGCCCGATGACGATGGACAGGCCGAAAAAGGCCCGCAGGATTTCAACCAGACTCATCTGTTCCTTCTGCGCTACCGAAGTTAACGCGCCGTTTACTTAAAGCCTTCGTTAACCAAAAGGTGGGCATAATTTGCCTCGTATCGTGGCATAACCCTCAATAGGTTGAGTCGCGACGATTCGGAAAGGCTTGAGCATGGCGAACCAGGACATAGGTTTTTTGAATGCGCTGCAATCGCGCATGGGCTGGCTGAACGACCGGCAAAAGGTCGTGGCGCAAAACGTCGCCAATGCCTCAACGCCCGGTTACAAGCCGCATGACCTCACGCCGCAGGATTTCGGCAAGCTGGTGGCGGGCGCATCGGATGGCGGCAGCATCGGCATGATTACGACAGACCCCATGCACCTCACCCCGCAGGGCGGCGCGGCCACCCGTGCCAACGAAGTCGTTTCGCTTGATTCGGAAACCACGATGGATGGCAACAGCGTCGTTCTTGAAGAACAGATGCTCAAAATGGCCGAAAGCCGGATGCAGTTTCAGGCGGCGGTGTCTTTCTACGAAAAGTCGATGTCCATGATCCGCATGGCCGCACGCGCCCCCGGCAAGTAAGAGTTCTGGGTAAGTAAGATTTTTGGGCAAATAAGGAGTTAGACCTTGATCAACAACGACAAGCCACCCCAGTCCAGCCAGACCATGGCGGTCGCTGCCAGCGCGCTCAAGGCGCAGCAGGCGCGCATGCGGGTCATTGCTGAAAACATCGCCAACTCCGATTCGACCGGCCGCACGCCCGGTGCCGATCCCTATCGCCGCCAGACGCCCGTTTTCACCTCGGCGCCGGTTGATGGCGCCACCGGCGTTAAGCTGGCCAATGTGGTGCAGGATATGAGCGCCTTCCAGCAGGAATATGATCCCACACACCCGGCAGCCGACGCCACCGGCTATGTCAAGAAACCGAACGTCAATCCGCTCGTCGAAACCATGGACATGCGTGAAGCCCAGAGGTCTTACGAGGCCAATCTGAACGTCATCGAGACGGCGCGCGCCATGACCCAGAAAACCCTCGACATCCTCGATAAATAAGGCCTGATCCATGGACCCCTTATCCGCCGCCCGCGCCTATGGCGCCGCCGTCAAACAGGCGCAGAACGCCGCGAAAGAGAGCAGCAGCGAAACAGGCGGCGCCTCGGCGCCTGACTTCGGCAAGATGCTGCAAGGCGCACTCGAACATACGATGAAGACGACCCAGGGCGCCGAAAACATGATGGTCCAGCAATCCCAGGGCAAGGCGGAACTGATCGATGCCGTCACGGCTGTTTCAAGCGCCGAAACCAGTCTGCAAACCGTGATCTCCATCCGTGACCAGGTAATCAGTGCCTACCAGGAAATCATGCGGATGCCGATCTAAGCACACAAAATCCCATAATAAAAAGCCTTCCCGGTTCGCACCAGGAAGGCTTTTTTATACGTTTTGAAAGCTGCCTAGCCCTTCTTTGTTGCCGGCGTGGCGGGCTTGGCGCCGGCAGGAGCGGCTCCCGGCGCGGCCGGACCACCCGCGGCGGTCTTGTTGAGCTGCTGTTGCAGGCCATCGGCACGCTGCATGCGCTTGGCCAGCTTTTCGGTCAGGTCTTTCGCGGCATCGGCCGACATCGCGCCAAGAATGGCAGCCAGTGCGCGATCCTTCATCTTCGAGGCGATCGGCAGGCGAACATCGTCGCTCATAATGGTCATGGCAGCGGCGGCGTCCTTCGGTTTCATGGCGGCGTAGACCGCCACCAGACGCGTGGTATCGTCGTCCTGCACCTTGGTGGCCTGATCGAGAAGTCCCTGAATCTGCGTTTTCAGGTCGGCCAGTTGCGTAATGCGGGCATCAAGCTTCGAATCGGCCGTTTCAATCAACTGCGCGCGTGAATTGAGCTGTTGCTCGCGCTGGTCAAGCTGCGCCCGGCGCTGGCCGAGGCTTTGCAGGATATTCAATTCATTGGGCGAAATCCCCGCCTGCTTGGCCAGATCGTCGACCGAGGTGGCGCAGATCGGCGTCATCGGCGCGGTCGCTGCCGCGTCTTTGGCCTGCGATGCCGCATCCGCCGCCATCAGGGCCGGATCGGCACCATAGCTCTGGGTCGGATCATCCGCACGATCGACCTCGCCCTTGCCCTTTGCGGCCACCGGCTTTTTCGCCACCGGCTTATCCGCCTTTTTCGTATCCGCCGCAAAGGCCGTGGCTGCCTTGAAGACGTCAGGCATCACCTCCAGGCTGGTGATCGCCTTGAGAGCGAAGACACCCGCCACGGCGACGGCGACGAGCGGCAGGAAACGAGGTAAGGCCATCTACTAGGATCTCTTGATATTGAACTGGCGCGGACGGCCTTTCGGCGCCTCCACGGGCATCGCATGTCTTTCACCCCCGAAACCATTGGTGAACAGCTCATCCTCAACGGCCGCCACCTGCCGGCTCGGCAGGTTGAGCGTACGGATCATTTCGTTGAGATTGGCGACCACCAGTTCGGACATCTGAACCTTGTCGATGATTTCACTTTCATCTTCCGGCTCTATATCCGGCAACAGGCTGCGGCCATAAGGCGTCTGGCTTGGGCGGACGACATCGTTGGTGAAGGCTGTCCGGTCGCGCGGTCGCATCGCGGCTTCGGCATCGTGATGGGCGGGACGAATGACTTCGGGTGTTAAGGATTCGGTGCGCGGCGCCAGCCTGATTTCCGGACGCGCCGCCGGCTGGCTGCGGATGGCCTCGAAGCTGACCAATCCCTTGTCGAGTTCGGACTGGACGCGTTCGGCGCGCGCCACCTGCATGTCGAGTTTTTGCAGCACCTCGCGCGCCGCCAGAATCCGGCCATGCAGCAAGTCCTGCGATTCGTCGGCATGGCCACGCAGTTCCTTCAGCGAATTGTGAGCACGAATCGCCGCATTATCGAGATCATGCACCGCTTGGGCGAAACCTTCATGCGCCGCGCGCAGGGCCTTAAGGCGCTTGTCGAGACGCCAACCGAACAGCAGCGCTACAACCAGCAACGCCATCAGGACCATTTCCATGATAAGGCTCGTCATGTTCATAGTCGCCCCCTATCTCTTCGTCTGCATCAGCCGACGCTTGGCCGCCGAAGCCAGGGGCGCATCGACACGCACGGCAATGGAATGGCCCTTGCGACCCATACGGCCCGTCGTCAGCGGAATGGCGCCACATTTGAGTTGAATGGGCGACTCCGCATTGGCATTAAGAATAAGGGTTTCCCCCACTTCCAGGTTAAGCACCTTGGAGAGCGGCATTTGCTGCTCATCGAGCACGGCGCGCACCTCCATCTGGGTCGTCCAGATTTCGGTCGCCAGGTGGCTTTCCCAGATATTGTCGCGGCCGAACTTCTCGCCCATGAACTGCTGGAGCAGCATCTTGCGGATCGGTTCCAGGGTGGCATAAGGCAGCAGAAGCTCGACACGGCCGCCACGGTCTTCCATGTCGATACGCAGCTTGACCAGGATCGCCGCATTGGCCGGCCGGGCGATAGCGGCAAAGCGCGGATTGGTTTCCAGACGGTCGAGATTGAAACTGACCGGGGTCAGAGGTTCGAAAGCGGCCTTGGCATCATTTAGAATGACTTCGACCATCCGCTGAACCAGCACCCGTTCGATGGTGGTATAGGGCCGCCCCTCGATACGCAGTGCCGCCGTGCCGCGACGGCCGCCCAGCAGCACATCGACAATCGAATAGATCAGATTGGAATCGACGGTCAACAGGCCGTAATTGTCGAGTTCTTCGGCACGAAACACTGCCAGGATCGCCGGCAGCGGGATCGAGTTGAGGTAATCGCCAAAACGGATCGAAGAAATGTTGTCGAGCGAAACTTCGACGTTGTCGGAAGTGAAATTCCGCAAGCTCGTCGTCATCAGGCGGACCAGTCGGTCGAAGACGATTTCGAGCATCGGCAGGCGTTCATAGGACACCATGGCCGAATTGATGATCGCCCGGATGCCCGAGCGTTCATTGTAATCCTCGTCCGACAGATCGAAACCAAGCAGGCTGTCGATTTCATCCTGATTGAGGATGCGCTCGGCGCCGGAGGGCATATTGAAACGCTCGCCCATGCCGCCGCCGCCGACCATGGCTTCCCATTCAGCCGCAAGGTCGCCGCCGGCGTCACCCCCGTCGCCGCCACCACCGCCCCTGGGGCCTCCCGAGGCAGCTTCGGCTTCGGCGGCGAGTTCCGCCTCCCAAGCCGCCATCATGGCTTCCTGATCGACCTCGTCGGACATTAGGTAATCAACATTTCTTCAATAAGCACGGCATTGATCTT
>FSVH01000113.1_pt1 | contig 14948 bp, 10 predicted proteins | sample 1637631 | NCBI WGS metagenome assembly FSVH01 (sample SAMEA3914814, study PRJEB12502) | metagenome | biome: forest; material: soil | place: USA | collected 2011-09-16 | depth 0.1 m | reverse complement strand
TTTGACGTAATGTTACAAAATCAGTTGACAGTCTTGGCAAAAAAATGTTTTCTCCGTCCCAAGAGAACGGAACTTCTCCCGCAGAGAGAAGTCAGTTCCAGCGTTTCGGGGAGGAAACGCTCTTTAATTACAAATAAAAAAGCTCGCAGGGTTTTATCCCCCCTATGCGGGCTTTTTTTTGTCCGAATGGCGGATAAAAATGACAGAGCCGTCAAAATATTAATCTTTCACTAAACAGTGTTAACGCCGGCTTGGGAAAATTATTTCGTAACTTTCGGAACAAGATTACGAAATGTTCATGAGACACATTTGTTAAACTGTATCAATGTGCCGGTCTTGATCCTGGGGGCGCGCTGATAACGGGGGCGCTCCATTTCCGGAGAGCCACATGCGTTCCAAATCCCTTATTTCCACGCTTGCCATCGCTGCGAGCCTGCTGACCGTCTTGACTATTGCGGGTCCGGCGGCGGCTATCATGCCATCGGCACCCGGCACGCATTCGATGTTCGCCGATGCGGACATGGCGCCTGAAAGTACAGTCGCCAAGACCTACGGTACCTGGGGTTTCGCCACAGATGGTATGGACAAACAGATCAAGCCGGGTGACGACTTCTTCGACTATGCCAATGGCACGGCGCTGAAGAATATGGTCATCCCCGGTGACCAGCCGGGTTATGGCAGTTTCAACGCCCTCTATGATCTTTCCGAATTGCGCCTCAAGGCGCTGGTCACCGGCCTCGCTGCCCGTGCTGATCTGACCGGCGAAGACCTCAAGATCGCCGATCTTTACCGTTCGGCCATGAATACCGACCTGAAGAACCAACTCGATCTCAAGCCGGCGCAAGCCGAACTGGCCAAAATCGCCGCCGTTTCCGGCAAGGACGATATGGCCGGCTTCATGGGGTCGACGGCGGAAACCTTCGGCGCGGCCTTCTTTAACGTTTTCGTCTATGACGACGCCAAGAAGCCGGGCTATCGCGCCCTGCAGATGTCGCAGGGTGGACTGGGCCTGCCGGATCGCGACTACTACCTGACCGACACCTATGCCGACAAGAAGGCCGCCTATGAGGTCTATATCAAGGACATGCTGACCATGGCGGGTTATCCCGGCGCCGAAAAGGCCGCCAGGGATATCGTCGCCATGGAAACAGAGATCGCCAAGGTCAGCTGGACCAAGATCGAGAGCCGTGACGACACCAAGACCTATAACCCGATGGCGCTGAAGGATCTCAATACCTACGCGCCTGGCTTCAACTGGGATGGCTTCTTCGCCAGCGCACATGTTTCCCAGGCGCAGAAGGTGATCGTGGCGCAGAATACCGCCATTCCGAAGATTGCCCAAATCTATGCCGATACCCCGCTGGAAACCCTGAAGGCCTGGGAAGCCTTCCAGGCGCTTGATCAGGCCTCAGCCTATCTGTCGGATCGCGTCTATGCCCGTCGCTTCGAGTTCCGCTCCAAGACCATGTACGGCATCGCCGAACAACGTCCGCTGTGGAAGCGCGCTGTCGGCACCACCGACGACAAGATGGGCGAAGCCCTCGGCCGCGCCTATGTCCGCGATTATTTCCCGCCTGAATCCAAGGCCAAGATGGAAGACCTGGTTCATGGCCTGCTGGCGGCCATGAAGCTGCGCATCGAAAACCTGACCTGGATGAGCGCGCCCACCAAGGCCAAGGCGCTGGAAAAGCTCTCCACCTTCGGAGTCAAGATCGGCTACCCCAACAAGTGGCGCGATTATTCGGCCCTGACCATCAAGGCCGATGATCTCTATGGCAATATCGAGCGCTCCTCGGCCTTCGAATGGGCCTATCAGGTCTCGCATATCGACCAGCCGATCGATCCGGAAGACTGGGAAATGACGCCGCAGACCGTCAATGCCTACTATTCCCCGACCAAGAACGAAATCGTTTTCCCCGCCGCCATCCTGCAACCGCCCTTCTTCGATCCAAAGGCCGACATGGCGGTCAATTACGGCGCCATCGGCGCGGTGATCGGCCATGAAATCACCCACGGGTTCGACGACCAGGGTCGCCATTACGATTCTACCGGCGCGCTGGTTGAGTGGTGGACCCCGGAAGACGCCACCAAGTTCGAGGCCCAGACCAAGGCGCTCGGCGCGCAATATGATGCCTACGAACCGGTGGCCGGCGTCCATGTACAGGGCGGCCTGACTATGGGCGAGAATATCGCCGATCTCGGTGGCGTGCTGCTTGGTCTCGATGCCTATCATATGTCGCTTGGCGGCAAGCCGGCGCCGGTCATTGGTGGTTATACGGGCGACCAGCGCGTCTTCCTTGGTTTCGCGCAAGTGTGGCAAAGCAAGTATCAACCGGACTTCCTGAAATACCTCGTCTCGTCTGATCCGCACTCGCCCGACAAGTTCCGCGCCATCGGTGCCGTGCGCAATGTCGATGCTTGGTACAAAGCCTTTAATGTCCAGCCAGGCCAGGTCTACTACGTCAAGCCGGCCGATCGCGTCCGCATCTGGTAGCAGGGGCATGGCCCCTGCACCTGGAATCGTGACAGTATTTATTGCAAATGCTGGTGCGGTTTTCACAAAAGCCCGTCTCTCAGGAGGCGGGCTTTTTCTTTTCTACGGCTGCACACTCGTCAACTTCAGCGCGGTACGCACCTGACCGGCATAGCTGGCGCCATCGGTCGGCTGGTATTTGAGCAGAACCGGCAGGTCGTTGCCCGCCAGGGCCAGATCGCGGTTCCAGTCGCGGTCGGCATAGGCGAAGCTGCGCATATTCGGCGTGGCTACCTGAAAGGCGACCAGCAGGGCGATGGTGAGCAGAGTGGCCGCGGTCACGGCGAATATCAGGCGTTTCATGGTGCGGGTCCTCGGAGAATGCCGGCGAACCTCACCGGCGAGGCACTCTTTATGGTTTGAAAGGACGGGCGGCGGCGCTATCTCACCGCCGCCCGCTACGCTTCACTCAGGTAGTCCCCCCTCATTTCCGGACTTTGAAAAATCCGGCCCCCTCAAGGGCCTCAACAAGAGTGTGAAACAACGCTTTCTCACGGGGGCGAACCATGATATGAACGCCGTTCACGATTGTTGTGTAGCGTCAATTTGAACGGCGTTCAAGATATAAATTGAACTTTGTTCAAAAAATATTCAAAACGGATGCCCATGCCTGCCAAAGCTATCTCCACCACGACAGCCGATCGCCGTCAGACTCAGCTCGAAGCCCTGCTGGCGGCAGCGGAAAAGCGAATTTGCGAAACCGGTACGCACACGCTGAAAGCGCGGGATCTTGCCGCAGATATCGGTGTGGCCCTGGGCGGACTTTACAATATCGTGCAGGATATGGACGATTTACTGCTGCGAATCACGGTTCGGACGCAGGGCCGGCTAGATGCCCTGTTCGAGAGCGAAACGGCGCACCTGCCCATGACGACACCGGCGGCGGCGCTGGATCGTCTGGTAGCGGTGGCGCACGCCTATTTCCGCTTTGCCCACGAAAACCTGCCGCTATGGCGGATGATGTTCGAGGTGCGGATCAATACGCCTCTGCCGGAATGGGCGGTACAGGCGCAGCTTGGCTTGTTCCGCCATGTCGGTGCGCCGCTGGCGATCATCATGCCGGATCTGTCCGGCGAGGCGCTGGTCATACGCGCGCGCACCCTGTTCTCGGCTGTGCATGGCATTGTCTATATTGGCCTGGAAGAACGCCTGATCGCCGTGCCGCCGCAGAAACTGGCGGACGAGATTGACTGGCTGGTCCGGGCGGGCTGCCGATAAACCCGATCAAAAACGGGTCGATATGCTTTCATCGAACCGCTTGTCGGGTATGGACCGGCTGCCGAAGGTACGGAAGGCGCTGACCCGGTCCAGAACGAAATTCGGCGCGCCGGCGGGCAGTTTCAGGAAAGACCCGTCGAAGCCATCGGCGTCCTGCATCCAGATGCCGGCGCGGACATCCGGGGTCTGAACCGTCACCTCCATATGGCTGAGCTCCAGGTTCCGGGCATGGCGAATAAAGGCGCCGGTCGCCGGCAAGGGGCCAAACATGTTCGGGTCGGGATATTTGCTTTCATTGGCCGGCGGCATGAGCGCCGCCATGGCCGCGTCACCGCCGCCCGTCTGCTGGAAAAAGACGTTGCTGATCTTGACGTCCTCGACCGGATGGCCATCGACGCCGGCAATGACCATCGGAAACTGCGATGCGCCGGTGCAGGTTAGGTTGTCGATAAGCACGCGCCTGAGCGTACCGACTGGCAAACCCTTTGGCCCGCGCATCCGGCGGCCGAGGCGCAGGAACAGCGGCGCGCTGACGCAGTCGCGCATGGTGATGTTGCTGATGGCGATATCTTCCAGTATCGCACCGTCCACGGTTTCGAGCGCCAACCCCCAGCATTTGTCGAAAACGCAGTTGGTGATGGCGATATTCTTGAAGCCGCCGTTCGATTCGGTACCGCACTTGATGCGGCCTATCAGCCAGGTGCTTCGGTTGGCTTGCAGGGGTTTGTAGGTGGCGTCGAGCATCGAGCCGACCGCATAGCTGCCGCTGACGCAACAGTTTGAAATGGTAACGTTTTCAGTGTCGCGCCGATAGCCCAGGGCAAATGACGACTTGGGCACGATGGCATCATCATAGGGCGAATTGACCGTGCAGTTATTGATGCGGACATTCTTGCAGCAATCGATATCGAAGCCGTCGCGGTCAGTATCGACGATCAGGTTTTCGATCGTCAGGTTATCGACCCCCGTCGCCAGCAGCGCGAAATGCCCGCCCTTGAGAACGGAGAAATCGCGGAGCTGGACATTGCGGCAGTTCTTGAGCGCGATCGATTTGTTACCGACACCCGGCAGTTCGGCCTTGGGCAGGTCCGCATCGGGATGGCCGCGGCTGAGGCCCTTGCCCCAGATCAGGCCTTCACCGAGGATGGCGATATCGTGCAGGCCCTCACCATAAATCAGGCTGTTGCGCCAGTGATTGTGGCCGAAATCCTGAAACGGCTCGATCGCCGGGTCCTGAGGCTCGGCCTGGTCATAGCCGCCGCTGGTTGTGCCCTGTAAAGGCACCGAGGCCGCCAGCAGGATAGCCCCCCGGTCGAGATAGAGGGTCACCCCACTTTTGAGGTGGATCGTATAGCTGGCATAGGTGCCGGCTGGAAAGAAGACCGTGCCGCCGCCACGCCCGGCCGCCGCCTCTATGGCGCGGTCGATGGCGGGGGAATCAATGGTGACGCCATCTCCTTTGGCCCCGAATGTGCGAACATTGATCGTGTTCTCGGCCTGGGTGATGGACTTTGCCCAGCCTTGCCGGGGCAGGGACAATAGGGCAGCGCTGCCGGCAAACAGATGGCGACGGGTAACCTGCATTTTATATCTCCCTTGATCCGGCTTAGCTGCGTGAATCTGTCGGAGATTAATCGATCAAAATTGCTCTAAATCAAGCAAAATTAATCAAGCGCGACGAGAACCGCACCGGCGCTTGTTACAAACGCTGTCACGATTCCGGGTTAAGGGCCTGTGGCCCTTACCAGATGCGGACGCGATCTGCTGGTGGGAGATAATATTTGTCGCCCGGCTGGACATTGAAAGCCTTGTACCAGGCATCGACATTGCGCATCGGGCCGATGACGCGGAAGTCGTAAGGGCTGTGCACATCCGCCACCAAGCGCATTTTCAGCGTGTCGTCACGCACAATGCCCTGCCAGGATTGGGCATAGGAGATCAGCAGGCGCTGGTCGCCGCTAAGCCCTTCGATCACCGGTGCCGGCTGGCCCTTGAGCGCCAGATGATAGGCGTCGAGCGCGATCAGGATGCCGCCCAGATCGGCGATGTTTTCGCCCAAGGTCTGGTCGCCCTTGATATGCACACCGGGCAGGGGCTCGAATTGATCGAACTGCCCGGCATATTTCCTGGCCTCGGCGTCGAAGCTTGTGGAATCGGCCTCGGTCCACCAGTCGCTCAGCTTGCCGTCGCCATCATAGTGGCGGCCTTCATCGTCGAAGCCGTGGGTGATTTCGTGGCCGATGGTCGAGGCGCCGATACCACCGTAATTGACCGCCAGATCGGCCTTGGGATCGAAGAAGGGCGGTTGTAGTTCGGCGGCCGGCAGGACGATTTCATTGCGCACCGGATTGTAATAGGCGTTCACCGTCTGCGGGGTCATGTCCCATTGCAGCGGATCGACCGGCTTATCGAGCTTGGAGAGCTGCCAGTCCCAGTCGAAGCGGCTGCCGCGCTCGATATTGCCGTAGAGATCATCTTTCGCCACGGTCAGGCCGGAATAGTCGCGCCATTTATCGGGATAGCCGATCTTGGCGTGCAGCTTGGAGAGCTTTTCGATGGCCTTCTGCTTGGTGGCGTCGGACATCCACGAGACGTTCTGGATGCGGGTCTTCAGCGCCTCGCGGAAATTGCCGAAGATGTCTTCCATCTGCGCCTTTGATTCCGCCGGGAAATAAAGCGCCACATAGTCGCGGCCGAGCGCTTCGCCGAGACTGCCCTCGACCAGACCGACGGCGCGTTTCCAGCGCGGGCGCTGCTCGACGGCGCCACGCAGGGTATGGCTCTTGAACTGCCACGAGGCATCGACAAAGCGCTTGGAAAGGTAGGGGGCGGCCTGATCGATGACCTTGTAGGCCTGCCACGCTTTGAGGGTTTCCAGCGGGGTATCGGCATAGATCTGGGCGATCTTCGGGAAGGCGGTGTTTTCACCGACGATCACCTGACGAGCATTGGCGAGACCGGCGGCCTTGAAATAGGGCGCCCAGTCAAAGCCGGGCGCATAGCTGGCCAGGGCAGCTTCGCTCATCGGGTTGTAGGTCTTGACCGGATCGCGGCGTTCGGCGCGGCTCCAGCTCACACGGGCAATGTTGGTTTCCAGCGCTACGATGGCATGGGCGTTCTTCGCCGGATCGGGATAGCCGGCCATGGTCAGCATCTGCGCGACATAGGCCTCATAGGCGGCCAGCTTGTCCTTGAAGCTGTCTTCGAGATAATAGTCGCGGTCGGGCAGGCCTAGCCCGTCTTGACCGATATAGAGCACATTGATTAGCGGGTTCTTGGCGTCGGCATCGATATAGCTGCCGAAAAAAGCGCTGCCAAACCCGCCCGAAGACTGCCCCATGGCGGTGGCCATATCGGCCTTGGTCTTGATGGCGGCGATGGCGGCAAGGGCCGGTTTCAGCGGCGCGGCGTCCAGCTTTTCGGCTGTGGCCTCGTCCATCATCGAATTGTAGAGGGCGGCGATTTTGGCGTCGTCACCGGTCAGGTCCGTCTTGGCAGCGAGACCGGTGACGATGGCCTTAGAGCAGTTTTCCGACAGGTCTTCGAGGACTTCGTTGACGCCGTTGGAGGTCTTGTCGGCGGGGATAACCAGCTTGCGGTCAGCCGTACCGTTGACGTAGGTGAAGAAGTTGTCGCCGGGCTTGACCGTCTTGTCCATGCCGCTGAGGTCGATGCCCCAGGTGCCGAAATGCGGTGTTTCCAGGCTTGGTTCGTTAAGATTGGGCGCCTCCGGACCGGGTGCGTCTTGCGCCATGGCAGGTGCCGTCAGGGCGGTGGTCGCCAGCAGGGCGGCGCAGGTCAGTGTCCGGAAAAGGCGCATGATCGATGTCCTGAATGGAGCTTATATAAAAAGGCCGTCCCGAGTGCTTCGGAACGGCCTTTTTAGAAAGCAAGAAACCCCACCACCACATCTCGCCCGCCTAAGGAGGCGATCTTCGTGCGGTCCCCCTCCCCGAACAAGTCGGGGAGGTACAAAAAAGGGCGCTGTCGAGTTATGGGTGCAGGGTCCGTGACCCTGCTACCAGATGCGGACGCGATCTTCCGGTGCGATATAATATTTCTCACCCGGCTGGACGTTGAAGGCCTTGTACCAGGCATCGATATTGCGCACCGGCCCGATAACGCGGAAGATGGCCGGCGAGTGCGGGTCGGTGGTGACCTGTTGCTTGACGGCCTCGTCACGATACTTCGAACGCCAGACCTGGGCGAAGCCCATGAAGACGCGCTGATCGCCGGTGAAGCCGTCGAGGACGGGCGATTCCGCGCCCTTGAGATAAAGATGATAGGCGTCGAGGCCCATCAGGTTGCCGCCGAGATCGGCGATATTTTCGCCCATGGTCAGGCCGCCCTGAACGTGGAAGCCCGGTACAGGCTCATAGGTGTCGTACTGCTCACCATATTTTTTGGCCTGCACTTCGAACTTGGCCGAATCCTCGGCAGTCCACCAGTCTTTCAGCACGCCGTCGCCGTCATAGTGGCGGCCCTGATCGTCGAAACCGTGGGTGATCTCGTGGCCGATGACGCCGCCAATGCCGCCATAGTTGACGGCCATGTCGGCGTCAGGATCGAAGAAGGGCGGTTGCAGGATGGCGGCCGGGAAGACGATCTCGTTACGCACGGGGTTATAGTAGGCGTTGACGGTTTGCGGCGTCATGCCCCATTCGAGCGGATCGACCGGCTTGTCGAGCTTGGCCAGGCTGTAATCCCAGTCAAAGGCGCTGGCGCGCTCGGTATTGCCGAACAGGTCATCGGCCTTGACGACCAGCTTGCTGTAATCGCGCCACTTGTCGGGATAGCCGATCTTGACGCCGAACTTGTCGAGCTTCTCCAGCGCCTTGGCCTTGGTTTCCGGCGTCATCCAGGCCACATTCTCGATGCGGGCATGCAGGGCCGTGCGCAGGTCGGCGACGAGACCGACCATCTTGGTCTTGGATTCCGGCGGGAAATAGGCGGTGACGTAATCACGGCCGAGCGCCTCGCCAAGCGAACCTTCCACCGTGCCGATGGCGCGTTTCCAGCGCGGACGCTGGGCCAGGGCGCCGGAGAGATCACGCGCGCGGAAGTTCCAGTTGAGGTCGACAAAGCGCCTGGACAGCAGCGGCGCGGCCTGGTCGGCGGTATGGAAGGCTTCCCACGCCTTGAGGGTTTCCAGCGGCGTATCGGCATAGATTTTGGCGATTTTCGGGAAGGCGGTGTTTTCCGCCACGATCACCTTACTGGCCTTGGCCACGCCGGCGGCCTTGGTGAAGGGCGTCCACTCGAAGCCCGGCGCGAAGGTTGCCAGTTCGGGCAGCTTCATCGGATTGTAGGTCTTGGTGTCGTCGCGGCGTTCGATGCGCGACCAGCTGGCGTCGGCGATTTTCGTTTCGAAATCGACGATATCCTTGGCCGATTGTGTGGCGTTCGGATAGCCGATGGCACGCAGCAGGTCGGTGACATAGGTCAGGTATTTGGCCTTCTTGTCGGCGAACTTGTCCTGAAGATAGTAGTCGCGATCGGGCAGGCCCAGGCCTGCCTGACCAACGCTCAGCACGTTCATCTTCGGATTCTTCTGGTCTTCACCGATGCCTATGCCGAAAAGAGCCGAGCCGAAGGTGCCGGAGGTCTTGCCCATATAGGTGGCCATTTCAGCCTTGGTCTTGATGGCGGCGATGGCGTGCAGATAAGGCGCCAGCGGCGCGGCGTCGAGCTTTTCGACGGCCGCTTCGTCCATCATGGCATTGTAGGCGGCAGCGATCTTGGCATCGTCGCCGGCCACGTTCGGATCGGCGGCCAGCTTGGTGATGATCGCCTTTGAGCGGGCTTCGGACAGATCGCGCAGGGCGATGAAGCTGCCATAGGAGGTCTTGTCGTCGGGAATGACCATGTTCTTGACGGCTGTACCATTGACATAGTCGAAGAAGCTGTCGCCGGGCTTTACGCTGGTGTCCATGCCGCTGATGTCGATACCCCAGGTGCCGTATTTCGGCGTAGCGGTCGAGGGATTGTCACTGCCCGCAATATTGTCGGCATCGGCCGGAATGAAGCCATCCAGGCTTTCCAGGCTTTGCATGTGGCAATAGGCGTCGAAGCATTCCGCGGCGTGGGCCGGGGTAAAGCTCATGGCAAGTCCGGACAGAGCCGTCGAGCAGGCAAGGATTTTCAGCAATTTCATGGAGGCACCCCTTGAGACCGGTATTCTGTGCTTACCGTGTCCCGTTGATAAAAAAAGATACTATCTGCACCTTAACGCTTTTATGAACGTTGCCACATGAATTTTCCGTCATGTTTCACGAAAATGTGTGCGTCAGGGGTTACAATTCGGGTGGGCATCCCCTTATAGTTAAGTGCACCCCTGATGAGGATAAGTAACCGAAGATGAACGCATCCGCAGCGAGCCATATGTCCACGATTGCGAAAGAAACGCTTGCGCCAGTCCTCAATGTTGAGGCGCAAGGCTATTATATCTTCATTATCGTCTTTTTACTGGCTTCCGCGGTCGTTGTACCCATCTTCCAGCGTTATAAAGTCTCCAGTGTTCTGGGGTTTCTGCTGATCGGCGTTCTGCTGGGGCCCGATGTCATGGGACGCATGGCCACCGTCTGGCCGGTGCTTGATGCCTTCAGCGTCATGCGCTCGCATACGGTCCACCAGCTCGCCGAACTCGGTGTCGTTTTCCTGCTGTTTTCCATCGGGCTTGAGCTGACCTTCGAGCGTCTGAAATCGATGCGGCGTCTGGTTTTCGGGCTGGGGGCGCTGCAAGTCTTGCTGTGTTCGCTGGCCCTGACCGGCCTGTTCCTGGTGCTCGGCCAGAGCATCGTTGCCTCGATCGCGCTCGGCATGGCCATCGCCCTGTCTTCCACCGCCGTCGTCATTCCGGTGCTGGCTGACCGCAAGGCGCTCAAGACGACTTCCGGCCGCAGTGTTTTCGCCGTGCTTCTGGCGCAGGATATCGCGGTGGCGCCGATTATGATCACCGTGGTTATGCTGGCGGGCGGCGCAGCAGGGGCTTCAGGCGAAAGCGCTACCGGCCTCGGCGGCCTGCTGGCTCTGATTCCGGCCCTGATCGGCATCGGCATACTGGTCGTCGGCGGCCGCTGGCTGCTGCGTCCGCTGTTCAACACCGTCGCCTTTTCCCGGTCGCGCGAATTGTTCATGGCGGCCTGTCTGCTGTGTGTGCTGGTCGCCGGACAGATATCGGTCATGGCCGGTTTGAGCATGGGGCTGGGTGCCTTCGTCGCCGGCGTGCTGCTGGCCGAAACCGAATACCGCCGCGAAATCGAGAACATGGTCGAACCCTTTAAAGGTCTGCTGCTCGGCCTGTTCTTCGTCACGGTAGGGGCGCGTCTTGAAATCGCCGCCGTGATCAGCGAGCCTGCGCTGGTCCTGGGGCTGGCGGCTGCCCTGATCGCCATCAAGGCCGCCGTCATCTATCCGGTGGCGCGCCTGTTCGGCCTCAATAACCGCAGCGCTATCGAAACGGCGGCCGTGCTCGGGCCAGCGGGCGAATTCGCCTTCGTTATTATCGATCAGGCCATCGGTCACAAGGTTCTGAGCGCCGAAGTCGGCCAGGCGGTGATCCTCGCCGCGATTATCTCGCTGTTCTGCATCCCCTTCCTGGCCGCCGGCGCCGCCCGCCTGTCGAAAAAGCTGGCGAAGAACGCGGCCACCCCTACAGCCGTCGCGCCAGAGATCGTCAGCGAGGCCGCCAAGGTCATCGTCGTCGGTTTTGGCCGGGTCGGCGAACTGGTCACCGATATGTTGAAGATGCACAATATCGAATACATGGTGGTCGATATCAATCCGCAGGTCACGCAGCGCGCCCGTGCCCTGAATGTCGAGGCCTGGTACGGCGATGCCTCGGCAGCGGAATTCCTGCACAGCCTCGGCATCGAACGCGCCCGCGCCGTGGTGGTCACGGCGTCGAACCCGGCCTTTACCGATCAGGTGGTCAAGGCGGTGAGGGCCATGCGCGCCGATGTCCATATCATCGCCCGGGCGCGTGACGCTTCACACGCCCAGCGCCTCTATGAGATGGGCGCCACCGACGCCGTGCCGGAAACCATCGAGGCCTCGCTGCAACTGGCGGAAAACACCCTGATCGACCTTGGGGTGCCAATGGGGCTGGTTCTGGCCAGTGTCCATGAGCGCCGCGATGTCTTCCGCAAGATGTTCGGTATCCGCAAGCCGGAACCGGTCAAGCCCGAGCGGTCACTGGAAGCGGTAGCGCTCGCCATGTCGGAAAAGATTGGGGCGAAGAAGGCCTAGGTTACCTGCCGCCGTCATGCGCTTCGAGACGGCTGCGCAGGGCGTCGATCTCGTGGAAAAAGCGCTTGCGGACCTCGGCGGCGAACGGATTGTCGCGTTCGATAGACAGAAACAGCTCGTCGGAATCGCCCGAAACCAGACCCACGCCCTGCATCATCAGGTCGTAAGACCGCGTGGTGTGGACAGTCGGCAAGGGTTCCAGACCACTGAGAACCTTGGCGATCAGGTGGGTCAGGCCCTGAACGGCGGCCAGCGCCTTGTCGTGCTGCTCCGGCGTGGCGACGGAAACCTTCAGGTCGAGTGTCTGGCCGAAGAAACGCGTCAGGGTGTTCATATGACGCACCCGCACCGGGCACAGCACGATTTCAAGATCATGAATACCCTTGCGCGCCGATTGCGGCCCGAAAAGCGGATGGGTGCACAGAATTGAAACCGTTGGCGGCAAGGCGTCGACCAGCCATTTGGCCGGCTTGATCTTGACCGAGCCGACATCAATCACTAGGCCGTGGGGTTTGATATAGGGCGCCACCGCCTCGGCCAGGGCCTGGAGTGTGCGGATCGGCGTCGCCAGCACCACGATGTCACAGGCGGCGGCAACCGGCAGATCAACCAGGGTGACATTATGGCGTTTGGCGAAGGCGCGTGCATCCGGGCTGGGGTCGCAGGCATAAATGTCGAAATAAGGCGACAGATGCTTGACGATCAGGCGGCCGAAAGCCCCCAGGCCGAATAACCCCAGGCTGCGAACTTTTTTGGGCGTTTTTTTGGACACGCTGTCCCTGTCTCGGATAAAAACAAAACCGGGCACCTAACACGAAATCCAGGGCAAGGCGAGATAAAACATCCGTGCAGGGGCATTTAAAGGGACAGTTTTCACTAGCCGAACGCTATTACGCGGATGGTTTTACCTGAAACTCAGTATCCGCCGAAACGTTTCTTCTTGCCGTTTTCGTTTTTTGCCTTGCTTTTTTTCGCGTCCGGCGCCGGTGCTTCACCGGCGATCTGGGCCGGTGTCTTGGGCAGTTCATCGAGCGTGATGAAGCCGTCTTCGTTGCGGTCGAGAATGGTGAAGCGCTGATTCGAGGCGTTGACCCATTCGTCGATCTTGACGCGGAAATCGAGATTCGAGTCAGCGGCACGGATCGGCTGCGGTTCGTCGATCAGCCCGTATTGCGATGCACCGATGACCTGCTTCTGATAGCGGCCGGCGGTTGGATCGGTGTCGCCGCCACCCGAATCGGCATCGGACTGGGCGACATAGTTTTTCGGCTGCCTGATGCGCGGGTCGGTGCGCTGGATTTCCGGCGCCACGTCATTCTCGTAGGTGGAATTTTCGGGGCTGTTGATATAGCCGTCGTGATTGACATCGAGCTTGTTGAAGAAGGCGGTGGCGTCGTTGACGAATTCATCGTGGCTGATCTTGCCGTCCTTATCGGTATCGGCCTGCTCGAACCATTTCACTATCGGGTAAGGCTGGCCGGCCGGCGCGCGGAAGGGTTGGCCGGAAGGTGAGAAGAAGGTGTTCAGGCTCATGCCGACGCCGACATAATCCTGCGCGCCCGCAGCGGTGCAGACGCCCGCGCCAAGGATGAGAACCGGGAGGAAGAAGCGGAGAGGGCGCATGGCGATGTCACTGTCAATGGATGGAGGGGTGGTGACCGGTTAGGGCCATTTTGTGGTCAATTTTAGACCGCTTTTCAGATTAGCCGCCGATCCGCGGATAGGCAAGCGAACTTTACAGACAGGAAAAACTTGCCTATTCAACTTTGCCTACAGTAAATTGTGCCTATTTATGTGTTGGTGATGATATATTCGAAACGAATTGCTGTATATTTCAAGTCATAAGTTCGGTATTTTTGTTACCATATTGAAATATGGATTAAAATAATATCCTGTTAACTTGAATATTTTCTCTTGTTATCTTGCCGAAGTTCTTTTGTCGGCTTTTTCAGGAGATCAACATGCAGATAGGCAGCACGGCGGGGCCATCCCTCAGCCAGTTATTGTCCCAGATGCAGGCCAAACTCGCAGCTCAGGCACCGTCTTCCAGTGCATCCGGCAGCAGCGCGGCGGGCGCATCCGCGACGACCAGTTCAACCACGTCCGCATCCACCACTACCAGTGTCAGCGAGGATCTGAATTTCTTCCTCAGCAGCATGTCTGACCAGCTTATGGGCAGTCTGCTTCAGAGCCAGGGGGCAGGTGGGCCTCAAGGTGGCCAGCAGGGTGGGCCGCCGGAATTGTCGGATATCGACAGTGACGGTGACGGCGCGGTCAGCAAAAGCGAGATGGAAGCGTTTGATACCTCAAAGACCGGCAGCACGGATACCACCCGCGCCGACCAGATGTTCTCGGCCATGGATAGCGATGGCGATGGTTCGGTCACGGCTACCGAGAAGTCAGCCTTCGATACTGAAATGGCCACCCATCATGCCTCACACGGCGCCCATGGCCCCCACGGTATGGGCGGTCATCCCCCGGAGGCACCGCCTTCCGGTGATGCGACCGCGACATCTTCCGCCGCCAGCACGCCCAGCAGCACGGACTCTTCGACGGATCTCGCCAGCCTGCTCAAGGACCTGCAAGATGCGGTCGAGGCCTATAGTCAGAACAGTCTTCAATCGATGGCGTCCGCCTCGACGTCCAGCCTGTCGGTAGAAGCATAATTAAAAACGCTTCCCTGAATTGGCAGGGAAGCGTTTTTAATATCGAGTCCAGTGGTAAATTTCAGGACCGATCCGGGAAAAACTCACGGCGGATCGAGGCCCAGATATAGTCGAGCACCAGATAATAGAAGACGGTTTTGACCAGCTTCACTGTCTGGATATCGAAATAATATTGCAGGCCGATACACAGGATCAGGGTGGCGATCATCACCAGTCCGGCGATCATCAGCTTCTTCGGCATCAGCAGCTTTTCAGTCAAAGACATATACGCGTCTCCAGAACTT
>FSVH01000147.1_pt1 | contig 15009 bp, 12 predicted proteins | sample 1637631 | NCBI WGS metagenome assembly FSVH01 (sample SAMEA3914814, study PRJEB12502) | metagenome | biome: forest; material: soil | place: USA | collected 2011-09-16 | depth 0.1 m | reverse complement strand
GCACCGGGTCATCGGTACGGTCATAGTTCGAGGTCTTGGTGGTTTCCACCACCGCGCCGGCTTCCTCACGGACGACGACTTCGCCGCCCTCAGCCGCTTCTTCCTCGGACTCGATGACATTCACGCCCATTTCGGTGAGCATGGCCAGGGTGTCTTCGATCTGCTCGGAAGTAAATTCTTCCGACGGCAGCACCTTGTTCAGCTCGTCCATGGTGACATAGCCACGCGCCTTGGCCGCCTTGATGAACTTCTTGACCGCGGAATCGGTCAGGTCGAGCAAGGGACCGTCAGACGAGGATTCATTCTCTGGTTTTTCTGTCGCCGTGCTCATTTTGTCACACTCATATGGGTCTCCGCAACGCGCCCGAAATTTCAGGTGTCGCTCATGTGTCTTATTAAGGATAGTCTAAACGAATGCTTAACCACATGACAACACATGCTTTTTTAAGTCGGGCTTTCGTCACCATCCTGCCAGATTTGTCCGCTTCTCAAGGACTTTCGCAGGGCATCGCGTTCCAGCTTCAGACGTGAAAAAAATTCTGTCCCCACCTGCTCGCGGGCCGAATTCAAAGCACGATCCAAGGCCGTCAAACGCGAAACCGCGTTGAACGCCTGTAACCAGCGGGTATGGGCATCAGCTGAAGATATGTCCGGTGAGAGGAATGGCGCGCCGCTCTTTAGGGCCGCCTTCTGTATCTCGCTTAACAATGCACCAAGTCCTTGCTTTTGCAGATGGCGACTCAATGCGAGCCTGTCAAGCCCTTCGTGTTGAAAACTGAGCGCTATGAGCGCATTTGACAGAGGTGCAAGCGCTTCGTCGCCAAATCCATAGGCTTCCAGGCCTTCCACCTGATCCAGCATCCAGTCAGGATTATCGACAAGACCCTGCGCCAGACCCGCGCTTGTCGGATCAAGCGCCGCCTTGAGGTTGACGGCGGCCTGGCGCGTCTCCGCCATGGCCGGCGGGATGACGACTTCGCGTTTCTGGCCAGGCTTCCACGGCTCGCGCGGCACATAAGGCGTGCGGGCCTGAAAGTTCCCACCCTGAAAATTATTGCCCCGTTGTGGCGAGACCAGCCCATCATAACGCTCCAGCAGGTCATTGCGGTAAGCTTCGGCGAGATCCTTGTCCTCGATCTGGACCGCCAGGGCGCGCAGGCGCTTCTTGAAACCCGCCTTGCGTTCCGGTGTGTCGAGCGGTTCAGCATCGGCTTCGCGGGTGAACAGCACCTCGACGAACGGCTTGGTTTCTTTCAATGCCTCACGCAGGGCCAGAGCACCTTTTTCACGCAGCATATCGTCCGGGTCCTGACCGCCGGGCAACAGACAGACCTTGAACGAACGGCCCGGTTTTAGCTTCGGCAGGGCGCGGTCAAGCGCGCGGAAGGCGGCCCTCTGGCCGGCCTTGTCGCCATCGAAACACAGGGTCGGTTCCGGATGCCGGCGCCACAGGATATCGATCTGCTCCTCGGTCAGGGCCGTGCCCATCGGCGCCACGGCGGCCACATGGGCGCGCTGGCAGGCGATGACGTCCATATAGCCTTCGACCACCACCAGTTCGGCATGATTTTCCTCGGCCCCAAGCAATTTCAGTGCCTTCGGCAGGCCGAAAAGCATATTGCCCTTGTGGAACAGGGTCGTTTCCGGGCCATTGAGATATTTCGCCTTATCGTCAGGGTTAAGCGCCCGCCCGCCAAATGACACCACAATACTGCGCTGATCCTCGATCGGGAACATCAGCCGGTCGCGAAACCGGTCATAGGGTGCGCTGCCGCCTTCGACCTCGATCAGCAGACCGCACTCGACCAGTTCCGACACCTTGGCGCCACGCTGCACCAGCGCATCCTTCAGCGCCGTGCGGTCACGCGGCGCATAACCCAGACCGAAATTGACGATATCTTCTTTCGACAGCCCGCGCCGTTCGAGATATTCGCGGGCGTTCTGTGCCGCCGGTGTCTTGTCCTGCAAGCGGCTGACAAACCACTTCTGCGCCAGGTCCATCCAGTCGGTCAAGCCCCGGCGCTTCATCTCGGCGGCCTTGGCCTGCGGGGTATCGACCGGCAGGGACATGCCCGCTTCCGACGCCAGCTTCTCGACCGCTTCGTTGAAACTCAGGCGCTCGGTTTCCTGCAAAAAGGAGATGATGTCGCCGTGCTTGCCGGATGAGAAGTCGTGATAGAAGCGCTTCTCGTCATTGACGTAAAAAGACGGCGTCTTTTCCTTGCTGAACGGCGACAGGCCGACCCATTCGCGGCCATTCTTGCGCAGTTTCACGCTCTTGCCTATGACCTCCGAGGGCCGCAGACGCGTTTTCAGCTCTTCAAGAAAATGATCATCGAACCGCACGGCTTATATATAGGCGCTCCGTCACCCGATTGGATATCTGCAATTAACACATATTAACAGCTGATTCGCCGCCATTATCATCTTGGCAAACTTTAACCGCCATTCTGTCCACTGCGCGGAGAACCTGCACATGGTAAAAGACTGGATAAAGGCGGTAGCGGCAGTCTGCGTGACGTTGACGCTGACGAGTTGTACCACGCTGCAATCGGCCTATGATGCTCTGCACAAGACGCCAGCGCCCGTTTTTCATACGCAGGGCAGCGACATCTATACGCCCGACGGCACGAAATTCGTCGCCCGCGGCATCAATCTGCAATATGGCGACAATCCCAGGGCGGCCCTGCCGGCCATCAAGGCTATTTCCTCGACCGGCGCCAATATCATTCGCCTGCAACTGCGCCGCGACACGACTGCCCAGGACCTGAAGAAGGCGCTTGATGCTGCCGTGGCGCGCAAATTGCCAATCATGGTCTTCTATTGGGAGCAGGACATCACCTGCGGCACCGACAGCGCCCGCCTGCGCCGCGATACCGGCGATCTGTGGCTGAGACGCTGGGCCGATGTGCTGAATACACGCAAATATCAGCCGTACCTGATGCTTAATATCGCCAACGAGTGGGGCACTTCGAAGGACGGTTACGCCAGCTATATGGCAACCTATACCGACCTGATCCGGGCGATGCGCGCACGCGGTTATCGCGCGCCGATCGTGATCGACGCCGCCGATTGCGGCCAGCAAACGGGTACGTTTCTCGAAGGTCGCGGCAAGACCCTGCAAGCGCTCGACCCGCTGCATAATCTGATCGTTTCCGTCCACGCCTATAACAAGTCATGGAATTCCCCGGAAAAAATCGACCGGAATATTGCCGACCTGCGTGCCGAAGGCGTACCTTTCCTGCTCGGCGAATTCGGCGACCGTGAACTGGTCGAGGACGGCAATGCCGTCGATCACCTGCACCTCATGCAACAGGCGCACGACACCGGCACCGGCTGGATCACCTGGAGCTGGAAAGGTAATGGCGGCGCCACAAAGGTGCTTGATATGTCCGAAACCTACGGCAAGGTGAAGCTGACGCGTCGCGGCCATGATATTGTTGATGGCCCCTATGGCCTGCGCGCCACGGCCAGATAGCGACGTTCTTAACCATGGCTTTACCGCCTGCCGGTCATATCGGGGGCGTGTCCTTACAACCGATCAGGTAGAATCGCACGCAGTTAAACAGCCATCTTTCACAAGGACACACCAGATGAAAGCCCTTCTGCGCATCGCGGCCACGGCCGCCTTTATCACCTCAATCGCCGCCCTTCCCGCGCTTACCGAGGCGCAATCCACCACCCCCAAGGACGTTCAAGGGACCTCAAACTCCAGTTCCATGATGTCGTGCGACACCACAATGCCCGCTGACAGTGCCACTTCGGCCGCCCGCAGTTCCATGGGCAATTGCCCGTCAAGTTCAATGAGCAGCAGCATGAGCGACATGGCCACCAGCACTATGTCTATGAGCAGTGACAGCATGAGTGCCTCCAGCTCTTCGTCATCGATGTAGAGAGCGCACTTTTACCAAAAAAGCCGGGGATCACTCCCCGGCTTTTTTTATTCCACTTCCGCCAGTTCCTGAATCGGCGTTTTCAGGCAGGCGACAAAATCATCCCGCCAGCGCGAGACATCGTTCGTGCGGACGTTCTCCATCAGAGATTCCCACCGCCGCTTACGCTCCTTGAGCGGCATGGACAGGCCGCGATGCACTGCTTCCGATACATCTTCGCGACTGAGCGGATTGACGATCAGCGCGTCCTTCATAGTTTCAGCGGCGCCGGCGAACTGCGACAGCACCAGCACCCCCGGATTAGCCGGGTCCTGAGCCGCCACATATTCCTTGGCAACCAGATTCATGCCATCGCGCAAGGGCGTCACCAGGCCGATATCGGCGGCGCGATAGATACCCGCCAGTTCATCACGGCGATAGGCGCGGTTGACATAGCGCAGCGGCACCCAGTCGACCGTGGCATAGGCGCCATTGATCTTGCCGGAGAGATTATCGAGCCGCGCCCGCAGGTCTTGATAGGCATCGACTTCATCGCGTGAGCGCGTGGCGATCTGTAACAGGAAGAGATGGCCGTGCATCCCCGGATTATTGGCCAGCAGGGTTTCATAGGCGGTGAAGCGTTCCTCCAGCCCCTTGGAATAGTCGAGCCGATCGACACCCAGCAGCATCTTGCGGCCCGCCTGGCTCTTCAACATAGTCTTGTAGAACAGCTCGGCGCGTTCGCTTTTCAGCGTTTCCTCGAAGTCGGCGGCATCAATGCCGATAGGGAAGGCACGGACGCGCGTCTGCTGACCATGGGCGCGCACCACGCCACCCCCCCCTAGAACCGCCGCTGCATCGTGGACAGCGTAATCAACAAAGGCTTCGGCATCGTCCTCGGTCTGGAAACCGACGAGATCATAACTGAACATGGACTCCACTAGTTCGGCGTGGCGCGGCAGGGGGGAGAGAATGCGCCGCGCTGGCCAGGGAATATGCAGGAAAAAGCCGATGCGGTTTTTCACGCCGCGTTTGCGCAGTTCGCGGCCCAGCGGGATCAGGTGATAATCCTGCACCCAGATGATGTCGTCCGGACCGATCAGCGGCAGCAAGGTTTCGGCGAAACGGGTATTCACCCGCTCATAACCTTCGTCGAAGCTGCGTTCGTAATTGACCAGATCAGGCCGGTAATGGAACAGCGGCCACAAGGTACGATTGGCATAACCGTTGTAATATTCCTGCTCGTCCTGGGCATCGAGATCGAGCAGGGCTACAGTCACCCCGCCGACCACCTGCATCGACATCTGGCCGGTATAGGCTTCGACCGTTTGCCCGCTCCAGCCGAACCACAGCCCCTTGTCCTCGCGCAGGGCGGCGGAGAGCGCCATGGCCAGGCCACCGGCGGTCCCTACGCCTGGATCGGCCGGCGGATTGACGCGATTAGATACGACGATAAGACGGCTCAATGGCGGTCTCCAGTTCAAAAAATTCGGTTTGCAGCCCGCGTTCGAGCCAGTGATGGACAGCTTCCACATTGCCCAGACGATAATCGGCGTAGGTTTCGCGCAGGCCTCCAACCAGCACACCGGTACCGCCGAAGGCGCGAACGACGCGGAAGCCATCCTCGTCGGTCAGGTCGTCACCAACAAAGACGGGGATTGTGCCCGAAAAAGGCGGCTCGACCATGAAGGCGCGGATGGCGCGGCCCTTGTCCATGCCGGGTGTCAGGAACTCGACCACCATGACGCCGCGTTGCAGCTTCAGGTCGGTGCGCCGTGCCAGATCTGCGGCGAAGACCTCGACCACCGGTTCCAGAGTTGGTTCGAGCCGATAATGCAGGGCCACGCTCAGTGGCTTTGCCTCGACATGAAGTTCCGGATATTTCCGCACGAAAGCCGCGATTTCCCGTCTGGCCTGCGCCACGCCGGAATGGACCGGCGCCACGATCATATCCAGACGCGCATCTCGACGTTGCAGGCCATGGCTGCCTGCCACCGCCGGCACAACACCTTCCAGAATACGATCGATATCGGCGATCGGACGGCCACTGACCACCGCCAGACGTCCTCCCAGACGCAAGGCCAGATCACGGATCAGCGCATTGCGCGCGATATCCGGTCCCACGGCTTCCGGCAGATCAGTAAAAGGCGCCAGGGTGCCGTCGAGATCGAGGAACAGAGAGATATCGTCCAGCCGGTAGCGCATGAGCGGGTTGATTTTCGCAGCAATCGTCATGCGCCGGGCGTCCTGCCGCTGATTTTCATTACAGATTTCATTCGCCCATTCCACTTCATAACTCACGATACACACGGCAGACACATCTCACCGAACATCGTTTTTCAAAGTACAGCCCAGCCTCAATTGTGACAAATTGAGAATATTTATTGAGATTATTGAGATTAAGATGGAAAATAAATTTTCCATAAAGACAATATTTTCATCTTGAGGCCGTACAGCCTTGTGACTATTAACTTAGCATCCGCAGCAAAGTCTTTTCAACCGACCTCGCGTTTCTGTGATCGATTGTGAGTACTTTCGTGATCATTATAAACCGATATTCGCGCATTAAGATATATTATCCGGAGGCTTAGGCTTGACCTCGCAACCCACTCTCGACCTCGCCCCCATCGGCAACTGCGCCGCCACCGCCCTGATCGACCGCCGCGGCCGCTTTGTCTGGGCCTGCTATCCGCGCATTGATGGCGAGCCGGTGTTTTCCGCCCTGCTGGAGCCTGCGTGCGGCGGTTCGGAAGAGGCAGGCCAAAATGATGCAGGATGCTGGAGCGTCGAGATGGCCGATGTCAGTGAAATCACGCAGGATTACATCCGCAACACCGCCGTCCTGCGCACCGAGATGCGCGACGCCCACGGCGCCGTGGTTGAAATCATCGATTTCGCCCCGCGCCTGCACCATCTCAACCGCACCTACAAGCCCTGGGCCTTTTACCGCCTTATCCGGCCGGTATCGGGCACGCCGCGCATCCGCATCCGCATGGCGCCGACTGGCAACTGGGGCCGTGATCTTGGCGAAGCGACCTACGGTTCCAGCCATATTCGCTATGAATGCGGGCCGGCCGTCATGCGTCTGACCACCAACGCCCCCCTCACCTATTTGCGCGAAGATCAGACCTTCCGCCTGGAAGGGCCGCTCGGGTTCCACCTCGGCCCGGACGAACCCTACCCCAATGACGTGCTGACTGACGCCGAGCATATGCTGCGCGCCACCATCGCTTACTGGCAGGGCTGGGTGCGCACTCTGACGATTCCGCTGGAATGGCAGGCAGCGGTGATCCGCGCCGCCATCACGCTCAAGCTCTGCTCCTATGACGACACCGGCGCCATTGTGGCCGCCATGACCACCTCGATCCCCGAAGCCGCCAATACCGGCCGCAATTGGGATTACCGTTACTGTTGGATCAGGGATGCCTATTACGTGGTGCGGGCGCTCAACCGTCTGGGCGCCGCCGACATGCTGGAATCCTACCTCGTCTACCTGCGCAACCTGACAGACCAGGCCGCCGGTGGCCACGTCCAGCCACTATACAGCGTGTCCCTGCAAAGCGACCTGACCGAGCGCATCGCGCCCGACATGAAGGGCTATCGCGGCATGGGGCCGGTGCGCGTCGGCAATCAGGCCTATGAGCATCATCAGCACGATGTCTACGGTCAGATGGTCCTGCCCCTGACCCAATCCTTCTTCGACGCCCGCTTCATGCGCGTCGGCACGGAAGCCGATTTCCATGCGCTGGAAAAGGTCGGCGACCGCGCCTTTGCCGTCTATGACAAGCCGGATGCCGGCCTGTGGGAATTCCGTACGCGGGCGCGCGTCCATACCTATTCGGCGCTGCTGTGCTGGGCGGCGTGCGACCGGCTGGCCAATGTGGCGGTATCGCTCGGCCTCAATGAGCGCAGCGCCTTCTGGAGCCAGCGCGCCGGCATCATCCGCAAGGCGATCGAGACTAAGGCATGGAACGAAAAGCTCGGCATCTTCGCCGGTTCATTCGGCGGCGATGAGGTCGATGCCAGCCTGCTGCAACTGTTCGAACTGGGCTTCCTGCCAGCCGACGATCCGCGTTGTGTCGCCACCTTCAAGGAATGCGAACGGCAGTTGCGCAAGGGCGACAATTTCTATCGCTATGTTGAGCCGGACGATTTCGGCGAGCCGGAAACTGCCTTCAACTTCTGCACCTTCTGGTACATCGAAGCCCTGCACCTTCAGGGCCGCACCGAGGAGGCGCGCGACCTGTTCGAAGCCATGCTGGCGCGGCGCACCCATTCCGGCCTGTTGTCGGAGGATGTGAAAGTCGATACCGGCGAACTGTGGGGCAATTTCCCGCAGACCTATTCGCTGGTCGGCTTGATCACTTGCGCGGATCTTTTAAGCCGCCCGTGGACAACGGTGCGGTAGACCGAAAAGTCAGTAAAGAGGATCACGGAAAGGCACGGAAAAAGACGGAAAGAACACGGAATTCTTCGTGTAACATCTTCTGTGCGAAGCGCCTTCATTACGCGATCACACCCGCACACACAGATAAAGGCCCTTCGGGCTGATCAAGTAGAATTACCTCTTTTCCATGCCCTTTCCGTCTTTTTCCGTGCCTTTCCGTGCCTTTCCGTGATTTTCTGAACGCTTAAATGCTTGCACAAAGCAGCTCAATCACGATTTCAAGACCCTCTTGCATAATGTCAGCTCTCGGGTTATATACTGAACCAAATGGTTCAGTATATAACCCCTCTCGATAGCTCTTTCGCCGCACTCTCGGACCCCACCCGGCGTGGCGTGCTGGAACAGCTTGGCCGGTCGGACGCCTCGATCACGGATCTGGCCGAGCGTTTCCACATGACCTTAACGGGCATGAAGAAGCATGTCAGCGTGCTGGAGGCGGCGGGGTTCGTTGTCACGAAAAAGATCGGGCGTGTGCGGACCTGCAAGCTTGGCCGGCGCCAGATGGCGGAAGAGGCGGCCTGGATCAAAAAGTATCAGCAGCTTTGGGCCGAACGGTTCGAAGCGCTGGATGACATCGTCGAAGAATTGAAGCAAAGGAAGACAACCGATGAGTAACGAACCGACAGTTGAAAGAAAGTCCGATCGTGAACTGGTCGTGACACGGACCGTCAACGGCCCGGCGCGCCTGGTATACGAGGCGTGGAGCAATCCCGAATTATTCAAGCGCTGGTGGGCGCCGAAGTCATTCGGTCTCGCCATACTGTCCTGCGAAATGGATGTCCGCACCGGCGGCGGATACCGTCTGGTGATGAGCCATCCCTCGGCGGACCAGCCCATGTCATTCTTCGGCAAGTATATCGATGTCGTTCCGAACGCGCGCATTGTCTGGACCAATGAGGAAGGCGAGGGAGACGGCGCCGTCACCACCGTGACCTTCGAAGAACATGACGGGCGCACTGTAGTCGTCTGGCACGACCTCTATCCGTCAAAGGAAGCGCTGGATGCCGCCATGGCCGACGGCAGCTGCACTGGTTTTGCCGACCAATTCAATCAACTGGACGAACTCCTCAGCAGCCTGAGCACCTAATTTCCCGTCAGGCGGGCCTCAAGCAGGTCCGCCTCGCGGATCAGCCGGCGCGACAGTTCATCGGACAGCTCGCGTGAGCGGCTGAGTTCATGATAGACGTCGCGTTCGGCGCGAATGCCGGCCAGGCGAAGCTTGCGCTCAACCTCTTCCAGGCGGCGAATGTGCGAAACCGCTTCGCCGTGCAGCCCCTGCTTTTCGATACGGCGGCGATAGACCTCCATCACGCGGGCCGCCGCCTCACTGTAAAGTTCCGTCTCTTGGCGCCCGACCTTCATCGCTTTCTGAAGCTTCTCGATCGCCTCGATGGCGGCTTCGGCCGCGGCGGCGCGGGCACTGTCCTCTTCCGCCAGTTGCTTCGGTTCCGGCGGCAGTTTCAGGTCTTTCAGCAGGAACGGCAGGCCCAGGCTGGCGAGCAGCAGGGAGACGACAATCACCGAAGCCGCCAGAAAGATGATCAGGTTGCGCGCTGGAAAGGCCGTCCCATCCGCCACCACAAATGGAATGGTGAGCACGCCCGCCAGGGTAATGGCGCCGCGCACACCGGCCAGAGAGGTGGCGGCGATCAGGCGCAGGCTCGGCCTTTGTACCGGTTGTCCTTTTCGCGCCGCCCGGAAGAGGGTGAAGCGCAGGGCGACCCAAACCCAGATAAAGCGCAGGGCGATCAGGGCCACGCTGATGCCGGCGACATAGACGATCAGCCATAGTGGATCGGTATGACCGGTCAGTTGCACGACATGGGCGGCGCGCGAGGCGATACTCGGCAACTGCTCGCCCAGCAGCACGAAGATAATGCCGTTGGCCGTGAACTGAATGATCTCCCACACGGCATTGCGGCGGACGCGCGTTTCAGCCAGCGCCTGTCCGCTCTGCTCGGCATAGCTCATGGTGATGCCGGCGGCGACCGCGGCCAGGATGCCCGAACAGTGCAACCGCTCAGCCAGCAGATAGGCGGCGAAAGGAATGAGCAGACTGATCAGCACCTGTGAGCCGGAATCCTCGCCAATACGGCGCGAGATAAAGCCCTTCAGGCGCGTGATGACAAAGGTGACGACGATACCGATGGCGATACCGCCGATGGCCAGCCACAGGAAGGTGCCGACCGCATTCACCAGTGAGAAGCTGCCGGTCAGGACAGCGGCCACGGCAAAGCGCATGCAGACTAGGCCGGAGGCATCGTTCAGCAAGGCCTCGCCTTCGAGAATGTGCATCAGACGCTTGGGGATAGGCACGCGCGTGGCGATGGCCGAGACCGCGATCGGATCGGTCGGCGACACGATGGCCGCCAAGGCAAAGGCGGCGGCCAGTGGCATGGCCGGGATCATCCAGTGGATCAGCAGGCCGACGCCCAGCACGGTGAAAACGACAAGGCCCAGGGCCAGTTGCAGGATGGTGCCCCTGTCGCGAAAGAGGCCTTCCTTGGGTATTTTCCAGCCGTCATAGAAAAGTAGCGGCGGCAGAAACAACAGAAAAAACACATCCGGTTCCAGATCGACGGCTGCGCCCGTCGCCAGCGCGATGACGGCGCCCAAGGCAATCTGCACCACAGGCGTCGGCAGGGAGACCGGCGACAGACGCGACAGCCAGCCACTGACCACAACTGCCAGCAGCAAAAACAGGGATATGGCGACGCTTTCCATGGACATGGACTCCGGCAGGGTGGCCGTAACAGGATTTCGGAACAGAATTTAGGAACGGGGCCCTTAGACCCTATTCGCGGCTAAGTGGTCAATGTGAAAGGGACTGCATTCACACCCGCTTACCATGACGCTTACAAAAGACGCGGAATCGTGATGTCTTTTTATCCATTAACAATTGACCTTTCGGCCATCGCCCCCTATCTGTCCGGCCGTTTGCGCGCCGGGTGGCTGCGTTTGTTTTTCAAAAGGAGATGATACCCCATGACAACTGAGCTTTTGGAAGGTTGCACGGGTGTATTGGTTCTTTCGGACGGCACGGTCTATCAGGGCCTCGGCTGCGGCGCCATGGGCGATGCACTCGGCGAGGTCTGCTTTAACACCGCCATGACCGGTTATCAGGAAATTCTCACCGACCCCTCCTATATGGAGCAGATCGTCGCCTTCACCTTCCCGCATATTGGCAATGTCGGCGTGAACAGCGACGATGTCGAGCAACTCGGCAATGACCCCAAGCGTGCCGCCAAGGGCGCCATCTTCCGCGACGCCCCCACCCCGCCGGCCAACTGGCGTTCGGATATGAGCTTCAATGACTGGCTGGTGTCGCGCGGCGTTGTCGGCATTTCCGGCATCGATACGCGCTCCCTGACCAAGAAAATCCGCGAGAACGGCATGCCGCATGGCATCATCGCCCACTCGCCGACCGGCGTCTTCGATCTCGAAGCGCTGAAGGCCAGGGCGCGCGAATGGAAGGGCATTGGCGGCCTTGACCTGGCCCCGGCCGCCACTTCGGCGCAATCCTCGACCTACACCACCGACCTGTGGCAATGGCCGGAAGGCTATAAGGATGGCACCAAACACGAATTCAAGGTCGTGGTCATCGACTACGGCGTCAAGCAGAACATCCTGCGCGCCCTGATCGATACCGGCGCCGACGTCCAGATCGTGCCGGCTGAAACCTCGGCGGAAGATATCCTGGCCCGCAAGCCCGATGGCGTGCTGCTGTCGAACGGTCCCGGCGATCCGGCGGCTACCGGTGAATATGCCGTACCGGTAATCCAGACGCTTGTGAAGTCAGGCATTCCGGTGTTCGGCATCTGCCTCGGCCATCAGATGCTGGCCCTGGCACTCGGCGCCAAGACCATCAAGATGAGCCAGGGCCACCACGGCGCCAACCATCCGGTCAAGGACGAAACCACCGGCAAGGTCGAGATCGTGTCGATGAACCACGGCTTCGCGGTCGATCGCGACAGCTTGCCGGAAGGCGTGATCGAAACACACATTTCGCTGTTCGATGGTTCCAACTGCGGTATCGCCATGACCGGCAAGCCGGTTTTCTCGGTCCAGCACCACCCGGAAGCCTCGCCCGGCCCGGTCGATTCGCTCTATCTGTTCGAACGCTTCGCCCAATATATGCGCGACGCCAAGATATCGGCTTAGGACGGATCGATATTCAGGCGCGGTCCCCCGCCCCGTTTACGGGCGGTATAAAGCAGCATCGTTTTGAATGTCGATCCGTCCTAAACCTAACGCAGCGCCAGCGGCTGGGCAAAACGATATTCACCCGGCAGCTCCAGGGTTTTTAATTCCCGGCTGACCACAGTCCGCTTCGCCACCTTGATCTGCAAGGACAGACTGCATGTGCCCGAGCCGACCGCTATCAGTTTCGACTCGCTGATCGTCAGTTCCACACCCTCAAACATACCGGTCAGGCTGAGGGCGACATCGAGCGCAAAGCTTTTTTCACTGCCCAGATTGACCGTGATCGCCGGATGCATATCGCGTGAGAGGCTGTGCGCGCCGAGTTTCAGCACCACAGGCTTGCCTGTCGCCTTGTCGGCATTGCGACAGGCACGGATATCACGGGCTGTGCTCCAGCCCTCGGCCAGCAATACCAGTGGATCGAAATGCAGACAGGCCATGACCGCACGGATAATGGCGCCACGCAGAATCGGCGTTGCTATTACAAGATTTTGTAATACGCGGTCCTTCTCAACGGCCCCGTTGAGCTGCTTTTCGATATCGGTGCGCGTGGGGACGTCGAGCAGGTCGCTCAGCCATATCGCCTCAGTTGTCAGGGTCATTCAGCGCCCCCCTGCCGACGATCAATGGCCCATAGGCATTTAACCGGCTCGGCATATATTCGAGACGTGCGGTGACCTTCGGCACACGGTCATAGCCGAATTCCGACCGCCTGCGCCTGCCGCGGAAAACCAGAGCAAAGACGGTCCCGGCCACGGCGATACCAAGCCAGGCCCACAGCAGGCCGGGCCGAAAGAGATAGGCCAGGGGCGGCAATCTCACAGATGGCGACGGCACAAGTGCCGCGGGTGCTTCCGAGGCGACTGTAAATTCCATTATTTCAATCGGCGCACCTGACGTGCTGGAGACAGAAGCCAAGTCCGGCGATGTTGGCTGTGTTTCTATGGCTCCTGCAACACCAGTGGGCGGGGCTTCGCCCGGTATAGTCGCGCCGATGGCTTCTTCCGGCCTGGGCGAGCGGCCGACCGATACGCTCAGCGCCAGTTGCCCGCCTGCCGCCAAGGGCTCCCCTGCCGCCGGCGACTGCGCAAGTATGGTGCTGGTGGCCTGGCTGCCCGGCGTCTTGGTCAGGGCCGGAAATATCGAGAAATAACGCACTAGCGGCACGGCCACTTCATCATAACGGCAACCGACCAGGCGCGGCGCCACGTGCCTTGCCGCCGCCGCGCGTATGGCCGAAGGACCGCACGCCCTGGCTTTCACCTGCGTGGCCTCGCTTTGCGACGCGCACATCACCAATGCCGCGCAACTGCCGATTAGCTGAAAAACAAAGGGCCTCATGATATCCCCCTCATGCTGCATTCCTGGCTGCATTCTGGCTGCATTCTCGCGGCATAACGCCGTTTTAGCATCAATTATCCACAGGGGCCAGTAGGCGTTAACCATTTACGATCGGTGGGGCGCGACCGCCACAGCATGGAATTTTCGTTTCCTGTTATTTCAAACCTTCACACATTGCTGATGAGGCCGAGATTCTTGAGATCAAGGGTTGCAACAGGGGGGGATAGGCTCTAAAGCACCCGCTTAGCCATAAAACATGCTGCGCCCGTTGAAGGCGCAATTTTTTTAATCGGACTGTGCCCGCACAGCCCGTTCTAATCTTGCGCAACCGCCCGGCGGACTGCGCCTTGTGTACGAAAGACCGAGATGCCCAAACGCACAGATATCAAGTCCATTCTCATTATCGGCGCAGGCCCTATTGTGATCGGTCAGGCCTGTGAGTTCGATTATTCCGGCGTCCAGGCCTGCAAAGCTTTGCGCGAAGAAGGCTATCGCATTATCCTCGTCAATTCCAATCCGGCGACGATCATGACCGATCCCGACGTCGCCGACGCCACCTATATCGAGCCGATCACCCCCGAATTCGTCGAGAAAATCATCGCCCGCGAGCGCCCGGATGCGCTGCTCCCGACCATGGGTGGCCAGACCGCACTGAATACCGCCCTGGCGCTCGATGCCTCTGGCGTGCTCAAGAAATACAATGTCGAAATGATCGGCGCCAAGGCCGAGGTCATCGACAAGGCCGAAGACCGCCAGAAGTTCCGCGATGCCATGGATAAGCTCGGCCTTGAATCGGCCAAGTCGGCCGTGGCCCACACCTGGGAAGAAGCCGTGGCCGGTCTGGAAGCCATAGGCGGCCTGCCGGCGGTCATCCGTCCGTCCTTCACCCTCGCCGGCACCGGCGGCGGCATCGCCTATAATCAGGAAGAGTTCAAGGACATCGTCCTGGGCGGTCTCGACCTGTCGCCGACCAGCGAAGTGCTGATCGAGGAATCGATTGTCGGCTGGAAGGAATACGAGATGGAGGTGGTGCGTGACACCGCCGATAACTGCATCATCGTCTGCTCGATCGAGAACGTCGATCCGATGGGTGTGCACACCGGTGACTCGATCACGGTGGCGCCGGCCCTGACCCTGACCGACAAG
>FSVH01000258.1_pt1 | contig 15125 bp, 11 predicted proteins | sample 1637631 | NCBI WGS metagenome assembly FSVH01 (sample SAMEA3914814, study PRJEB12502) | metagenome | biome: forest; material: soil | place: USA | collected 2011-09-16 | depth 0.1 m | reverse complement strand
GGCATTGGTAACGGTCACATGTGAGAGATGTTGATCTGTCGGCCGGGCCGTATCTTTATATGGACGCCCATATCGTTATATGTTACGACCGCTCAATAAACAAGACGGGCAGGAGGGCGAGGATGGTGCGGCTCAATATACAGGCGTCGCGGATCGTAACGGGAGGCAGCGTTTGCAGCCTGTTGCTGTTGATCCAGCTGGCTGGTGCCGCCCCCGCTCTTGCAGACACCGGTCCCGACGGCATTGCTTTCGCACCCGCTCTGCAACTGGCCCAGGCCGCGATCGGTGACTGCCAGGCGCGTGGATATCCGGCCAGCGCCAGTGTGGTGGATGCGAAGGGGGTAGTGCGCGTAACCCTGCGCGGCGATGGTGCGATCAAGCCACCGGTGGCCGCGCCGATCAAGGCCTTTACGGCCTTCACCTTCAATCAGGCCGGTTCCGAGATGGAAGCGCGTGAAAAAACCGACGCCGCTTTCAAGGCGCAGATCGAAGCGCACAAGGATATCTATAACGACCATGCCGGTTCGCTGCCGTTGCGCCATGGTGACGTTCTGATCGGTGGTTTGGCCGTCGCCGATGTGCCGCACGAAATCGCCGATGCCTGCGCGCGCGCCGCGCTGGCCAAATACCCCCAATAAGCCAGAATCCTCAAAGGCTTGAGTATGTACAAGAAGACCTATTACGCCACGCATCCTGCCAGCCTGATCGGTGCGAGCAACGAAACCCTGCGTGAAAACTATCTGATCGGCGATCTGTTCAATGCCGATGAGATCGTCTTCAACTACCTGCATCAGGAACGCATGGTGGTTGGCGGCGTGGTGCCGGTGAGGGGGCCAATAAGCTTGCCCGTGCATCAGGAACCGGTATCGGCGAAAGGGGCGCCCTTTCTCTACCGCCGCGAGTTGGGGGTGATCAATGTCGGTGGCGGCGCGGGTGTGGTGCGTGTCGATGGCGTTGATTACACCCTCGATCCGCTCGATGGTCTTTATGTCACGCAAGGGGCGGTAGAGGTGAGCTTCGCCAGCCTCGATCCGGCGCGTCCGGCGCGTTTTTACCTGGTCAGCACACCGGCGCACAAAGGCTTCGAGACGAAGATGTTCTCGCTGAAAACCGCCGTGCCGCTGGAACGCGGTGCACTGGAAACCTCCAATGAGCGGACCATCTATCAGATGGTGGTGCCCGAAACCTGCGCCTCGGCGCAACTGCTGCTCGGCCTGACCATCCTCAAGCCCGGCAGCGTATGGAATACCATGCCGCCGCACCTGCATGACCGGCGCTCGGAGGCCTATCTCTACTTTAATCTCGGCGCCGATGAGCGCGTCTTCCACTTCATGGGAGAACCCGAAAAAGCGCGGTCTATCGTCATAGCCAATGAGGAGGCGGTCATCTGTCCGCCGTGGTCGATCCATATGGGCGCCGGCACATCGAGTTATGCTTTTATCTGGGCCATGGGCGGAGAAAACCTTGACTATGGTGATTTCGATGAGGTTGATATCTGTCAACTGGCTTAGGCTGGGTTGAATAACGAGAAACGAAAAAAGGAAACCGGGAAGATGACCACAAGCGTAAACCGTCGTGATCTGTTCAAGGGCGCCAGCGGACTGGCCCTGTTGTCCACGCTCCCCGCATGGTCAGTGCAGGCGCAGATATCCGGTGCGGCGCCCCTGTCAGATGTGCGTGATACCCTGTCGCTCGACAAGGGCTGGCGTTTCTTCGAAGGCGATATTCCGTTCCCGGAGCCGATCGGCAATTCGGCCACCTATGACTCGACCAAGACGGGCGCGGCCGGCGGGGCGGCCAGCCTCAATTTCGACGATACCGAATGGACGCCGGTCACCCTGCCGCACGATTTCGTCAGCTTCCAGCCGATCGAGAATGGCCGCAATGTCGCGCAGGGGTTCCGCAAGCGCGGCATCGCCTGGTATCGCAATATTCTGCGTTTCGAAGAATCCGATCGCGGCAAGCATATCGAGATCCAGCTCGACGGTATCTCCACCTACGCCACGGTCTGGTTCAACGGCACCGTGGTGCGCCATTCCTTCAGCGGCTATACCTCGTCCTATATCGATGTCACGGCCTTTGCCACCTATGGCAATGCGCTCAATGCCCTCGATATCCGTGTCGATGCCAAATCTATGGAGGGATGGTGGTACGAGGGCGGCGGCATGTATCGTCATGCCTGGGTGGTCAAGCGCAATCCGGTCCATATCATCACCGATGGTGTCTATGGCTTCCCGGTCAAGGGTGAGAATGGCTGGCAGATTCCGGCCGAGGTCACGCTCTACAATATCGGTCATCAGGCCGCACCGGTCGAGATCGTCAGTGAACTGAAGGACGCTTCCGGTGCGGTAATTAAGAGCGCGACGGTAACCGCCAGTGTGCCGTCGCTGCGGCAGGCAATGGCCAATTTCAGCCTCGATATCGCCGATCCAAAACTGTGGTCAGTTGATCAGCCTAATCTCTATACCGTCCATACAAAGCTGCTGCAAAACGGCAAGCTGGTCGATGAAAACCAGTTTGAGACCGGCTTCCGCACGACGCACTGGGATGCCGACAAGGGCCTGTTCCTCAATGACCGGCCGATCAAGGTACAGGGCGTCTGCGTCCACCAGGACCATGCGGGCGTTGGCGTCGCCGTGCCCGATGCGCTGTGGGAATACCGCCTCAAGCGTCTGAAGGAACTGGGCGTCAATGCTATTCGTTCGTCGCACAATGCCCCTAACAAGCACCTGCTGAAACTGGCCGACCGCATGGGTTTCCTCATCATGAATGAGAACCGCATGTTCAATCCGTCGCCGGATTATATGGAGCAGTTGCAGTGGATGGTGCGGCGTGACCGCAATCATCCGTGCGTCTATCTGTGGTCGGTCTTCAACGAAGAACCGATGCAGGGCACGCCGCAGGGCTATGAGATGGTCCGCCGCATGAGTGACGCGGTCAAGGCGCTGGATGGCAATAACCGGCCGGTCACGGCGGCGATCAATGGCGGCATGTTCGAGCCGGTCAATGTGACGCAGGCCGTGGATGTCGTCGGCTTCAACTATCAGCAGGACAAGTATGACGCCTTCCATAAGGCCAACCCGACCATCCCGCTCTATTCCTCGGAAGACACCTCGGCCTTCATGACGCGCGGCGAATATGTATCGGACCGCGACGGCCGTCATGTCATCGCCAGCTACGATGATGAGGCAGCCCCATGGGGTGAGCGCCATCTCGAAGCCTGGAAAGCGATTGATGAGCGGCCGTGGATTGCCGGCGGTTTCGTCTGGACCGGTTTCGATTATCACGGCGAGCCGACGCCACTGACCTGGCCTGCCAATTCGTCCGTGTTCGGAATAATGGATCTGTGCGGCTTCGAGAAAGCCGCCTTCTACATGCACCAGAGCCAGTGGGTAAAGGATCGTCCGGTGCTGTGGCTGATCCCGCACTGGAACTGGAAGATAGGGGAGACGGTTCGTGTCGTCGCCTGCACCAATTGCGAAGAGGTCGAACTGTTCGTCAACGGCAAGACAGCTGGCAGGCAACCGCGCAACAAGTATGAGATGAACACCTGGCATGTGCCGTTCGCACCGGGCCGCATCGAGGCCGTTGGCTATACCGGTGGCAAGGCGATCTCGCGCACCAGGGTCGAAACCACGAGCGATCCGGTGGCGCTGAAAATCACGCCGGAACGCGAAACGGTCAATGGCGACGGCATCGATGTCATTACGTTCAAAATCGAATCCCAGGACGCCAAGGGTCGCTACTCGCAGTTCTCTCAGGCGGACTGCACCTTCGAAGTGACCAATGGCGAGATCATCGGGCTTGGCAATGGCGATTCCAATTCATCGGAATCCGAGAAAGGCAGCCGCCGCAAACTGTTCAATGGCTTGGCGCAGGTGATCGTAAAATCGGCCGAGGACACGACCGGTCAGATGACACTGACCGCGAAGGCCGATGGTCTGAAGGCCGGCGTGGCGAAGGTGAAAATTGCTCCCGTCAAGCCATGGCCATATCAGGTGGTCAGCGAGCCGGTCCAGCCCCTGCCTGTGCTATTGACCGCCCCTGCCACGGCCACAGCCCCTGATGAAATTCCGCAAAACCTCAGCCCGTTGCAGACCGAACTGTGGGGCCGCATCCGCCCTGGCTTTATCAATGAAGGCCTGGCGCAGGATGGCTACCAGTTGGCCGTGGTGCGCTGGACGCCCTATGCCCGCGTGCAGAAACAGGGTGGTCGTCTTGTCTTTCCGAAGGTCAAGGGCGCCATGCAGGTCTTTGTTGACGGCAAGGCGGTGGCGGAAAAGTCCGATGCGGCGGAAGGCGCATTCGAAGCGAAATTGCCCCCCGGCAGCGGAGAACGCAATCTCGCCCTGCTTTTCAAATTGAAGGCGGGCGAGACATTCGGATTGCCGGAACACGCCTGGATCGCCACTCTCTAGATACAAAAAAGAACAGGGAAACGGGATGGAAATGACAGGTGAAAAACCGGAGGCCCGCAGCCGTTACCGCTGGGTGATCTGCGGCTTATTACTGGCGGCGATCGCCATCAATTACACGCATCGTCAGATGATCGGCATCCTGAAAGATCCGCTCTCCGCCGAAATGGGCTGGGATGAAAAAGGCTATGCCGATGTCGTCTTCTGGTTTCAGGCGGCTTATGCCCTGGGTTATCTGGCCTGGGGGCGCATCCTCGACAAGATCGGCGCGCGCGTCGGCTATACGGTGGCGTTTTCGTTGTGGACGCTGGCGCACATGCTGACCGGCGCGGTGACAACGGGGCTGCAATTCACGCTCGCCCGCGTGGCGCTGGGATTGGGTGAATCCGGCAGCTTTCCGTCCAGTCTCAAGGCAGTGACCGAATGGTTCCCGCAAAAAGAACGGGCGCTGGCCGCCGGTATTTTCAATGCCGGTTCCAATATCGGCGCCATCATCGCGCCTCTGATTGTGCCGCTGATCGCGCTGGGCGCCGTCAGTTTCAATTTCGGTCCTGAGGGCATCACCCTGCCGGGGCTTGGCTGGGGCTGGCGCGGGGCGTTTTACCTGACCGGCGCCGTGTCGCTGATCTGGGCCGTGGTGTGGTGGATGGTCTATCGCCGTCCATCCGAGCACAGCAAGGTCAATGCCGCCGAGCTGGCTCATATCCACAGCGACCAGACCGATACGGTCGAAAAGGTATCGTGGTTCAAGCTGTTGTTCATCCGCGAGACGTGGGCTTTCGCGCTGGCCAAGTTCCTGACCGATCCGGTCTGGTGGCTGTGGCTGTTCTGGCTGCCGGACTTCTTCAAGAAGACCTATGGCCTCGATCTCAAGACCTTCGGCCCGCCGGTCGTGGCAGTCTACCTGTTGTCGGATGTTGGCAGCGTGGCCGGTGGCTGGCTGTCCTCAACCCTGATCAAACGCGGGGTATCGGTTAATGTCGCACGCAAGGCGACCCTGTTCATTTTCGCCCTTATGGCCCTGCCGGTTCTGTTTGCGCAGGGCGCCTCCAATCTGTGGGCCGCCGTATTGATCATCGGTCTGGCCGCCGCCGCCCACCAGGCGTTTTCGGCCAATGTGCTGACCCTGCCGTCGGATCTGGTGCCGCGCGCGGCGGTCGGTTCGGTCATCGGCATCGGTGGCATGGCGGGAGCCGTCGGCGGCATGTTCTTCTCGAAGTTCGTCGGCTACATCCTCGACAAGACCCACAACTATTCGATCATCTTCATGATGGCCGCCGGCGCCTATCTGGTCGCTTTTGCCGTCATCCATCTGCTCAGCCCAAAACTGAAGCGCAACACCAGCTTAGGATAATGATCATGCGCTACAAGTCCCTCCTGCTTGCCTTTGCGCTTTCCGCTGCGCCGATGCTGGCCTGCGCCGCCACGCCAGTGCCGGTCGCGGCCACAGCAAAAATCTCATTCAAGCCCACTGATGTCATGGCGGTCACTGAAAAGGTCGGCGCCTATCAGATTGCCACGCTCGCTGGCGGCTGGATACCGCCCAAGGCCTCGTGGGATACGCCGGACCCCAAGGGCTGGGTGCAGGGCGCGCTGTTCGTCGGCCTGACCGATATGGCCGATCATAGCCAGAACCCGATCTACAAGGATTTGATCCTGGCGCGGGGCGAGGCCAATAAATGGGAACTCGGCAAGCGCGTCTATCACGCCGATGATCAGGTCATTGGCCAGTCCTATCTGTGGGCGGCGAAGCATGGCGCGCCCACCGACGTGCTGAAACCGATGCAGGCGCGCTTCGATGAAATTCTGGCCAATCCCTCTACGGTCGATCTGAACTATCCGGCCGAGGGCGACGTCCACTGCACCGACCGCTGGTGCTGGTGCGACGCCCTGTTCATGGCCCCAGCCACCTGGATAGGCCTCAGCCAGGCCACCGGCGATCCGCGCTATGCCGACTTCGCCAAGAAGGAGTTCTGGGCCACCTACGACTATCTCTATGACAAGGACACGCACCTGATGTTCCGCGACTCGCGCTTCTTCGAGCGCCGCGGGCCGAATGGCGAGAAGGTCTTCTGGAGCCGTGGCGATGGCTGGGTGTTCGCCGGTCTGGCGCGCATTCTGGAGGTATTGCCGGCCAATGATCCGGATCGTCCGCGCTTCGTGGCGCTCTACAAAGAGATGGCGGTGAAGATCAAATCGATCCAGCTCGACACCGGTTACTGGGCACCGTCCCTGCTGTCTGATCCGAAGACCGCCCTGCCGGAAACCAGCGGCACGGCCTTCTATACCTACGGCCTCGCCTGGGGCGTGCGTGACGGCACCTTGCCGCGCGCCGAATATGAACCGGCTATCCGCAAGGGCTGGAGCGCGCTGGTGGCCGCCGTCCATCCCGATGGCAAGCTGGGCTATGTCCAGCCGGTGTCCGATCGCCCGGATAATGTCGGCTACGACGATACGCAGTTCTATGGCGTCGGCGCCTTTATGCTCGCCGGCACCGCCGTTGCCGATCTCAAGCTGAAATAGGAGGATTGTATGCGCCTGTTCATCACGACCGCCGCTATCGCTCTGATCGCTGCCAGCGCTAATGCCCAGAGCCTGACGGTTCATAATCCGGGCGCCGAGCGCGATAATGCCGTCATTGATCTGCCAGTACCTATGGATGCCAAGGTGCGGTCGGCGAAGGTAGGCGAGACGGTCTATCCGGTGCAGGCGCTCAATGCAAAGTTCCGTCTCGTCGCGCCATTGAAGGCCGGCGATACGACGGTGACTCTGTCGCCGGATGCTGCGTCGGCGGAGCCGCAACGCGTGCTTGTAACGCTGAATATCCAGGATGGCGGCCATCTCGAAGGTGATGCGAAAAATGGCGGCGCTATCAAGGGCGGCACCTTCCACCTGCGCGATCAGTTCACATCGCCGCCCGATCATTTCATCCATGACGGCCTGATCGCCTTCGAGGGCATCGGCTGGGAATCGGATAAGATGGCCTATCGCCTCTATCTCGACGAGCGCAATGTCACCGATATTTTCGGCAAGTACGGCACCGGCATGATCTTCCCCAATGTCGGCCACGGCTTCGATGACTATCAGTATCCGGTGGCCTGGGGCGGCGATATTTTCAAGGTGGGGCCATCGCTCGGTGTCGGCGGCATCGGGCTGTTACGCGACGGCAAGGCGACGCAGACCGGCCCCTCGACCATCACCGGCAAGGTCATTGCCAATGGGCCGGTGACGGCGATTGCTGGCGTTGATGCCGATGCGATCGGCGGCGGTAAGGGCAGTCTCCATGCCACCTACGCCATCACGGTGGGCAGCGTACTGACCGAGGTGACGGTCAAGGCCGATCAGATTGATGCGCCGCTGGTGACCGGCCTGACCGTGCATCCCGGCGACCAGACGTTCGCGCCGCAAGCCGGTGGTGAATGGACCTACATCGCCGCCTGGGGACCGCAGGAGCACGGTCCCGACTGTGTGGGCTGGGCAGTCTTTTATCGTGCGGGCGATGTGACGGCTGGGCCGGTCAATGACGGTCAGACCCTGTTCGTGTCGTTCAAATCCGCGACCGATGCTAATTACCGTTTCGGCGCGCGCTGGACACAGGAAGGCAGGGATGCCACGCCCGGCATTCGTGATCTTGACGGCTTCAAAACATGGCTATCCCGGACAACGGATGAACTCAATCATCCGCTGACGATCAGGCATTAATCGAAAAGCGTCGCCAGTCCGATCAGTTCCATATCGGGGGCGACGGTGCGCCAGACCGGAATCCGGCCAAGAAAGCGACCAAAGGACGGGTTGTCGGTGAAGCGCATGGCGAAGACGTCAGCATCGAATGCCTCACCGATGAGATCCATCAAAGCGCCCGCCAGATAGATACCGCTGGTGGCGCTCATGATCAGTGTGATGTCGGCGGCCATATCGGCCAGCCACAGCGTCGTCAGGCTGATGACCTCGCGGGCGACAGGATCGCCGGCGGCGGCGCGTTCGACAATCTCCGCGGGTGACAGGTCCGGCGCCGTCCGGTCGTCCAGTGCGTGCAGGATGGTCCACAGATCGCGGAAGCCCTGTTGCGACATCGCGGTTTCACGCACCACGCCGCCGCGCAGGTCGCGCAACCCATTGATCACCTGCCATTCGCGTTCGGTCTTGGCCGCCAGGCTTGAATGGCCGCCTTCGCCGGGCAGGGCCGTCCAGCCACCGGCGCCATCGGAAAGCAGGGCGGCATTGCCCAGGCCGTAGTTCGGGCCCAGTACGACAATGGCCGTCTCCTCCCCTTCCTGTCCTTCGCAAATATTGATGCGCTCGGTGCGGCGCAGCTTGGGAATGGCCAGAGCGCGGGCGACGAAACAATTGACCAGGTTGACGCGCTGAATATCGAGCGTGGCGCGTAAATCCTCACGGGTGATTTCCAGGCCGTCTTCGAGGCGGTGCAGCCGGCCGTTTTCCTCGAAACGGCGAGCGGAAACGGCGGCGCCTTTCAGTTTCGGGTGGCCATTATCGGCCAGGAAGTTCGCCAGGGCCGTATCGAAGTCGGCGCGGTTTGAGCAGATGAAGGTCACGGCGAGGGAAGGCCGCCGGCCGACCTCAGCCAAGGCGAAGGTGACGCGCGCGTCTTTGGAAAAGTCACAAACCAGTACCTGATCAGTCACCGGAATTCCCCTTTTACTCTGTGTGCGGCCTTGTTATGCCGCTTATATCCAGAGCTTACGCGTCCACCGTTAAGGCAAGCTGAATCATTCAGGGTGCCAAGCTGATACACTCAGATTGGCGCCCCGAATGTTTGCTTGACACGCATCTTAACCCAAAAAGTGCGTCACACTTTTTGGGATGCGTTTTAATAATCGACATAATAGTCTTTTTTGAACGTATCGTTGGCGAAGGCTTTCTTCGCTGTCCATGGCAGGGCGGGTGTGGTCCAGTAGCTGTCGCTCGCCGGCAGGCCGAGTGCGATGAAGCTTTCCGAAGCGATATACATGCTGCCGCTGTTGGAATACCAGTCGCCGAGCGTTGGCTGGTGGCCGGCGAAGCCGATGGTCAGGTAACCGGCCGCATCGAAATTGCTTGGATTGTCGAAGATACGGTGCTGGGCGGCGGTAAGCGCCGCGCGTACACCGCCTTCGGCGAGGCTCTCCGGCAGGGCCTTGCGCCAGGCCAGCAGGCCGAGCGGCTGGAAGGCGGCGGTGCGATAGGTCATCGATCGGCCGATCGGCGGATAGGTGCCTTCGGGTGAGATCATGCGCTCCAGATGCTCACCGTAGCGCTGCATCCGCTTCAGCCATTTGGCCTTTTCCTCGGCGGGCTTGAGGTTGTTGAAGCTGGGATTAATGCGCTCCAGAACCTCAAGGATTTCAACCATCATCGGATAGATGACGTAGGAATTATAATAGTCGTAGTGGAAGTGAACGCCATCGGCCACCCAGCCGTCACCGACATACCATTCGTTCATTTTTTTGATGGCGAGATCGACGCGCAGTGGATCGAAGTCTTCGCCGATGGAGAGCAGGAACGCTTCGTTCATGGCAGCAAAAAGCAGCCAGTTGGTATAGGGTGGCGACACCCGGCGCAGGCCTTTGATCTCTTTGATCACGCGCTGCTTCGTCGTCGTGTCGAGGCCGTCCCACAGCTTCGGGGCGCGCAGAAAGGCATTGGTATAGTAGGCGGAATCGACCAGAGCCTGACCGGCATTGGACCACAGGAGATAGTCAGGACTCTGCGGATCGACCGAATGAACATAGGACTGGATCGCCTGTTCGGTGAAAGTCTTGCGCAGTTTGCCTTCGGCCGTGTCATCCTCCGGCAGGCTGAGCCAGGGCGACAGGCCGGAAATCAGCCGGCCGAAACATTCGAGATAAGCGACGCCGACCGGACGGCCATCCCAGGTGGGGGAGAGTTCCGGCTTGAATTGCGTCGTCAGCCTGCCCTGTGACATGTTGGAAAGAACGGGCATGGCCATTTTTGCCAGCAAGCCCGTCATGTAGGCGCGATCGTCTTGTGGAGTATTTTTTTTCACGGTTGCGGCGCTGGCCTCGGTCCCCATCAGTGGCACACCTGCGCCGATCGTCAGCGCCTTCATGAAATCACGTCTCTGCATGTGTATCTCCCTGTTTTGTTGCAAAAATCGTATCGTATAGTGATTGGTGTGTCCATTTATAGAAACAATGTTTGGCAAAAAAAAGAGGCCTGCATCTCGATGGATGCAGGCCGGAGTCGGGAACATTCACGTCTAGGGGAACGTAAATACCAAAATCTAGAAACGACCGCGGATGCCGACCTTGATCGTCCGGCCGTCATATTTGGCGTAATCGAGACGGGTCTTCTTGCCGTTGCCATAGTGACCGGAAACATCGTCGAAATAGTCGTAGCCCAGGGTATTGGCGAGATTGAGGGCATCGACGCGCAGCTCGACATAGGAGTTCAGCTTGTAGCTGATATTGCCGTCGAGGTAACCGGCGCCGGCGTGCCACCGTTGCAGGTCCGACCCATTCGGCGAGGTTTCGATGATGTTCTTGTCCTTATAGTTATAGGTCAGGCGGATGCCGAGCGGACCCTTTTCGTAATAACCGGTCAGGCTGTAGCCATATTTCGGGATCGTGTTGACGTTGAGGATAGTCCCGTCATTGGTCCTGAAATCATAACCTGAGGAATCGACGTGGGTATAGCTGGCCAGGGCACCCAGACCGTCCCATGGGGCTGGCAGGAAGCTGAACGACTGTTGGTAGGCCAGTTCAAAACCGGTCAGTTCGATCTCGCCCGCATTAACAAAGGTATCGACCTGGATGTCGAGATTAGGATCGACATGACCGCTGGCGTCCTGCCAGATGATGGCCAGCGCCGTATCGGGCAGGCCGAGGCTGGAGAAGGGCACGTGCGTTGGCACGGCGATCGTGGTGTCGGTCAGGTTCTTTTTGAAATAACCGGCGCTAAGCAGGCCGCCACGGCCGAAATACCATTCCAGGCCCGTATCCCAGTTGGTCGAGAGTTCCGGCTTCAGGTCCGGATTTCCCGAAGTGGCGTAGAGATTGTAGATGTTCGGGATCACGGTCTGGGCGGCGATGCGTGACAGCGAAGCCCGGGTGATGGTCTTGCCCCATGAGGCGCGCCAGATCAGGTCGTCCCGCAGGTTATAGGCGGCGCTGATCGAGGGCAGGATATTGTCGTAGCTGTTCTTTTCCTCGTTCGGCTCATAGGCGCCGCCAGCGCCGGTCTTCTTGAAATTGTCGATCGTCATGTCGGTCATCGAATAACGGACGCCGGCATTGATACGCAGTTCGCGGTTGAATGCCTGACCGATGAAATCCGACTGGATAAAGCCGGTGGTGATGGCTTCGTCGGCCGTGAAGCTGGTCGAGAGATCGACCGGCGAGGCCATGGCGTTACCGATCGGATTCAGCGTACTGTTGATATAGTCGCGCGAGAAGGTGGCCCATTCCTGCGGATAGTCGTCGCCGATCACCAGATTATCGAGCGGCACATGGTCGAGCATGGCGGCGCGCAGGCCGGCAGGGCCGACGGCGGCCAGGGCGGCCTGGGCCAGCGCCGTGCCGTTACGCTTGGTCTTCTGTTTCTTTGTATCGACATAAGAGACGCCGGCCTTCAGGTGACCGGTCCACGAACCGAGGGTGTAATCCCAGTCAGCAACCAGCTTGGCGGTGTGCTCGCGGTCGACTTCGCGGTTCCAGTCCAACGCGGTGGAGAAGTCCTCGAAATTGGCCGGATCGGTGAAATCAACGGGCGCTGAAAGACCGGGATAAACGTGGTCGTCACCCCAGTCGATAGTGGTGGTGACACCGTAGATATTTGAGACGATGCGCTTGTTGTCGTAGAAGGCCGCGCTTTCGCTGGAACTGATCTGGCCGGTCAGCTTGAAGCTGTCGCTAAGCTGGTAGGTGGCGTTCAGTGAGGCGTAGCCGAACTTGGTCTCGTCGTTGTAATAGTAGCTTTCGCCCAGATAGGCGGTGTTGCCGAAGGTGCCTTCCAGCAGGTTGCCGTCCGGATCGATGGTGACGTCGATCGGCACGAAGCCATTATGGCCGGCCGTGCCGGGCCGGGCCGCTGTGTTCGTGGTTTTCGAGTTGCGGATCGGAAGGCCGAAAGTAAATTCGTCGCGCGAGTCGGTCAGGTGCGAATAGAGCATGTCGAGGCTGACATTCAGCTTGTCGTGCTTGTACTGGATCGAGGAGACCAGGCCGTCACGGTCGCGGGTATTTTCGGCGCCGTAATAACGGTAGAAGCGCGGCAGGAATGCATTGTCGATGGCCGTACGGTTGCCCAGCATGCCGGCGGCGCGCGGATCGTTCCAGTCCAGGGTAAAGGGGAATGAGCCGGTGCCCATGGTGGGCGGCGTTTTGCTCGGATCAATAACGATGGGCGTATTGGCGCGGAAGTTGCTGTTATAACCGCCAGTCGCTTCGAAACCCGACTTCATGTTGACGCTGGTCGAGTGCGCCGCGCCGATCAGGAAACCCCAGTCTCCCCAGGTGTTGGAATAAAGCGCGAAGAGATTGGGATCTATCTGCTCGGACGCCGTATTATAGGAGGCCGAGGCACCATAGCGGATCACCTGCTTGCCGCCGCTATCAAACGGACGCGGGGTTTGCAGATCGACCACGCCGCCGACGCCGCCTTCTTCCAGTTCGGCCAGGGGCGTCTTGTAGAAATCGACACGGCCAAACAGTTCCGAGGCGAAGACGTCGTAGTTGAAATCGCGCGACGAACCTCCGACGTTCGATGATGAGGTGACGTGCACCGGGGCACCGTTCAGGGTGGTCACGTTATACTCAGAGCCCAGGCCGCGGATGGAGATGCGCTGACCTTCGTTGGAGGCGCCATCGCGACTCATATAGACGCCCGGAATACGTTGCAGGGCTTCGGCGACGTTGGCTTCGGGGAACTTGCCTATGTCTTCGGCCACGATCGAATCGCGGACGACGATCGCTTCCTTTTTCAGGTTGATCGATTTTTGCAGCGATGAACGGAAGCCGGTAACAACGACCGTGGTCGTATCATCGGCGGGCGCGGCAGCGGGGGCTGCATCCTGGGTCGTGTTTTGGGCCGCGGCGATCATTGGCAGGCCCAGCCCGATCAGCATGGTGGTGGCTAAAAGATAGGTCTTCATCAGTATTGTCTCCCCAATTCAGTCTTTCGCGGTTCGCGCGCCACACATGAGGTCACGCCGCCGCAGGGCGCTGATCGCCCCCGGTTCTGATATGAATTTCTTTTCGGGATGGACGCTTTTCGGGATACACACCGGCGTCCGGCGAATACGCTACGGCCGTGACGGATGGTCCAAGGGTGTCAGCATTTCCTGTTTCCTATTTTGCTTTTGACGGCTTTTCATTTTTATTTTGAAACCGCCGGACGTGATTTTTCACGTTTTCCGATGGTCTTGGCGATATGCGTAACATTTATCGGCATGTCTGTACATATATCGGAACGAATTTGTGCGATTTTTGCAAGGCTACCGCTCACATTGTGCCACTTTCGCAACGTTTTCATACGGAGTTCCGTTATGCGGAACGATTTCGTATCACAATGCGGGAAGGCGGGCTTTCTCTCCGCCGACGGAGAAAAAGACAGTATCCGGGGTAACCGATTTCGCGCCGATTTGGGCGACGTCTTACGGCTTGCGGTAGCCGAGTTCCTGGCTGATGGCGAGGCAGGTTTCCTGCACATAGGCCTTGACTGCCTGGATGCGCTGGTCGTCCATATATTGCGCGGCGGAAGATACGCTGATGGCGGCGACAATCTTGTTGTTCATGTCGCGGATCGGCGCGGCAACGCAGCGGATATGATCTTCGTTCTCGTCGAGATCTAGGGCGTAATCTTCGGTACGGTAATGCTTCATGATGTCGAGCCACTGCTTGACGTCATATTTGTAGCGCGGATATTCAAGCGCCTCGCGCTGGAAAATTTCGCGCAGGGTTTCTTCGCTTTCATCAAGCAGCAGAGCCTTGCCCAAGCCGGTATGGCGCAAGGGCTGGCGTTCACCGATCACGCAGCGCACCTCGATGCGGCGGGTGCCGGGAATCTTGTCGATATAGTGGACCTGATTACGATCGAGCACACCGAGATTGACGGTATCGCCGGTGTCGGCAGACAACTGCATCAGGTGGCCGTGGCTGACGCGGGTCAGGGTGATCTGCTGGGAAGCGGCATAGCCGAGTTCGAGCAGTTTGGTGCCGAGGCTGTAGCCATCCCGCTGCGAGAAGCTGAGATAATTGGCCTCGACAAGGGTCGTCGCCAGCCGGTGAACGGTCGTCTTGTTGATGCCGAGCGACTTGGCCATCTTGCCAAGCGTATTATCGCCCTTTGAAACGCGCGTCAGAACATCAAGGCCCTTCATCAGGGTCAGTGCGCCCGCCATACCTTTTGTTTCCTGGCCTTTTGTTTCCTGGCCTTTTGTTTCCTGGCCTTTTGTTTCCTGGCCTTTGGATTGCGGCTCGGTTACTGCGGGTTCATCGATTTCAACGAGATTGTGTTTCATGCGACTCAAGGCCCCGGAAAACGCTTTGGGCAATACGCCCGTTCCTATTATCGATATAGGTGATTTCCCTGCCTGCTGACAAGAGGGGTGCGTTTCATTTGTTGATTCGCCGGGCAATGTTCAGAAAGAAACGGGGCACGGTGGTGGAGCTAAGCGGATTCGAACCGCTGGCCTCCTCATTGCGAACGAGGCGCTCTACCAACTGAGCTATAGCCCCGTGCCGTCCGGTG
>FSVH01000289.1_pt1 | contig 15297 bp, 17 predicted proteins | sample 1637631 | NCBI WGS metagenome assembly FSVH01 (sample SAMEA3914814, study PRJEB12502) | metagenome | biome: forest; material: soil | place: USA | collected 2011-09-16 | depth 0.1 m | reverse complement strand
TTATTAAATATTTTTAATTCTTATGCGTTTTTCATGCCGTTTCCGAATATATCAAATCCGACACGCAGCACAGCCTTGCACCATAAGTAATTTCGCCAAGATTGCATATATTGCGGCAACATTTTGTTCCTTACCTAAATACCGTATGAACTGCATGGTTCAGGTTGGGCTCAGCTACAGGAGACTAGATTGGTTTCATCGCTGATAAGCAGCGAGGCACGCAAACAAGGAATACGAAAATGAAAACCGCATCCACAACCACTAAAACCCTGCTGGCCATGATTGTCATGAGCGCCGGCGTCACTGCTCTCAGCTTGCCGGCTCAGGCTGCGCCGCTCCGTCACCCGGTTCCTGTCGCCGTCCATTATGACATGCAGGCTTCAAAGCGCATCGATGTCCGTATCCAGAGCCTGAAAAGCGATCTCAGCCAGGGCCAACGCTCCGGCCGCATCAGCAGGGCCGAAGCCGCCCGTCTCAGCGGCAAGATCAATACGGTCGCTTCGCTGAAGCGCAGCTACGATCGTTCGGGCCGCGGCCTGACGACTTCGGAAGTCGCCACGCTCAATGCCAAGATCGACACCCTGTCCGGTCAGATCCACACGCAGGCTTTTGATCATAACCGTCGTTAAAGCAGCCAGTTATGCCGCAGCGGTCCATGGCCTTCGCCCAGACCGGGAGCCATTAAAATCGCTCCACCAACATAATCCCTCGCAAGCCCGACCGTTTCCTCAAGCGGCCGGGCTTCGCGCGTCAGGGCCGCACACGCCGATGCCAGGGTGCAACCGGTGCCGTGGGTGTGTTTGGTGTCGATCCGCTCTGACGTGAAGCGATGTTCGCCCTGGCGGGTGAACAGCAGGTCGATCACATCCGGCGTATCGAGATGCCCGCCCTTGATCAGCACATTTTTTGCCCCCATGGCCAGCAAGGCTTCGCCGGCCTTGCGCATATCATCTTCGGTCTCGACCCTGAAGCCGGTCAGGGCCGCCGCTTCGGGCGTATTCGGCGTCAGCAGGTCGGCCAGGGGCAACATCAGCGCCTTCATGGCATCGACCGCATGGTGGCTCATCAAGGCGTGTCCCCCCTTGGCCACCATGACCGGATCGATGACGGTGAAGACTTTTGCGCCCTCTATGACCAAAGATACAGCTTCCATGACGGCGACGTCGGCCAGCATCCCGGTCTTGATGGCGTCGGCGCCGATATCATCGAGACAGGCCTGCGCCTGGGCCGTGATGAAGCCTGGCGGCACAGCCATGACATCGGAGACTCCCAGCGTATTCTGCACGGTCAGCGCGGTGATCGCCGTCATGGCATAGCCGCCGAGACAGGTAACCGCCTTAATATCGGCCTGGATGCCGGCGCCGCCCGAAGGATCGGAACCGGCAATGATTAAAACACGCTGCATAAGACTTGTCCTGACAGAGCGAACAGGGGCATAAAAGAATAAATACTCCGGCCGATTCTCCGGCCGGCAAGGGCGACCGCCCGCCGCCGACATTTCGGCGAGCCATGCGGCGCTTGAGCTCTCACATAGGAGGGGTGGATGCCCCTGACAACCTCGTTTTATAAAAGTGCCATCCCGCGCGGCACTTATCGTCACTACAAGAACAAGCTGTACAAGGTCTTCGGCACCGTGACTCATTCGGAAAGCGAAGAAGATCTGGTACTCTACGCCCCCATGGGACAGACCGCCGGCGAAGCGCGCCTGTGGGTGCGTCCGCTTGCCATGTTTACCGAAACGGTCATGACCGAAACCGGCCCGGTGCCGCGCTTCGCCTTCGTTGAGGCCTTCCCGGATTTCACAGCGGAAGAGAACCAGTGAGCGAATCCGATCGGTGGACAGAACTGGAACCGGAGGCTTTTGCTGACAATGGCCATCCGATCCTGCGCGCCATGCGCGGGACGCTGATCCTTGTCCGCCTGAACCAGATTGATGCCAACAACAAGATGACCAGTTGTGAAATTCTGGCTGGACAACTGATCCGCGCCAACCGTTCGGAAGGCTTTGTCCTGTCGCTGGTCGGCAAAAAATCCGGACAGGAACTGTTTTTGCCGCTGGTGCCGACGGCCTTTAATCTACAACCGCCGGGGCAATATATGCTGAGTTGCGGTTCGGTGATCGAAAACCCGGTATTTCTGGGTGCTTTTGACGTTTACAGATCATGATCGACAAAATGCTTCATGACCCGTTTATGCTGATCTGCGGCGGACTGTTTATTGTCATCGCCCTGTTCATGTGGGTGCAGAAGCTAAGGAATCGCAATTAAATTTCGTCGTGGCGGATGCCGTCCCACGGCTCGCGCTTCGTCAGGTATTGCAGGGGCCAGACGTTCTCCCGTGACCGCAGGCAGCGCGGGCAGGTCGTCTCATGCGGTTCGAAGACGCCGTAGAAAAAGTTGCCGCGATCGGCGCCCTTGGTATCGACATGTTTGCCGCAGCGCGGGCACAGGAAGAAGAACTGTGAAATGGCAATGCCGAGAAAGGCGAAGGAGAAGGCCAGCGGCGCAGTATCGCCCAGCGCACCGATCAGGCAGACCGGCAGCAGGATCAGATAGATGATGGCGCGTGTGCGATAATTCACTCAAGCACTTTCCGAAAAGTGTCACGCACTTTTCGGATTAAAAAGTGCGTCAAAAATGTCCTTCGAGCGCGCTCCATACCCGCAAGGCCTGCCTCATGGCAAGCACATCATGTACACGGACCATTTTCGCCCCCTTGGCGATGGCGTGCAGATGCACGGCAATGGTACCGCCCACGCGATCATCGGCGGCGGAAGGATCACTCCCCTCACGTTCTTCCAGCGCGGCGATAAAGCGCTTGCGCGAGGCCGCCATCAGCAAGGGGAAACCATGCGCAGCAAGGCGCTCCGTAGCGCGGATCAAAGCCAGATTATGATCGAGCGTTTTGCCGAAACCGATGCCGGGGTCAAGCCAGATATGCGCACGTGACACGCCGGCTTGCATGGCCGCTTCGGCGCGCGCCAGCAGATAGGCTTCGACCTCAGCCACCACATCTGCGTAATGCGGCGCGGATTGCATGGTGCGCGGCTCGCCCTGCATATGCATCAGGATCACATCACCGCCCAGTTCCGCTGCCACCTCAAGGCTTTCCGGCGTGTGCGAAAGGGCCGTGACATCATTCCAGACGCATGCCCCAGCCTCAAAAGCGGCACGGGCCACGTCCGGCTTGAGCGTATCAATGCTGATCGCGCCCGACCATTCGGCGGCGATGGCCAAGATAACCGGCACCACACGAGCGATTTCCGCTTCTGCGCTGACCGGTTCCGCACCTGGCCGCGTCGATTCCCCGCCGATATCGAGCACATCGGCGCCCTCAGTGATCAGCCGCCGCGCCTGCGTCAGGGCATCATAGGCGCCGCCATCGGAAAAGCTGTCAGGCGTCGCATTGACAACCCCCATGATCAGCGGGCCTTTGTTGGCGCGGGCAAGCAAGGTCACCTGACGTCCCGCTTGGCCAGCAGCGACAGGGCGGTCAGGTCGAGATGGCCCTCCCCTTCATCGATCAGGCGCTGCAACCGCGCCTGCAACAAGTCATTGAGCGGCATGGATACACCCAGCGCTCCCGCTGCTTCGCCCGTCAACCGCATGTCCTTGGCGGCCAATGCGGCGCCGAAGCCCGCCGGTTCGAACTTTTCCGAAACGATCAGGGCGCCGTAATTCTTGTAGATCGGCGCATTGAACAGGGTCGAGGTCAGGAAATCGAGAAATTGCTCTTTGGATGCGCCGCCCGTATCTACCAGCGTCATGGCTTCGCCCAGGGTTTCCGCCAGTGAAACGATCAGGAAATTGCCGGCCAGCTTGACCAGATTGGCGGCGGAGGGCTTGTCGCCGAAGACCTGTACCTTCTGCCCAATAACCTCCAGCAAAGGCATGGCTTTTTCGATGGCTTCGGGTGCCCCCGCAGTGGCGATAAACAGCTTGCCTTCGGCGGCGACCGGTGGACGACCGAACACCGGCGCCGAGACGAAATGCTGCCCCCTGGCGGCGTGGGCTTCGGTCAGTTTGTCGGCCAGGGCCACGCTGATCGTGCTGAGGGAGATATGGACGCCACCTTGCGGCAGACTGTCCAGTATGGCTTCGGATACGCCTTCGACCGCCGCGTCATCTGACAGCATGGTGAAGACGGCCTCGCCTCGGCTGGCCTCGGCGGGCGTAGGAGCGCGCAGGGCGCCACCGGCAACCAGTGGATCAGCCTTTTCGGGTGAACGGTTCCAGACGGAAACGCCGTGCCCCGCCGTCACCAGATTGGGCGCAATCGCCGCCCCCATACTGCCCAAACCAATAAAACCAACCTTCATGGAAATCTCCTACGGAACAGTGAAAGCTTGCACCTCACTTCTCCTCCCCTGTTTACGGGGGAGGTGGCGCGGCGAAGTCCGCGACGGAGGGGGCCAAATTGTTTGTCATGTAATTGTTGCTCGAATACGGTCATATAACCGCTTTTTAAGATCAGTCGTATCCCGCCAGTCAATATGATTATACTGGCGGGTATCGAAATGGACGAGACCAATCATATCATATCGACAGGTCCATATGACTGGAATACCCATGCCATGCGCAAAACCGGCTTCATAATAAACACCGCCGCGTGCTATAGCCTCAGTATGTCCTTCCCGCTCGTGAGTGGCACTTGTAAAGTCTGCAATCACAAATCGGGACTGCCGAAGCTCTGCTATGATTTCATCGTCGATCTTATTGTTATGCTCTTTCCGGTCAATTCGGATCGGGTCAAAACCCGCTTCACGAATAGCCGGGGCAATAGCCTCTTCAAAAATGTGGCTGACTAAAGGATCAAACCACATAGCCACGAACACCTGCTTAGAATTTATATTTGCGCGCTCAAACTCTTCAATTCGCTTGAAAGCATCGCTAGTAAGTGAATTATCTGCCTCAATATAATTTGCAGATTTTAGAAATTTAGAAAACCCAAGAAAATCACTCATATCTGAGGATTCGGTCCAAGCTAACAAATCCAAATCCGCATATTTAAAACCGATCCCTGAATCATAATTGTTACTGGCAATAAATGAAAAGCAATTCTGTCCGGGTCTTATTTTTTTGAGTTCGCAGTACTTTAAAAATCCGTCTATCCGTTCAGAAGTCGAGAGCGCATTACTAGATCTAATTTCTTCTATAAAATCTGAAGACGTAGTAAACTCGGGCGAACTAACACCTAAAAACCGTTGATTGATTATCCAAGATGTCAATTTAACTTTAAAATCGACATCATTGGGGAGCGAATTTAAATATCCCGACCCTAATCGATATTTGCCACCGGTTCGCACCGAATTGTATTCTTGCGGCCCTCCATTATCGGATATCGTAGCAGGCGTTCCCCAGATCGCGCATTTACCCTCTATCATAACTTATCTCCCCTCGTGTTTGTCCGCAATCTACACCGCTACGCCAAAGGCTCGCATAAGGAGAAGGGGTTTATGCCGGCTTACCCAGACGTTTGATTTCCCAGTGCAGATCGATGCCGAGTTTGGTCATGACATCGGCGCGAACCGCCTCGCCTAAGCCTTCCAGTTCAGCCGCCGTGGCGTCACCGGTATTGATCATGAAGTTGGAATGCAGTTCCGAGAACTTGGCCGCGCCGAACAGCCTGCCGCGCCAGCCGGCCTCATCGACGCACTGCCACGCGCTTTTGCCTTCGGGATTCTTGAAGGTCGAGCCGCCGGTTTTTTCGCGGATCGGCTGAGTCTGTTCGCGGCGGGCGGTAATGGCCTCCATGCGCTCAGTCACCGCCGCCACATCGTCCGGCGTCCCCTGAAACAAAGCGCCGGTATAGATCACGCCTTCCGGTTCGGAATGGCGATAGCGGAAACCCATATCCGCATTGGAAATGGTTACGCGCTCACCGCTGCGGGTGATGGCATAGGCCTCGATCAGGATGTCCTTGGTTTCCGAGCCGTAACAGCCGGCGTTCATGGTCAGGGCGCCACCGATTGTGCCCGGCACGCCGCGATAGAATTCCAGCCCGGCAATGCCGTTTTGCGCCGCCACCTTGGCGACATTGGCATCCAGCGCCGCCGCCCCGGCTTCGATGCGGGCCTCACCACGCGGCGTCACATCGGCGAAGCTGCGTCCCAGCCGGATCACCACGCCGTCAATGCCGCCGTCGCGCACCAAGAGGTTCGAGCCGACACCGATGGTCAGGACCGGGATGCCCGGATCGAGGTTTTTGAGGAATTCGCTGAGATCAGCGGCATCTTCCGGCAGGAAGACGACATCGGCCGGTCCGCCGACACGAAACCAGGTGAAGGGCGCCAGATCGGCGCGGGTCATCATCTTGCCGCGCACCGGCGGCAGGTCGGCGATCCAGGCGTGAGAGTCGTGGGTCATGCTTTGCACCAAAATGTTACCGTTGCCGCTTCAGGGTCTTCGCCCTCAGCATCCGAATAATAAACTCGGCACTTTATATCGATGTCGTACATCTGTTTGGCCCACATGGGCCAACTAAACATAAGTACCTCGGCAAGTGCATTGGCTTCGATACTCTTGTAATCATCATATTTTCCGGGGTAATCCTGAAAAACATCCAGATGATTGAGCATGCTTTCAACTCGCTGAATATCACCCTCAAACTTTTCAAACCAAACATCTGCATTCTTCGGATCGAACCTAGACGCTCTAAACCATCCACCACGATAGTTTACGAGTTCAGGAAATATAAGATCGTAGGCCAATAAGGCATGATCAGCGTCATCCTTTGGATAAAATGGTCGCTCAGTTATGACCTTCCTAAGTGCCGCAGCCACGGTTGGCGCAGACGCCATATTCTCCTTGAAGCTCACTTCAATGCTTCCAGTTGCGCCGGCAAGGCATAGGCCCACTGCGTGATATCACCGGCACCGAGCAGGACAACAATATCGCCCGGCTTGGCCTCAGCCGCCACCAGTCCGGCCAGATGCGCCGGTGTATCTAGCGCCACGGCGTTGCGGTGGCCGAAGCGATGCAGACCCTCGACCAGATGCGCCTTGTCAACGCCCTCGATCGGTTGCTCGCCCGCCGAATAGACATCGGCCACAATCACCGCGTCGGCGTCATGAAAGCAGGACGAGAATTCGTTCATCAGGTCGCGCAGGCGGGTATAGCGGTGCGGCTGGACCACTGCGATGACACGACCTTCGCTTACCTGACGTGCCGCCTTGAGCACAGCGGCGATCTCGACCGGATGGTGGCCGTAATCATCGATCACCCGGATGCCGTCGACTACGCCAGTCGTCGTGAAGCGGCGCTTGACCCCGCCGAAAGCACCCAGGCCGCGGCGGATATCGTCCTCGCCGATGCCCAGTTCGCGGGCGATGGCGATGGCGGCGGTGGCGTTGGAAACATTGTGATTGCCGGTCATCGGCAGTTTGAGCTTTTCCCAGGTGAACGGCTCGACACCGGACGGCGAAAAGACGACATCGAACACGGCGCCTTCCGGGCCGAACTCGATATTGGCGCAACGCACCTCGGCCTGCGGGCTGACACCATAGGGGATCAGGCGGCGATTATCGATGCGGGCGGCCAGCGCCTGTACTTCGGGATGGTCGATACAGACGGCGGCGAAACCATAGAAGGGAATGTTCTCGACGAAATCGCAGAAGCCCTTTTTGACCGCGTCGAAATCGCCCCAGTGATCGAGGTGTTCGGCATCGATATTGGTGACGATGGCCAAGGTCGATTTCAGGCGCAGGAATGAGCCGTCGGACTCGTCGGCCTCAACCACGATCCAGTCGCCATCCCCCACCTTGGCATTGGTGCCATAGGCATTGATGATGCCGCCATTGACCACGGTCGGATCCTTGCCGCCGGCATCGAGCAGAGCCGCCACCATCGAGGTGGTGGTCGTCTTGCCGTGGGTGCCGCCAACCGCGATGGAAAATTGCAGGCGCATCAGTTCGGCCAACATTTCGGCGCGGCGCACCAGCGGAATGCGGCGACGGCGCGCCTCGACCATTTCCGGATTGTCCTGTTTCACCGCCGTCGAATAGACCAGCGCACAGACGCCTTCGCTGACATGCGACGCTTCGTGGCCGATGAATATGTGCGCGCCGAGCTTTTCCAGACGTTCAGTATTGGCCGAGGCCTTGGCGTCCGAGCCCTGCACCTTATAGCCGATCTTGATCATGATTTCGGCGATGCCGCTCATACCGATGCCGCCGATACCGACAAAGTGGACAGGGCCGAGATCGAAAGGCGTCGGGCGCTTGGTGTGGAGGGTCATGGATCGTTTCGCCGTCAGAAAAAGAGGAGGGATTCGGCTTTAGACCATCATGTCAGGTGTGTCACGAGGCTTTATCAGCCTTCGGTTTCAGTAATGACCGTGCAGGCGCCTTACCCTGCTTTTTCGTCACATCCTCGCCCGTATAGAGCCGGCGGCCCAAGGTATAGATGATCACGGTCAGCGGCATGGCAAACAGCACGCCCATCGCGCCAAGCAGGCCGGCAAAGCCGATCACCGCGAACAGGGTCACAATCACCGGAATGGAGGCAATGCTGCGCTGGACCATCGGCGTGATGAAATTGCTTTCCAGCTGCGACACGCCGACATAGATGACCAGCGCCCAGACAAAGGTCTGCCAGCCGGAAACCGCCGCCAGCAGCAGTCCCGGCCCGGCCGAAACCACCGGTCCGACAATCGGCACGAACTGCGCCAGACCGGAGACCATGCCCAGCGCCAGGGCCGACGGCACGCCCAGTATCCACAGACCGAAGCCAGTCAGGGTGCCGACCAACACCATCGAAATGAACTGGCCAACGAACCACAGGCGCAAGGCGTGGCCGGCCACGTTCATGGCGTCGCGAACCTTGCCCTTGTGTTCTTCGTTGAACAGATAAACCACGCCATCGCGATAACGGCCGGGATTGATGGCCAGGATGATACCGGCGATGGTTGCCACCAACAGATTGGCCAGGGCGGAAAAAACATTGCCGGCGATAATCGGCAGCTTGGAAGCCACGCCGCCCGCCTGCTGCCCCAGCGCCTGTATCTGTTTTTGCACCTCGTCATTCAGCCCAAGCACAACCAGCCGCTTTTGCAGGTCGGCCCAGGCGAGCGGGATCTGCTTGCTGAGGTTTTGCGTCTGGGCCACCAGTTCGTAACCGAACAGGGTGAAAGTGACCGAAATGAAGGCCAGCACCAGCAAAAGCACGGTCAGAACAGCGAAGGTATCGTTAAGCGGCGTAAATTTGATCAGCGGCTCTGCCAATGCCCGCAGGACAGTGGCGATGACGATGGCGCCAAAGATCAGCAGCCACAGGCCCAGCAGTTTGAAGATCAGCAAACTGGCGGCGACGGCGAGAATAATGAACAGCACCCGTTGCATGAAGCCGACATTGAGTGCTTTTTCGGTCATCGCCTATTCCTTGATGCGTTTCACGGTGCGTTCGACAAGATCGGCCAGCAATTTGGCGGCATCGGGGCGCGCCACTGATTTCGCCGCGCCGGCGCGCATCGGCAAAAGCGCCGCGCCTTCGATCAGGGTACGGATTTCGCTGCACAGCTTCTCCGCTGTTACCTCGTCTTCCTTGATGACCACGGCGGCCTTGGCGGCCTTTAGCACCTCGGCATTATAGGTCTGGTGATCATCGGCGGCGATCTTGAGCGGGATCAGAACCGAGGGCTTGCCGGCCACGGCCAGTTCGCAGACCGTCGAGGCCCCTGCGCGGCCGATGACGATATGGGCGCGGCGCAGGCGTTCGGCCATGTCGCTAAAGAAGGGCGCGATTTCGGCGTCAATCTCGGCGTCATGATAGATTTTTGTCGCCATCTCGATCTGATCGGCGCGCGTCTGCTGCTCGACATGCAGATTGATACGCAGGGAGACTGGTAACAGGGCCAAAGCCTGCGGCACGGTTTCCGACAGGATCTTGGCGCCCTGGCTGCCGCCGGTTACCAGAATACGAATGGTTGGGTCGATGGCGGGATAGGGCTCATCATACAGCGCGCGGATATCCGGCCGAACCGGATTGCCGACCACCTGCACCCGGCCTTCCATTTCGGCCGGCGCCATGCGCAGGACCGGAAAGGCGCAGGCCACGGCATCGACCTGCTTGACGATCTGGCGGTTCGAACGACCAAGCACGGAATTCTGTTCGTGGATAAGGGTAATATCCTTACGTCCCAGCGCCGCCATCAGAGCCGGATAGGACGGATAGCCGCCAAACCCGATGACTGCCCAGGGTTTCAGCCGCTTGAAAGCCTTGCGCGCCTGCATGATGCCAAGACCGATCTTGATGGCGGCCCGCGCCATGCCGATCGGATCGCTTTTCTTGAAAGTGGCCGCTTCCAGTGACAGACGCTCGATAGCTGGGAAATTGGCGGCAAAGGCGGCACCACGCTTATCCGAAGCTAGAACCACGTCCCAGCCTCTGTCATTCAACTCGCGGGCCAGAGCTTCGGCCGGAAACATGTGCCCGCCCGTTCCACCTGCCGCCACAACGGCCAAAGGCTTATCAGAAAAGGAAGACGCTTTGCGTCTCGGTTTGGCTTTTTTAGCGGTGGCCATTTAGTCCCCGGCGAAGGCGTACTCAAATCTGCGATCACCATAGCGGGTTCTGCGCAAAAAACTAAATCGTTTCTATCGTTTGTTTACCATTTTGTCGGGTCGTCCTGCGGAATTTCCTCCTGCCGCCGGCGAGTCAGGGCCAGAATGAAACCCAGTGTCAGCCCCATGGCCAGCATCGAAGAGCCGCCGTAGGAAATGAACGGCAAGGTCATGCCCTTGGGTGGAATCAGGCCGAGATTGACCGACACATTGATCAGCACCTGCATACCCAGCATGATGTAAAGCCCGGACGTGGCGATCTGTCGAAAAGGGTCCTGCATTGCCATGGCCTTGAGCAGACCGCGGATGATGATAAAGGCGAAGATGCCGATGATGATCAGGATCAGCCACAGGCCGTATTCTTCCGCCACCACCGAATAGATGAAATCGGTGTGGAGATCAGGAATCAGCCGCTTCATCGTGCCTTCGTTCAACCCCACGCCGAACAGCCCGCCATTGGCGATGGCCGCCTTGGCGCGGGCGACCTGGAAGCCGGAATCGGCGTCAGGGGAAATGAAGCCCATGATGCGATTACGGAAGTGCGGCTGGATGAAGAACAGCCCCACCAGCCCGGTGCCGGCCACGCCGAGCATACCGATGATCCAGCGAAACGGCACCCCTGAAATGAAGAAACAGGCGCCGAAGGCGATAGTGATCAGGATGGATTGCCCGACATCGGGCTGGATCAGCAATAAACCAATGGCCAGCGCATAAAGACAGAAGGCGACGGTTACCCCTGGCACACCCTTGCCCTTCTGGCCTTCGCAGAACATCCAGGCGATCAGCACAATCAGGGCAGGCTTGAGGAATTCCGATGGCTGGAGGGCAATCGGCCCCAGTTCCAGCCAGCGCCGTCCGCCTTTTGCCGCGTGACCGATCAGCGGCAGCAGGGCCATGATCGAAATCGCCCCGCCATAGGCCAGCACGCTGACGCGTTTGATCCCTTTCAGCGACAACATCGAGACCATGATCATCACCACGGCGGTCATCAGGGCAAAGACGAAGTGGCGCTTGGTGTAATAAAAGGTATCGTAATGGCTGGTGTGCGGCGCCGCCACCGGTGATGACGAGAACGAAAAGAAGAAGCCCAGCACCAGCAGGATCAGCGCCAGCGTCAGGGTGACGCGGTCCAGCGTCCACCACCAGATGGCGGTCGGCGAGCGATCGGTGCGCGTAAACGGATGGGCGTAAGCGTGAGCCATGACGAACCTTGAGCGGTCAATTGACTGGAAGAACTGAAACCACAGGATTCACCGAATCGTAGTTAACATTGCCTTAAGTAAGGAAACGATTCGTAAGAGATTCTTAAACATCTGCTCTCCCGACTTGCCTTATAGTTGTTTTGCCCGCACTCTCTTCCCGCAGAAGAGGGATTGAGGGGGGAAACCATGCGGTATCGGCTTATCATTGGTGTGGCGTTCATTTTGGCGGCATGTGGCGTCACAGGCGCTCAGGCGGCTCCCGCTCAGGAAACAGTCGTCACGCAAGCCTGCCTGGACTGGCTGAAACCGCTTGATATCGAAGCCCCTCTGAGCATAAAGCGCGTCGAAGGTGGCCTGTGCCTGAACGGCCATATCCAGACGGGCGACGATAAGCCCGTGCTGGCACAACTGGATACATTCGATAAGGCGACGCCGCTGATTGTGGTCGTCCGCTCCAGCGGTGGCGAAGTCAATGCCGCCATGGCCATTGGCGAGGCCTTGCTCGACCGGCCAGCTACAGTTATCGCAGAACAATTATGCGCATCGAGTTGCGCCAATTTCCTGATCACCGCTGGTCACCGCCGGATTGTCCGTCCTGAAACCTTGCTGCTTTATCACGGCGCAGTCACGCTGGATCAACTCGATCAGCTTCTTCCGCAACTACAGGCATCCGCTGTTCAGGACGGGACATTTAATGTCGCAGACACTTTTCTAAACACTTACAATTATATCGTCAGGTCCATTGGCAGTCAGGAAGCCTTCCTGACAAAAGCCGGCATCAGCTCGACTCTATTTCGCTGGATGGACCTGATCAACCATATGACGCCGGCGGAAGCTGGCCATCATTGTCGGGCAGATGTTGCAACTATCCAGTACCCGCCGGAAGTGCTGGCGCGCTTCGGCCTGACCTTCGATGAATATGACCCGCCACATATCCAGGCTGATATTGATGCGCTGGAGCACAAACTCGGCAAAAAGGCGCCTATCTGTGACTGGCAGGATTAAACCTTCACGCCGGTCACGCCGAGCTTAATCTCACTGACCGCATCGCGGAAGGCATCGCCGCGCGCCTCGAAATCCTTGAATTGGTCGAATGAGGCGCAAGCCGGCGAAAACAGCACGATCTCCTCACGGCCCGACTTTTCCGCCTCGGCATAGGCCTGGGCCACGGCGGTGAACAGCAGGCGCGACTGGGTGCAGGACGCTGACTTGCCGATCGTCACCTCGAACAGTTCCGCCGCTTCGCCGATCAGATAGGCATGTTTCACCCGGCCGAACAGATCACGCAATTCGTCGATCCCGCCCGCCTTGGCCACGCCGCCGGCGATCCAGTAAAATTTGTCAAAGGACGACATGGCCTGACGCGCCGCATCGGCATTGGTCGCCTTGGAATCATTGATGAAACGGACATGTCCGATGCGGCCGATTTCCTGCATCCGGTGCGCCAGCCCTGGGAAGGTGCGCATTCCGGCGACGATCTCGTCCATCTCCAACCCCAACGCCTTGCAGGCCGAATAGGCGGCGGCGGCGTTCTGCCAGTTATGACGGCCGGTCAGGGTACGCACGGCTTTGAGATCGATCACCTGGCGGGCGCGGACATTGGTGCCATCATAAAGCACGCCGTTCAGCGCATAGACGCCGTGGCCGAGGGTACGGCGCGCCGAGATCGAGACCAGCTTCACCGGCGAATTGACGCGCATATCGCTGATAATGGCCGATGTATAGTCATCGTCCGCACCAATCACAGCGGTCTGCTTCGAGCTTTGCGCCATGAAGATGCGCCGCTTGGCCTTGATATAACCTTCCATGCCGCCGTGGCGATCAAGGTGATCCGGCGTGATATTCATCAGCACCGACACATCCGGTGAGAAGCTTAAGGTCAGGTCAAGCTGGTAGGATGAGGTCTCAATAACGTAGATAGCGCCGGCGTGCATATCCGGCAAGTCGAGGACGCCGACACCGATATTGCCGCCGACATGGACATCCTTACCGGCGTTTTTCAGGATATGACCGATCAGGGCCGTGGTCGTCGACTTGCCGTTGGTGCCGGTGATCGCCACGGTGCGCGGCCGCTTGTGCGCCGGCAGGCAGGCGAGCGTGCGGGCAAACAGTTCGATATCACCAAGCACCGGAACATGCGCCGCATGCGCCAGTTCGACCGTCCAGTGCGGCGCTGGGTGCGTGAGAGGAACGCCTGGCGACAGGACAAGCGCGGCGAACTGCGACCAGTCGGCAGTCTTCAGGTTCTCGACGGTGAAACCTTCCTTCGTCGCCGGCAGAAGGTTCGACGGCTTGTCGTCCCACAGGATCGGCTCGGCGCCACCGGCCTTCAGCGCGCGCGCGGCGGAAAGCCCTGACCGTCCCAGTCCGAAGATGGCGACCTGCTTGCCTTCAAAGCCTTTTACCGGGATCATACGCGTAACCTATCTTAACTTCAGTGTCGCCAGGCCAACCATGGCCAGCATGGCGGCCACGATCCAGAAACGGATCACGACGGTCGATTCCGCCCAGCCGAGTTTTTCGAAATGGTGGTGGATCGGCGCCATCAGGAAGACGCGCTTTTTCGTCAGCTTGAAATAGCCGACCTGGATCATAACCGACAGGGCTTCCATAACGAACAGGCCGCCGATAATGGCCAGCACGATCTCGTGCTTCAGGGCCACGGCCACGGCGCCGAGACCGCCCCCCAGAGCCAGCGAGCCGGTATCCCCCATGAAGATCTTGGCCGGCGGCGCATTGTACCACAGGAAGCCCATACCCCCGCCGATGATGGCCGCCAGCAATACGGCCACTTCACCGGCACCCGGCACAAAGTGGATAATGAGGTAGTTGGCGAACTTGGCGTTTCCGACGAGATAGGCGATCAGGGTAAAGGCGCCCGCCGCGATCATCACCGGCACGATAGCGAGGCCGTCGAGGCCATCGGTCAGGTTGACGGCGTTCGAAGCACCGACAATCACCACCGCGCCGAAGACAACATAGAAATAGCCAAGATTGAAGATGAAGTTCTTGAAGACCGGAATGACCAGCGAGGTCGCCAGATGCGGCGCATCGGCCGGCACCGGCGAATAATACATTAGTACCAGAACGGCGACGACGGCGATGGAGATTTGTGCCACCAGTTTCTGGATCGAGGTCAGGCCGGCGGAGGTCTGCTTTGTCACCTTGGCATAATCATCGATGAAGCCCAGCAGGCCAAAGGCCATGGTAACGCCGAAGACGACCCAGGCCGCCGCCGAATGCGGATCGACCCACAGGATGGTGCCGACCGCGATACCGGCCAGAATCATCAGCCCGCCCATGGTGGGTGTGCCTTTTTTCGTCAGCAGGTGGGTCGAGGGACCATCTTCACGGATCGGCTGCCCCTTACCCTGACGGGCGCGCATCCAGCGGATGAACCGCGATCCCATGGCGACGGCGACAATCATGGCCGTAATCATGGCCAGAAAGATGCGCACCGTCTGATATTTCATCAGATTGATCAGGGGCCAGTGCTGGTGCAGGCTGGTGACGTGCTCGTACAGCAGGTAAAACATA
>FSVH01000081.1_pt1 | contig 15364 bp, 16 predicted proteins | sample 1637631 | NCBI WGS metagenome assembly FSVH01 (sample SAMEA3914814, study PRJEB12502) | metagenome | biome: forest; material: soil | place: USA | collected 2011-09-16 | depth 0.1 m | reverse complement strand
CGACCAGACGGCCGGCATCAACATCGTCCGTCGTGCGATTCAGGCGCCCCTGCGTCAGATCGCCGAGAACTCGGGCGTTGAAGGCTCCGTCGTCGTCAATGCCGTTCTGGCCAATGAATCGCCGACCTTCGGCTTCAATGCACAGACCGAAAAGTATGTCGACCTGGTGGCTGACGGTGTTATCGATCCGGCCAAGGTTGTCCGCACGGCGCTGCAAGACGCCGCTTCGGTCGCCGGCATCCTGATCACCACGGAAGCCGCTGTCGCCGAAGCCCCCAAGAAGGACGCCGCACCGGCCCCTCAAATGGGCGGCGGCATGGGCGGCATGGGCGGCATGGATTTCTAATCCAGCCACTCAGCCAACTGCTGAAAATGGAAAGAGCGGGTCGCAAGACCCGCTCTTTTTGTTTGAAGTTCTCTACCTGCTGGACGACGTTAAGACTTGGCACGCGATGGATAGTCAGGCAAAAAATAATTAACGGTCGCATTAAGCGGAACTGGTCTCCCATCTGGTAAGAGCCCGTCTAATCGAGATTTAAACCCTTCCATAAAACGTGAAATCTTTTCTGACTTAAACTTCGTAAATCTGGAAAGATCCCAAAGAAGTCCAATTACTTGGCACACAATCGTATCAGCCACATCGCCTCTATAAACGCTGAACCTCCATTCCGTACTCACGCCGATTTCTGGGTGTGGTTGAGGTGCTAATGCTGCACTTGACGGGTGAACAACTCTATCACGAAGCATGAATATTGCTTTTAGTGTAGATTTTAATTGCTTCGCGTCCGCAGCTGTTATCTTAAAAGCAGCTCGTATTGTTTCGCTAATTTGTATATATCTAGCTGTTTTCTTTTTTAGCCATGCTTCATGAATGGATTGAGGCACAGGCGCACAGCGGTTTAAATGATCATAAAAAGCGTCAAAACAAATTGCCGCAGCCGTTATTGCCTGCGCGGATGCAAAAAATTCTTCCTCTAGAGATGTGCCGCGAATATTTTCATCAGCGGCTGTATCGCTCCAGACTGTGCGTCGTCGATCCATACAGTTTAGTGCTTCTTTGCGGTGAGTTTGGGCTATATGTGCCCAAGCCGTACAAGCGTCATACCCTAGCGACAAAGATAGACGGCTGGATATTTTCCCATCTTCACCCACTGAAAGAGTAAATTCTGACGCTTCTAGCGCCATGCCCTTTAATATAAATATGCCAAACATCTGAGCCCCGGCCTCAAAATAAATCTATGCTTAAGTTACTTATCAACACATCAGAAGCATTGATGAAGAAGGCAGTATAGCAGTTAAGGGTATTTACATATACCTCCCCGACTTGTCGGGGAGGGGGACCATCAAGCGCAGCGCAGATGGTGGTGGGGTTTCTGGCTTGCTTTCTTGCGGACAAGTGTTGCCCACTGAGACCATAATCAACTCACGCAGACTTAAGGAAGAAACCCCACCAGGCTACGCGCCTCGCCGCCGCCATGAAGAATGGCGCGGTCCCCTCCCCATCAAAGATGGGGAGGTATAAGGATGAGCGAACCGCTCGACCTATTTGCGTTGTACTACGCGTTCCATTGCCAGCAGGCGGATGCCATCCGCTGCCGCTTCCACATCGCGGTAAACCTCGGCTGCCGATAAACGATACACCTCAAGCCCTTCGCCGCGCAGGTATGCGTCCCTTTGTGCGTCTTTCAACACAGCCGCGTCTTCGCCATGCGTCGCGCCATCAATCTCGATCGCCAGACGCCCCTTGAAGCAATAAAAGTCGAGAATATATGGCCCAAATGCGTGTTGACGCTTGAAGACCAGCCCGTCGTCCAGCCGCAGTTTCAGGCGTTCCCACAGCAGCCATTCCGGGCCGGTCAAGGCTTTGCGCATCTGCCGGGCAAGCGCGGTTTTTCGTTTTGGTGTATCGGTCATAAGTAAGAAACCCCACCACCAACGCGCAAGTGCGCGTCGGTCCCCCTCCCCGACAAGTCGGGGAGGTATAAAGGTATGCAGTTTTCCCCGCTTACACAATCGCCCCCATAATCACCGGATGGACGGGGCAAGCGACATCGAAAACGACCAGGCGGAGCTGAAAGCAGCCCGTGCGCGGTTGCGCGCCTTGGCGGGTCTGGTGGCCGAGGCCGTCGAATCCATCGACATGCCCGAAACCTTTCTGGAGGGCGAACGCGCCGCCCGCGCCGTCATCACCGCCGACCGCATGGTGACGCAACTGCCAGTCGCGGAACTGCCTGAAGCCGAGGGCCCGCCCGAAGCGGCCCCCATCATCGCACCCGCCCGCAAGCGTCTGCGCGTCTATGCCCATCGCCTCCTCGATACCATCGAACGCCTGCCCCTGCCGAAGACCTTCCTCGAAGGCGAACGCGCCGGCCGTTGCGTGCTGGCCACCGACCAGATGCTGACCCAGCTCTATGAAGCGCCCCGATCAGAGACTCTCCGCGCCGGGCTTAAAACACAGAAATCAGGCGTGAAGCCCGCTTCCAGCGCCAGCGGTTTCGATGACGACGAAGACGATGAGGACCGCGAACCAACCGGCCAGGAATATAAGGCGGTGCTGGCCTTTCGTCTCGATCATCTGGTGCGCTATCGCGCGAAACAGAACGGCGTGTGGAATGACGGCCATCCCTATGATCCTGCCGATCCGGATTATGGTTGCATCTATCAGGCCTTCGCGGTGCCGGGCTTCGATCCCCTCGATGGCCTGGTCGAGGCCGACCGTATCGCCCTCGCTCACGCGCGCAAGGCCGGCGATCCGATCGCCCCGCCCTGAGGCCTGACAGAACGCTTAAAAACACTTCACCCGCGCGCCCGAATTTGCCAGACTGTCGGCGAATTATGGAGGCAAATATGATCCGGCGGCAATTTCTGATGTTAACGGGCGTGCTCGGCCTGTTCGCCTGCTCAAAACCCGCCGAGAAGGCCCCGCCGCCCGCGCCGGCGCCGAAGCACCTGCCGGATACCGGTCTCGACGTGCCGCCCGATACGGTGCGGGTGGCGTTGACGACCTCCGAAGGCGAGATTGTTCTCGAACTCGACGGCAAGCACGCGCCACAATCGACGGCCAATTTCCTCCACTATGTCGATACGCATAAACTGGATGATGGCACGGTCTATCGCGCCATCCGGGCCGGTAACGCGGGTTTTATCCAGTTCAACAGCGGTGATCGGACCTATCCGCCGATCCCGCACGAACCGACCACACAGACAGGGCTGTCGCATATCGACGGCGCCATTTCCACCGCGCGCTATGCCATCGGTACGGCGTCGAACGAGTTCACCATCTGTATCGGCGACATGACCTATCTCGACGCCGGCGGCACCGCCACGCCCGACCGGCAGGGCTATGCGGTCTTTGGCCATGTCATTTCCGGCATGGATATTGTCAAACGCATTCTGCACAGCCGGATTTCCGGCGAAAACCTGGTAAAACCGGTGGTTATCACCTCGGCGCACCGGATCGCCTAACGGACTCCCTAGACTCCACCGGTCATATCCTGATCGATTCCTGATACCGCCCTCCCTACGCTTTGCCGATGATAAGCAAGGCAGACATCGACCGGCACATCGCCGATATCGAGGCCAGCACACTGGACTGGCTGCATAAGGCCTGGGCGTGGCTGAAACATCTGCCGCAGGCGTTATGGCTGCGTCTGCGCGCCCTGCCGCGCTGGGGTCAGGCTCTGCTGGCGGCAATTGTGCTGATTATCGGCGCGCTGCTGATTTTCCTGGCGCAGCCGAACTGGAATTGGGCGCGGTCTTTTGTGTCTTCCATCGCATCGGGAAAACTGCATCGTCCGGTGCGGATCGATGGCAATCTGCGCGTTCATCTGTTCAGCTTCACACCGACGGCAACCGTCGGTGGCCTCAAGATCGGCCAGCCGAACTGGGGCGCGCAGGCCGGCCTCAAGCCCTATCTGGCCGAAGTCGATGCCGTAGCCGTCACCGCCGAACTGATGCCGGTGTTTATCGGCCGCATTGTTCTGCCGCGCCTTCAGGTCGATCGGCCGAATGTCCAGCTCTACCAAGACAAGGATGGCCGCGCCAACTGGGACTTCAGCGACGGCACCAACAAAGGCAAGCCGACCAAACTGCCGCCGATCAGGAATTTCATCATCAATGACGGCCACCTGACCATGACCAGTGTGCAGCGCAAGCTGACCTTCACCGGCACGGTCAATGCGCATGAACAGGCCGATGCCGGCGGACAGGCGTTCAATCTCTCCGGTGACGGCAGCCTGAACGGTAATAAATTCGACCTGAAGGCCATGGGTGGACCTTTGCTCAATGTCCGCACCAGTGTGCCCTATCCGTTCGATATGGCGGTGCGCGCCGGCGATACCCGGATTACGGCGAAAGGCCGTGTGCTGCATCCGTTTAATCTTGGCCAGCTGGGCGGCGCCGTGACGGTCAGCGGCCGCAATCTGGCCGATCTGTATTACCTGACGGGACTAACCTTGCCCGATACACCGGCTTATAAAATCTCGGCGAATGTGTCGCGCAATGACCGGATCTACGACATCGCCGGCATCAATGGCCGAGTCGGCGGCAGCGACCTTGAAGGCACGCTGAAGGTCGATACCAGCCGCAATAACCGGCCTTACCTGACCGGCGACCTGCGTTCGCGCCTGCTCGACTTCAAGGATCTCGGCTCGCTGTTCGGCGCTACATCGGCCAATGCACCGCAAGGCGCGTCGATTTCCGCCACACCGACCGCTGCCACAGCTGCCCGCCGCCTGCTGCCGGATGCCACGCTCGATATCGAACGTATCCGCGGCATGGATGCCAAAGTGCGTTACAAGGCGCTTTCGGTAAAGGCCAGCTCCAAACTGCCGCTGCGCGAGGTCAGTCTCGGTGTCAATCTCGATCACGGCCTGATGATCCTCGATCCGGTCGAGTTCAGCTTCCCGCAAGGCCGCTTGCAAGGCACGGCGCGGATCGATGCGCGCAATGCCGTGCAGCAAAACAGCCTCGACATGCGCCTGACCGGTCTGCGGGTGCAGGACTTCATTCCCAACATCAGCGGTTCCAAGCCGCTGGAAGGCATACTCGATGCGCGGGTGAAAGCGTCCGGCACGGGCAATTCGGTGCATAAGGCGGCGGCCAGCGCCAATGGTCAACTCACGCTCGTCATGCCGAGCGGCACGATCCGCCAGAGCTTCGCCGAGCTGATGGGCGTCAATGCCACCAAGGGCCTGTTCCAGCTTCTGACGAAGGATCCGCACGAGACTGATGTGCGCTGCGCCGTAGCCGATTTCCAGATTCGCAATGGCGTCATGCAGGCGAGTAATGCGGTCTTCGATACCGGCGTCACCCGGGTCAGTGGCGGCGGCACGATCAACCTCAAGGACGAGAGCCTGAAGCTGGTCTTCAAGGGCAAACCGAAGAAATTTCGCCTGACCCACATCAATGCGCCGATCGTTATCGGCGGGCATTTATCGGCGCCCAAATTCGGCATCGATCCCGGTCCCGCCGTCGTTCAGGGCGGCCTGGCCCTGGCGCTGAATACGCTCCTGCCCTTCGTCAGTCTTGACTATGCCAAGGATGCCAACTGCGCCGCCCTGATGTCCGAGATGCAGGCGAAGGGCGCCCCCGTCACAACGAAGATAGCTGCCAAAAAGGCCGTCCCTGCCCCGATCCACAAATAGCGCCTATTACTGTCTGGAAATATACAGCTCTTTCGGGATATGACGGAATCGCAAGTATGTGCGAGTACGGGGAGACGGGGATGGAAAACAAAGCAGCGGGCATTAAGGCGCTGACCCAGCGCCAGAGGGAGATTCTGCGGCTGGTTTCCCAGCAGTTCCAGACCAAGGAAATCGCGCGGATACTCAATATCGGCGAGCGCACGGTCAAGACCCATACGGAAGAAGCCCGTCGTCGCCTGGGTGTGGCGACCAGCCGCGATGCCGCCCGTTTGCTGGCGGCACACGAAACCGCCCTCGGTCGTGACGACCGAGGGACGGCAGGACCGATGGCAGGTGACGTGACAAACGACATAGGCTTGCCGCATGAACAAGCCCCTCTCCCCAAATCCGTCTCATCTGGCGATACGCTGGGACCAGCTCGAAATGGCCTGGCGCGAGATGGCGATACCTCAGAAGCAATCCTCGATCCGGAAGATACTGGAAGATATCCAGATACTGCACCGGACCAGCGGAGCGGAAGCGGCCTTGTTCGACCTGATCGCGGCGACCGCCTGGTTGACCGACGAAGGGACAGTCTTGAAGAAAAGCTGGCCCGACTGAATGCGTTTCAGTGGCTGGGGCTGATCGTGATCGTGGGGGTACTCTCTGCCATTCTGGTCAGTGGGCTCATCGCGGCAGTCATCGGCACACTGGAAGGTCTTCAGGTTCTAAATCGCCAGATCGGCTGAGGGGGCAGGTCTGGCGATTCTCCGTTAGGGGTGCCAGGCTGGAAATCGCATGACCATTGAGTTTCTCTACCGGACAATCGGGAATGTCCTGCTATTCGGCAGTTGCGCCTGGGCCCTGTGGCGCGGCCAGGCGCCGGAACGCTGGGGCGCCGTCATACTGCTCATTTCTGTCGCTCTGACGGATATCGTACAGACCCGGCACCTCTACAGGAACGGCCCTGTATGGGATTATGTGATCGTTGACATCATCGCCCTGCTGGCCTTTACCATTCTTTCCTTGTGGTCGCGGCGCGCATGGACGCTTTTTATCAGCGCATTTCAGCTCAATGCCGTGATGTCCCACTTTGTCGGACGCCTGCCTATACACGTCGATACCTATACGCTTATCACCGCCCTGAGCCTGTGGGGCGGTTACGGCCTGACCTTCGCCCTGATGGCCGGCATGTGGCGGGTGGAGCACCAGCGACTTGTGCATTCAAGGCTTAAATCATGACGATTGAATTTGTCTGGCAATGGCTCAGCACCATACTGCTGATCGGCGGTTGCTTGTGGTCCCTGTGGCGGGGAGAGACGCCGGAGCGTTGGGGCGGCGGCATTCTGCTGGTCGGCTTTGGCGTGACTGTGCTGGCGCAGATATTACAGCCCAAAGATGTTTATGATGGCGTCAGTATTGTGATGATCGATGTCATCGGATTGATCGCCTATGTAATATTATCCTTATGGTCAAGGCGGATCTGGACGCTCTTCATGGCCGCCTTTCAACTCAATACGGTGATCTCCCATTTTGCCGTATACCTGTCCTCGCATGTCGATATGTATACGCAGATTACGGCTGTTGGCCTGTGGGGCGGTTACGGTGTGAGCCTGGTTCTGATTGCCGGCATGTGGAACCTGGAAAGAAAGCGCCGTCGCACGGCCGCCTGAACCTTATTCAGGTTTACATTACTGCCGAAGCCCTTAAGCTGTGCCTCTTCTGTTCAAGGGACTGGTTCATATGTGTTTTTCCGCCACCGTCAGTTTTGCTGCCAGCGCCTTTGTCGCCGGGGCCGGGGCACTGGCCTTGCGTGAAACGCGTTCGGCAACGGAAAAACCTTTCGCCAGTGTGCCTCTGCTGTTCGCCATGCAGCAATTCGTCGAGGGTGTTTTGTGGCTGCTGTTGCCGCACATCGGCACCGGAGGGACGTCGCATCTGCTGGTCCAGGTCTACGCCTTTTTCATCGGCGTCATCTGGCCGATGGCCATTCCGCTTGGCATCCTGCTGATCGAACCGGACCGATTGCGCAAACGCCTGATGATGGGCGTCTTCGCAATTGGCGTCATTGTGGCCATCGGCACCTTCATGATCATCCTGCGTTATGGCGTCGGGGTCGAAGTCATCAATCACTGCCTCGTCTATACCAACCCCTTCGGCGGCGGGATTGTGGTGCGTTCGGCCTATGTCATTGCCACCTGCGCCGCTTACTTTGTGTCATCGCACCGCACCGTGCGCTGGATCGGTGTCGCCATGGTCGGTGGTTTCGGCGTCGCCTACAGCTTCTATCATCTGAACTGGCCGTCGGTGTGGTGCTTCTTCGCCGCCCTTGTCAGCGCGCTGATCTATTACCATTTCCGCCGTGCGCGGATCACCGCGGCAGCGGCCGTTGCCGCTCAATAGTCGAGCTTCGGATACCAGGTTTCGCCGCGGCCTTCCGGGGTACAGTCGAGCACATTCCACAATGGCGCCATGTCCGGCGCACCGCGCGGGTCTTGCCCTGGATCGGCAGTCTGGCCGGTCATTTCACCCGACCAGAAATGGCGGATCGTGCCGTCGCGCTTCGTGAAAAAGTTGAAAGCCGGAATTTCGGAACCATCCGGCAGCAGGCCGAAATAGTCGCGCGAGTAATTATCATTCAGATCGGTATATAGCCGCAGATGCTGCCAGCCGCGAGTCTGCTTCCAGGCCACCAGTTTCTCGATCGGCGAGCGCGCCACAACGACCAGCGATATACGTTGGGCCAGGTCCTCGGCATTGGCATCGAGCGGCCCGAGCAGGTTGGTGCACATCGGGCATGGCTTTTCGCGCTGCGGGCCGAACATGTAGGAATAGACGGCCAGCGTCTCCTTGTCGCCAAACAGGCCGGCGAAATCGACAGGACCATTCTCGCCCATGAACTGGTAATCACCGTCGACCGGCCCACCCGGCGGCAAGGCGCGGCGCTGGGCGGCGACGCGTTCGAGATGGCGACGCAGGTCGATCTCCTCGGCCAGCAAGGCGGTGCGGGCCGCGCGGTATTCGGCGCTCTCATTCTTGATGCGGACGGGGTTATTCCGCGCCAATTCCGTGGCAGGTATGAGCGTGTCGGTCATGTCGGTTCCTCCGTCAATCTTTTGGTGATTTGCGCGGACACTAGGAAGCCCGCTGCAAAAAAGCGATGCGAGAGAGTCTAGGCTGTTCGACACCGGGATATGGCAGCAGATATTCGTCAAAATGGCCCTTGCCAGAGGCATTTTCGTATGACAAATTTCATGTATGGCTGTCCGTTTGCTGGTGAAAATACACCGCCGTGAGAAGCAGCCGCTTTCAGGAGAAGATACGCATGTCCGTTCACACCCGTCCGTTACGCCATCTTATGTTAGCGATATCATTCGGCGCACTGCTGTCCGCGCCGGCTCTGGCTCAGACTCAGACGGGGGCGCAGGTCAAGTATCCCTTCCAGAATCCGGACCTGCCGGCCGAACAGCGCATCGACAATATCATCTCCCTGATGACGGTCGATGAGAAGATCGACATCCTCGGCACCCAGACCGGCGTGCCGCGCCTCGGCATCGGCAATATCGGCAGTTCCGAAGGCATTCACGGCGTCGTCCAGCGCGGCGGCGGCAAGCGCAATTTGACGCCGATCCCCACCACGCAGTTTCCGCAACCGCCAGGCATGGGCGAAACCTGGGACCCGGAAATCGTGCAAAAGGCCGCCGGCGTCGAAGGTTACGAGGCGCGCTATATCTCGCAAACACCGAAATATGGCCGGCAGATCCTGATGCTGTGGGGACCGCAATCCGATCTGGCGCGTGATCCGCGCTGGGGGCGCAGCGAGGAGGTCTATGGCGAAGATCCCTTCTTCAACGGCACCATGGCGACGGCCTTCGTGAAAGGCCTGCAAGGTGATGATCCGAAATACTGGCAGTCAGCCGCCCTGCTGAAGCACTTCCTGGCCAACAGCAATGAAAACGGCCGCAGCGGATCATCATCCGATTTCGATGAGCGCCTGTTCTGGGAATACTATTCCGTGCCCTTCCGCATGGCTTTTAAGGATGGCGGCGCCAAGGCGGTGATGGCCTCCTATAATGCCTGGAACGGCACGCCGATGACCATCCATCCGATCCTCGACAGCATCCTGACCAGGCAATGGGGCGTCGAAGTCCTGTCATCGGATGGCGGCGCGGTTGGCAATCTGGTCAAGTGGCACAAGGCCTTCCCCAACCAGAAGGACGCCGTGGTCGCCAGCATCAAGGCCGGGATCAACCAGTTCCTCGACACCTACAAGGATGAGACCCACGCCGCTCTGGCGGATGGGTCGCTGACAACGGCCGATATCGATTACGCCGTCCGCCGCAAGATGCGCATCGCCATCAAGCTCGGCCTGATCGATCCGCCGGAGCGGGTGCCGTATTCGAAAATCCATGATGGCATCGAGCCGTGGAATACCGACCAGAGCCGCGATATCTCGAAGCAGATCGCGTTGGAATCGGTGACGCTGCTGAAGAATGACAGGGGCGCCCTGCCTTTGCGAAAAGCGGCACTGAAATCGGTCGCCGTTATCGGGCCGCTGGCCGACAGTGTGCATTGGGACTGGTACGGCGGCAAAGCCCCCTACACGGTCACGCCGCTGGCCGGCATCAAGGCCGCGCTGGGCACGGACGTCAATGTGAGCTATGCCGCCGATAATACCGACGGCAAGGCGGTCGCCGCCGCTAAGGCCGCCGATGTCGCTATTGTCGTCGTCGGTAATGACCCGACCTGCGGACCGAACATGGCGACCGACTGGAACGACTCCGGCACCAACCCCTGCGCCGATCCGGGCGATGGCCGTGAAGGCCGCGACCGCGACACCCTGACACTGGCGCAGGAAGAGCTTGTGAAAGCCGTTTATGCCGCCAATCCGAAGACGGTCATGGTGCTGGTTTCCAGCTTCCCCTACACCATCAACTGGTCGCAGGCGCATGTGCCGGCCATCCTGCATATGACGCATTCGTCGCAGGACGAAGGCACGGCGCTGGCACAGGTTATCTTCGGCGACTACAATCCCGGCGGCCATCTGGTCACCACCTGGCCGGCTGCGATGGATCAATTGCCGCCGATGATGGATTACAATATCCGCCATGGCCGCACCTATATGTATGCAAAAGGTAAGCCGCTTTACCCCTTCGGCCATGGCCTGAGCTACACCACCTTCCACTATGCCAATCTGAAAACCAGCGCCCCCCAGATCGCCAAGGATGGTGAGATTACCGTCAGTGTCGATGTCAGCAATACCGGCAAGGTGGCCGGCGACACAGTTGTGCAGCTCTATGTCGGTTATCCGAAGTCGCAGGTCGAACGGCCGGTGAAGGAGTTGGAAGGCTTCAAACGGATCACTCTGGCGGCCGGTGAGACGAAGACCGTGCAGATTCCGCTGAAAGCCTCGCAACTGGCCTATTGGAATGTCGATGCCAAGGCCTTCACGGTCGAGACCACGCCTGTCAGCCTGATGATCGGGGAATCCTCGGCCGATATCAAGCTGAACGGGACGCTTTCCGTGGAGTAGGGCTTGCCAAGGCCTGCGGAATTTCGATAACTGCGGCAAATGGTAATTTTGGAGACGACGGCATGAAACGACGGGGATTTATCGGCGCCGGGCTGGCGCTTGTGGCGACGGCCGTAGCCGCCTGCTCGAAAAAGCCGGAGAAGGCCGCCGCTCCGGTCGCTGAAAAGCCGAAGGCCCCGCCTGCTCCGCCGCCTCAACCGGAAACCGTTACGGTCAGCCTGACCACCACCAAGGGCGAGATCGAGATCGTTCTGGAAGCCAAAAAGGCGCCGCTGACTACTGCCAATTTCCTGCACTATCTCGACGCCGGCAAGATCGTCGGCGCCAATTTCTGGCGCGCGGCCCATGCCGGTTCGAGTGGTTTCATCCAGGCCAGCATCCAGGGGCCGACCTTCCCGCCGATCGCTCATGAATCGACCAAGATGACCGGCCTGTCACACACCAGCGGCGCCATCTCGATGTCGCGCTTCGCCCCCGGTACGGCCACCGGTGACTTCATCCTGTGCGTCGGTGACAACACCTTCCTCGATGCCGGCCGTTCCGGTTCGGACGACAAGTTGGGCTATGCCGCCTTCGGCCATGTCAGCAAGGGCATGGACGTGGTGAAGGCCATTTTAAAGGGCCGTATCGACAGCCATACGCGCGAAGGCGGCTGGGCCGGCCAGATGCTGGCCGCGCCGATCGAGATCACCGGTGCCAAGCGCATCGGCGAAGCTTTTGCCGATAGCTCGGATTCCGCATCGGCCTAAATCGGATCGTCGATGGATCGCGCCAGCGGGGTGAACAGCTTCGGGCCGGCCTCGGTCATGTGCCAGCAGTCTTCCAGACGGATACCGAATTCACCGGGGATATAGAGGCCCGGCTCATCTGAAAAGCACATGCCGGCGGCCAGCGGCGTCACGTCGCTGTGAACCAGATAGGGCGACTCGTGGCCATCCATGCCAATGCCGTGGCCGGTGCGGTGGGGCAGACCCGGCAGGCGGTAGCCCGGCCCCCAGCCTTCCTTTTCGTAGAAAGCGCGCACGGCGTCATCGATGCTGCCGACGGGCACACCGATATGGGCAGTTGACAGCGCGATCTCCTGCCCGCGTTTGACCGTTTCCCACACCTTGCGCTGTTTGGCAGATGGCGCGCCATGGACCCAGCTACGCGAAATATCCGACTCATAGCCATGCACGCTGCACCCGCAATCCATCAGGATCACCGAGCCTTCGCGCACGATCTGCGGCTGTTTTGAGCCATGCGGATAGGCGCTGGCCTCATTCAGCAGCACCAGGGAGAATTCCGGCGATCCACCCAAGGCCACAGTCGCCTTGTCCATCAGGGCGGAGATATCATGGCTCGACATGCCGGGCTGAACGCTCGCATGGACCTTGCGCAGCGCGGCGATGGTGATGTCGTTGGCCACCTGCATCAGGGCCAGTTCGGCGGGCGACTTGATCTGGCGGCAGGCATTGACCAATCCCTGGCCAGAGACCAACGCGTAAGCCGGGCCTTGTGCCTTCAGAGCATCGACGATGAAGAAGCGGACATCGGGTTCGATGGCGATGCGACCGGAGGCGAAGCCGCGATCCTTGAGGGCTTGAACGATCAGGGCTTCCGGGTTTTCGTGCTCGTTCCACGGCCGGACGTCGGCCTCGATCTGTAGGGTTTCGCGGACGCTCGACTCCTCGAAAGCCGGCGTCACAATGATGGCCGCGCCTTTGGCCGGGAGAACCGCCGCCGTGACGCGCTCGGACGTCCACCATTGGATGCCGGTGAAATAATCGAGTGTCGAACCGGATTCGACCAGCAGGGCGGCGATACCTTGCGCCTGCATCAGGCCTTGCAGCTTGTGGATACGGGCCAGCCGCTCAGGCGCGTCGATCGGCTTGGCATTGGTGGCCAAGGATACTGGCGACGTTTCCGCCAAGGCATGACCGGCCAGACCGGAGGTGGCAAGGCCGGTAAGAAAAGCACGTTTCGAAATCATAGGTCCCCCGGAATGACTGACAGATTGGCTTGTAGCTTTTTCGGCAATCCGCTGCGGATGATTTTGTAGGAATCGAGAATACGGACGCGCAGTTCGTCTTCCGACGTGCCCCAGGGCAATTGCACCCACGAAGCGTGCATGTACTTGGCGCGCTGGCCCACACCGGCCTCGATCAGCATGTCCGCCACTTCGACACCGGCCGTCTTGACGGCTACTGCGGGCGTTACCGCACCGATCGAGGCGAACATCTTGCCGCTGACTTTCCACGCGTCATGCCCTCCGCCCCACGGATCGAAAACTTCGGCGCCCGGCAGGGTAGCGCAATAGCTGTTGACGAATTCACGGCTCATGGGCGGACGCTAACACGGCCCTGCCGCGTGGGGAAGCCTGCCCCAGACGCCCCAGCACATCGTCCCGATAGGTCCGGCTGACTACCAGTTCGGCCCCGCTTTCCGTGGTCAGCACCCAGCCGCCGTCAGGCAGGGTCTGGGTGCTGACCACCTTTGCGAGATTGACGAGTGTGGAGCGATGGGCGCGCACGAAAACGGCGGGATCGAGACGTCCCGTGAGCGCACTCAGGGTCTCGCGGATAAGCCCCTCACGCGCGCTCCAGTTAACGACCACATAGTTGCCGGCGGCGGCGCACCATTCGATGTCGCTTACCGGCACTTGCACGATCCTGCGGCCGGTCGAAACCGGCAGGTTTTCCGGCAGGTTTGACGACCGGCGCAGACCCTGATGCACGGTCTGACGCACGGTCTGACGCACGGTCTGGCGCGCCTCATCGAGCGCCCTTTGCAATCCTGCCGCCTGTTCGCAGGCATCTGTCACCAGGCGATAACCGCGCACCGCTGCAATCAAGGTCGCAATCGCCGTGGCAATCAGGATATCGACCGGCAACCGGCCCAGCCAACTGATGAACGTAACGGACCAGCCGCCGAAGCGGGCGTCAATCGCCACCGCGAAAGCCGTGTGGAACGCTGTGCAGACGATCGTTACCGGGTAGAGAAAGAGGATCAGCCGGGCGGTCAGCCCCAGTCGCCGCACAAGCCACAGGATAAATCCGGCGAAAGGCAACCATGTGCCGTAGATCAGGCCTTGCCAGGCCAGTGCGAACGGCCAGGGGATCGGCGCGCCGGCCGCTTGACGCAAGGCCATGATGGCTGCCGAGGCGCAGACGACCGTAGTGGTGAAAATCACCACGGACAGGATAGCGGGCCAGTACTTTTTCCAAAAGATACCGGGCCAAAATATACCACGCCAGCGCATGTCAGGTCTCCGAGCGGACGCCTCCCTTGTCGCGGATATGGCGGACCAAAAGCAAGAGCATAACGATGAGGCCGATCACCGATGGCAATATCTGGCTCCACGGTTGCCCGCCGCGCAGAAGATTGCCGAGACCTGCCGAGGCGAAGGCGAAATAGGTTCCGGTCATTTTCAGCCCGTGATCCACGGCGCGGATACTTTGCCAGACGTGCCGCCACAAAGGCCGGCTCAGGTCATAAAATGCCATCAGCGACAGGAAACCGAGTGTGGTGTATCCTACCACTGGCGGCCATGATGCCGATCCGGACGTCATATGTGTCAGCAAGGCGCCACAGGCGGCAAGAACGGCCAGAGCCAGCCCCATATCCAGCCAGCCGGGCGTTTGCCTGAAACGCGGCAGGGCGCGCAGGCCGGAGATATACTGATATGCGGCGGACAGGGTAGCCATGACCAGCGCGCCCGGTTGCGGATATAGCCCGACGCCGATAATGGCGCAGGTGAGGACCACAAATCCGCTCACGACAAAAAGCCAGCCGGTGAGGCGATGCCATCGCCCACCTTTTCGCGACAGCAGCGGGATAATCCCCAGCACGAGCGCCAGGGCGCCGGCACTGATATGGATGGCGATATTGAGGGTGTGAGGATCTTGCATACCGCGACGCTAACGGCGCATCCGCAGGGCGCCCAGCCTGTTGGGATGGATTACAGCATGAGGGGACGGACCAACCCTGGCCAACTCTTGGCCAACCCCAGGCCAACCCCAGGCCAACCCCAGGATCGCCTTTCAGGTGTATTTTTTTGTTGACGACCACCCGTTAACCGGTGTTAAGAAGTTGTAAATCCGGCGATGCTAAAAATAAGAACCTCATAAAGTTCTGGAGACGCGTATATGTCTTTGACTGAAAAGCTGCTGATGCCGAAGAAGCTGATGATCGCCGGACTGGTGATGATCGCCACCCTGATCCTGTG
>FSVH01000112.1_pt1 | contig 15892 bp, 12 predicted proteins | sample 1637631 | NCBI WGS metagenome assembly FSVH01 (sample SAMEA3914814, study PRJEB12502) | metagenome | biome: forest; material: soil | place: USA | collected 2011-09-16 | depth 0.1 m | reverse complement strand
GACCGAAAACATGACCGGCCTGGCCCGTCTCGTCCGTTCGGCCGTGATGCCGGCCATGGAAAACGTCGCCCTGTGGCACGAGCGCGATATCTCGCACTCGTCGGTCGAGCGCGGCATCGCGCCGGACGCCACCATCCACCTTGATTTTGCCCTGCGCCGTCTGGCCAATGTCGTCGACAATCTGCTGATCTATCCGGAAAACATGCAGAAAAACATCGACCGCCTCGGTGGTCTGGTGCACAGCCAACGCGTCATGCTGGCCATGACGCAAAAGGGTATGTCACGCGAAGACAGCTATTCGGCCGTTCAGCGCAACGCCATGAAGGTGTGGCGCGGCGAAGGCAACTTCCTCGATTTCCTGGCCGCCGATGAGGATGTCTCGAAGTTCTTCACCCGCGCGCAACTGGAGCCGTTCTTCAATCTCGATTACCATACCAAGCACGTCGATACGATTTTCGCCCGCGTGTTTGGCGCTTAATTAAGTAAGATACCCCACCACCAACACGCAAGCGCGCCTCGGTCCCCCTCCCCAGTAAACTGGGGAGGTATAAGGAATAATCGTCTTGTACCTCCCCGACTTGTCGGGGAGGGGGACCGCGAGCCTTCTTCAGGCTCGTGGTGGTGGGGTTTCTGACTTCCTTTTACGGACGCAAGCCATGCCCAACCTGCTTACCGATCAGTTCGACTTTGCCGGCTACGAAAGCCGCTTTACCGGCAAGGGCCGCATTCGCCTCGAAGGCGCCCTGCCCGCCGACGATGCCTCGGCCGTCCACCACGCCCTCGAACAGCAGACGCCCTGGGACCTCCAAATCGTCACCAAAGACGGCAAGCCGGCCATCCTGTCGCGCGCCGAACTGGACACCCTGTCGCCGGACATCATCCAGACCCGTTTGCAGGATGCCGCCGAACGCGCCCAGACCGGCCTCTCTTACTTACGCCTTGGTCTCGACCTGATCGATGAAGACACCATCGCGCTGGCCCCCTTGTCAAACCTGCTGAAATCAGAGGCGTTCGCGGCGTTCTGTGGCCAGCTTACCGGCCTCTCCGGCCTCGAACTCGCCTCGCTCGATGCGGTCTGTTATCGCAATGGCGACTTCTTCACCCAGCATACCGACACCGCGGCACGGCTGTGTTTTGAATGGAACTTCACGCAGGGCTGGCGTTCGGACTGGGGCGGTCAGATGCTGTTCCATTCGCCGTCGGGTGATATCGAAGGCGGGATCATGCCGCGCTTCAACGACCTGTCGCTATTTGCCGGCGATCAGCCGCGCAGCATCGCTTCGGTCGCACCCTATGCCGGCGGCCCGCGTTTCTCGATTACCGGACGATTTGGTTAGGAACCCGTATTGGGCGGCGGCGGCGGCGGGGCATCGACCGGCTGCGTGTCCAAAGGCGGCGGCGGTGGCGGCGCGCCAATCGGCTGAGTATCCAGTCCCGGAGACGGCTCGACCGTGGCACAACCCGCCATGGCCGCCGCGAAACCGATGATCATGAACGCTGTAACCAATCTCTTCATAATCATCGCCTTTGATAAAATTAGCTTTTCAGCGCTTCTCTGGCCTGCGCCAGGAATTCCGCCGCCTTGGTGCGGACCTCGGACTCACGCACATTGATGTTCGAAGCGGTCAGATCACCCAGAACCTTGCGAATCACATCTTCTTCCGAGGGTTGGTCGCCATTGGCGCGGACCACGGCCGTCGCGTAATTTTCTGCCGTCTTGCCGGTCAGACCCATCTTTTCGGCGCCCCACAGGGCCATCATACGGTTGCGGGCAGCAGCGGCCTGAAATTCAAAAGCCTCACTCCCTTGCAGCGGGGGTTCATTGGAATCAGCAGGCTGGGTATCGGACATCGGCATATAGTGAAAAACCTTTCAGGTATAACCGGTTTTAGTTCTCCTTTCGTCCCCGCGCAACCACAACTGACAGATAACCACCAGAATTCTTGTGCGGATGCCTCGATTCTTTTGCAGGGCGCCTCGGCCACCTTCATGAAACGTTAAAAAAGACACGAAATGTCCGTGTCCGCCCTATACATGACGGACATTTTTGTTTATTTGCGGCGCGAAAGCGCGTCCTCTAGGATGCATCCCGATATTTCCGCCTTCGAGCCGTTTCCTGACACACCTCGAAAGGCCCCGCCTTCCCGGCGCGACCGCCGTTTTGGACATTCCGACTGGAACACAAGATGACCACCAAAAACCGCAAGAAAATCTACGAAGGCAAGGCCAAGATCCTGTACGAAGGCCCTGAGCCCGGCACGCTTGTCCAGTATTTCAAGGACGACGCCACCGCTTTCAACGGCGAAAAGAAGGCCCAGCTTGAAGGCAAGGGTGTCATCAATAACCGCATCAGCGAATTCGTGATGACCAAGCTGAACAATATCGGCGTGCAGAACCACTTCATCAAGCGCCTGAACCTGCGCGAGCAACTGATCCGCGAAGTCGAGATCATTCCGCTTGAAGTCGTCTGCCGCAATGTGGTCGCCGGCTCGATGGCCACACGCTTCGGCCTGCCGGAAGGCCAGCAGCTGCCGCGTTCGATCATCGAATTCTACTATAAGAACGACGCCCTCAATGACCCATTGGTCACGGAAGAACACATCACGGCGTTCAACTGGGCCAATACCCAGGAAATCGACGACATCCTCGCCACCACCCTGCGCGTCAACGACTTCCTGTCCGGCATGTTCGCCGCGGTCGGCATCACTTTGGTCGATTTCAAGATCGAATATGGCCGCCTGTTCGAAGGCGACTTCGCTCGCGTCATCCTGGCCGACGAAATCAGCCCTGATAGCTGCCGCCTGTGGGATTCGACCTCGGGCGAAAAGCTCGACAAGGACCGCTTCCGCCGCGACATGGGCAATGTGATCGAATCCTATACCGAGGTCGCCAAGCGTCTCGGCATCATGGGCGACATGCCCAAGGTGATCGAAGGCGGAGTCCAGTAAATGAAAGCAAAAGTTCACGTTTACCTGAAACCCGGTGTGCTCGATGTTCAAGGCAAGGCCGTCGAAGGCGCCCTGCATGGCCTGGGCTGGGATGGCGTATCAAACGTCCGCGTCGGCAAGCTGCTGGAATTCGATCTTGATGGCAGCGATGAAGCCAAGGCAAAGGACGAACTGAAGGCCATGTGCGAAAAGCTTCTGGCCAATACGGTCATCGAATCCTACAAGGTAGAGGTCGCGTAACATGGCTTTGAAGGCAGCGGTTCTCGTATTCCCCGGCTCCAACTGCGACCGCGACTGCAAGACCGCCGTGGAGACCACGGTCGGCGGTAAGGTCGAGATGGTCTGGCACGAGGACACCACCCTGCCCGCCGGCCTTGATCTGATCATCATTCCCGGCGGCTTCTCCTACGGCGATTACCTGCGTTGCGGCGCCATGGCCTCGCTGTCGCCGGTCATGCAGGCGGTCAAGGCCGAAGCCGAGCGCGGCGTGTCGGTACTGGGTATCTGCAACGGTTTCCAGATCCTGTGTGAAGCCGGTATGCTACCGGGCGCCCTGCTGCGTAATGCTGACCTGAAATATGTCTGCAAGCCGATCGAACTGAAGATCGAGAACCGCAACACCCGCTTCACCAACGCCTACGGCAATGGCGGAAACGTCTGGATGACCCAGGGCAATGGCGACGGCAATTTCTTCGCCGAGCCGGATGTGCTGAAAGAGATCGAGGATAATAACCAGGTCGTTTTCCGCTATGCCGAAAACCCCAACGGTTCGATGAACGACATCGCCGGTCTGATCAATAAAGCCGGCAATGTGCTGGGCATGATGCCGCACCCCGACCGCGCTTTTGAGAAGGCATTGGGTTCGGCCGATGGTGCGCCGCTGTTCAAGAGCCTTGTCAGCGCGCTTCAGACGGCTTGAATTTTAAAAATTGGCTCCTGATCTAAGGGGCTTGAGACGATATATCCCTCCTGAAATATCAGGGGGGATTCTTGTAAAGGGCATCGCGCATGACCACCGCCACCGCATCCACCAAGACAATGGCCCAGAAGGCCCTCGAATACGGCCTCAAGGCTGACGAGTATCAGGTCATCCTCGATCGTCTCGGCCGTGAGCCGAACGACGTCGAACTGGGTGTCTATTCAGTCATGTGGTCGGAGCACTGCTCCTACAAGTCCTCGCGCCTGCACCTGCGCAAGTTTCCGGTCACCGGCCCACGCGTCATCTGCGGACCGGGTGAGAACGCCGGCGTCATCGATATCGATGACGGTCAGGCCTGTATCTTCAAGATGGAATCGCACAACCACCCGTCCTTCATCGAGCCCTATCAGGGCGCGGCGACCGGCGTCGGCGGCATCATGCGCGACGTTTTCACCATGGGCGCCCGCCCGGTGGCCCTGCTGAATGCCCTGCGCTTCGGTGAGCCCGGCCACCCGAAGACTCGCCGCCTCGTCGAAGGCGTCGTGTCGGGCATCGGCGGCTATGGCAATTGCGTCGGCGTGCCGACCGTGGCCGGCGAGACCAACTTCCACTCTGGCTATAACGGCAACATCCTCGTCAACGCCATGTGCGTCGGCATCGCCGATGCCGACAAGATCTTCTATTCGGCCGCGCCTGAACCCGGCCTGCCGGTGGTTTATTTCGGCTCGAAGACCGGTCGCGACGGCATCCACGGCGCTACCATGGCGTCCGTCGAGTTTTCCGAAGATTCGGAAGAGAAGCGCCCGACCGTCCAGGTGGGCGATCCCTTCGCCGAAAAGCTGCTAATCGAAGCCACGCTGGAGCTTATGGCATCCGGCGCGGTCGCCGCCATCCAGGACATGGGCGCCGCCGGCCTAACTTCCAGTTCCGTGGAAATGGCGGGCAAGGGCGGCCTTGGCATCACGCTCGATCTCGACAAGGTGCCGCAGCGCGAAACCAATATGTCGGCCTACGAAATGATGCTGTCAGAGTCGCAGGAGCGCATGCTGGCCATCCTGAAGCCCGGCCGCGAGCAAGACGGCTACCGCATCTTCAAAAAGTGGGGCCTTGATGCCGCCGTCATCGGCGAGACCAACACCTCCGGCAATATCGTGCTGATGCACAAGGGCGAGATCGTCTGCGACCTGCCGCTGGCGCCGCTCTCCGATGACGCGCCGCTGTATGACCGTCCGTGGGTCGAGCCGGCGCAGGAGCCGGAGTTGACCGAGGCTGACGTGCCGGTGACGCACGACCTGAACGACGCCCTGCTCAAGATCATTTCCAGCCCGGACGAAGCGTCCAAGCGCTGGTTGTGGGAGCAGTACGACCGTCACGTCATGGCCGACACGCTGTCGGACAGCTCGACCGGCCACGATGCCGGCATGGTTCGCGTCCACGGCACCAAGAAGGCGCTGGCAGTCACCTCCGACTGTACGCCGCGCTATGTGCAGGCCAACCCCTATGAAGGCGGCAAGCAGGCCGTGGCCGAAGCCTGGCGTAATTTGACCGCCGTCGGCGCCGAGCCGATCGCCATCACCGACAACCTCAATTTCGGCAGCCCGGAAAAGCCCGAGACCATGGGCCAGATCGTTCGCGCCATCGATGGCATGGCTGAGGCCTGCCGTGCGCTCGACTTCCCGGTCGTCTCCGGCAATGTGTCGCTGTACAACGAGACCAATGGCATATCGATCCCGCCCACGCCGACCGTCGGCGCCGTCGGCCTGCTGAAGGATTACGACCTGCGCGTCGGTTTCAACAAGGTGCAGCCCGGCCAGGTCATTATCCTGATTGGTGAGACGAAAGGCGAGATGGGCTCATCGCTCTACCTGCGCGAAGTCTTCGGTCTGGAAAAGGGCGCCCCGCCAAAGGTCGATCTGGCTTGCGAAAAGAACAACGGCACCCTGGTGCGTCGCTTGATCAAGTCGGGCGTCGCCCGTGGCGTCCATGACCTGTCCGATGGCGGCCTGCTGTCGGCGGCGGTCGATGTGGTGCTGGCCTCGAAAATCGGCCTGCAACTGAAGAATCCGACCGATCTGGCCGATCACACCTACGGTTTCGCCGAGGACCAGGCGCGTTACCTGATCGCCGTCGATGAGGCCTCGGCTCATCTGGTGGTCGCCCAGGCGGCTGAAGCCGATGTGCCCGCGGCGGTTATCGGCGTGGCCGGCGGCACTGACCTCAGCTATACCGGCCTGTCCCTGAGCATTGAAGCGTTGCGCAAGGCGCACGAGGACTGGCTGCCCGCCTATATGGCCGGCAAGGCCTGAACCTGCTGACTGAGTTAACTAAAGGCCGTCCCACTTCGGTTGGACGGCTTTTTTTGTTTGAGAAACCGCCCGCAAGATAAATTGCACATCGAAAGCAAAACTCACAACGCCGAGCACGTTTAACCCCGCAATACTTTCAATACGCAAGCCGTCACAAAATACATAGCTGAGTGCCTGAGAGATCATATTTCAACAACAGGCTTAAATCTCTCTTAACCGGTTTGCGGCCTAGTCTGGAGCCAGACGAATCCTGATGTTTTCAGTGTATTCCCGTAACCGGCTAGCTAAGGGGCGGCCCGACATGACCATGAAGACGCCCGCAGACCGGCCAGCGGACAGGAGACTGTAGCCATGCGTTATCGTCCCTTCGGCCGTTCCGGGCTGGCGCTTTCGACGGTCGGCCTGCGCCTTAAATCCGAGACCTTTAACAAGAACCGCCCGCTGATGCAGAAACTGATCGTTTCGGCGCTGGAAAACGGCATCAACACCTATCATTTCGACAGTCTTGACGTCGGTTTCCTGCAAGCCGCCGCGGAAGCTTTTTCCGTGGTCGACCGCAAGCTGCTGTTCATTTCCGCCACCGCGCATGAACCGTTTCAGACCGCCGATGCCAACGCCTATGCCCTTACGCCCCTGAAAGAACGCCTGCGCGGCGCCATTAAGGATTCGGGCCTGCAATGGCTGGACCTGCTTTACTTTTCTCAACCGGGCGCCGCAGATCTGCCCGAAGACAGCCTGGATTTCCTGCGCAGCCTGCAAAAATCGAAGATGCTGCGTTATCTCGGCGGCATCGGCGAAACCGACGATATTTCCGAACTGATTGCCTGTGGCCAGTTCAATGTCATCCAGACCAGTTTCGACATCGATTCAAGCTGGGACAAGCGCCGCAAGATCGACGACGCCGTGGTCCGCGACATGAACGTCATCGCCACCGACTTCTATCCGGCCACCTACCGCAAGGCCTCGGACGTGGTGCCGAAGGAAGCCCGCCGCGGCTTCTTTGGCGGCAAACCCAAGAATCCGCTCGCCGGCGCTGGCACCCATGCCTTCCTGCACCAGACACCCGACTGGACACCGGAGGAACTCTGCCTCGGCTACGCTCTGTCCCAATCCAGCATGTCCTGCATCCTGATCGACGCCGACAGCCCGGAACACCTCGAATCCCTGGCAGATGTGCCGGAACGCCACCTACCCTCTTCCGTGCCGGCCCAGATCGAAATGGCGCGCTTCAACGAACGGGCGGCCAAACTCGCGGGTGGTTAAAAATAGCCCCGCCCGCCCTTTATTTGCCGGCCCGCTTCGCCTATATGCGGATGAGCATTTTAAAGGAGAGCGTACCATGAGCGCAGAGACCGACACCCAGACCTTCATCGACACCACCGTCAAGGGGCATGATGTCGTCCTGTTCATGAAGGGCACGCCCGAACAACCGCGCTGTGGCTTCTCATCGCTCGTCGTGCAGGTGCTCGATCATCTCGGCGCTGAGTATGTCGGCGTAGACGTGTTGCAGGACGCGGATTTGCGCGAAGGCATCAAGACCTACAGTGACTGGCCGACCATCCCTCAGCTTTACGTCAAGGGTGAGTTCATCGGCGGCGCCGATATCGTCCGCGAAATGTTCCAGTCCGGAGAGCTTAAAACCGCGCTGGCCGAACAGGGTGTGATCGAGGCGTGATTCCTCTTTTCTTTGCCAGCAAAGCATCATAGCTTCCCCTCATCCAAGGGGGGCTTTATGATTATCCGTAAATTACTATCCGTCTGCGCGGCAGCCATATACCTGACCGCGTTGCCGGTCCAGGCCGATGCCGGCCAATGGATTCGCACCGAATCCCAACATTTCGTCATCTATAGCGATACCGGTACGAAAACCGCATCGCTCTATGCCAGCCGCCTGGAGCAATATCGCTACATCCTGTCGCGATTTCATGGCCTTACCGCCCAGGATGATGCCGACGCACCGAAGCTCAAGATATATTCCGTCGATTCCTTCACCGATTTGAAACATATCTGGCCCGGCGCCAGCGATAATGTCGCCGGCTTTTACAAAACTTGCGCCGATGATCAGGCTGCGGTCGCCATTTATCAGAACGATAGCATCCAAAAGAAGCAGGACGCCCGTAATCAGGCTGAAAATCCCAGCCAGGCCGTGCTGTTCCATGAATATGCGCACAATTTCATGTTCCAGTATTCGGGGGTCGCCTACCCGCACTGGTATGTTGAAGGCTATGCCGAGTATTTCTCCACGGCACGGATAGAGAACGATACCGCCGTCATCGGCATGGCCTTTTCCTGGCGCGTTCCACGCCTGACCTCGTACACGGGCGACCAGTTGTCATGGGAGGATCTCCTGCGTGACAACTGGCGCAGCCAACATTACGATCCCGGCAAAGCCGGCGCCTTCTATGCCCAATCATGGCTTCTGGCCCACTATGTCATGTCCGATCCGGCGCGTACGGCCCAGATGTCGCAATATATCGCCGCCTATGGACGCGGCGAAGACCCGGTCAAGGCATTCGAAGCAGCTTTCGATATCCCCGTAAAGGATCTCGGCAAGGTGCTGGGCGATTACTTCTCTCACCTGCACGCGACGGAATACCATCTCAAAGACATGCCAGCGCCGCAGGTAACGACCACGCTCTTGCCAGCCTCGGCGAACAGGCTGCTGCTGCTCGACACCGCCACTCAGTTGTGTTCCTGGAAAAAGGATCGGCCCGGCCTGCTGGAGCGTATTTCTGCCGAAGCGACGAAATACTCTGGCGATGATTACGCGCAGATGGTGCTGGCGAGCGCTGAGATCGTCAACGGCGATGAAGCGAAGGCGGTGCCCTACCTGCAGACCTATACCACTGCGCATCCCGATGATGCCCAGGGATGGTTCCGGCTGGGACAGGCCTTGTATCTGATGACGCAACACAAACACATTGCGGATGGCGAAACGGTGGATACTCAGGCCCGCGAGGCACGCGCAGCTCTGGGCAAGGCCTATCAGCTCGATCCGCTGGATGCACCGAACCTCTATTACTATGCCCACGCACAAGCAGACGTGCCCGGCACGATCGGCGAAAATGCGGTCACAGCCGCCATTGCCGCACACGATCTGGCCCCTTCAGTGAAGGCCTATGCCTTTTACGCGGCCCGGCTGCTGATCGACAGAAATCGGCTCGACGAAGCCAGCATCGTTCTGATTCCGCTGGCAGATAATCCGCACGCACAGGAAACGGCAGACAGAGCGCGCAAGCTCATAGATGCCATAAAGGCCGGTAAGCCAAAGAACGAAATACTGGCCTTGCTTCAGTCATCCGGCGAAGACGACGCGCCGTAACCGGCGGCATCTTTCCAATCGCCTGGTTTTGTCATATCGTGGGCAAAACCGGGGGGAAATCATGCAGTCCATTTTACGTAGCGCCATAGTCGCGTTTATTGCCAGCCTTTTGGGTGCAGGTCTTTTGATCACACCACAGGCCCAGGCTGATGACTGGCTGAAGGCCGAAACCGCGCATTTCACCATCTACAGCAATGCCTCGGATAAGAAGACCCGCACCTACGCCAGGAAACTGGAAGCCTTCCGCACCCTGACCAATATGCTGCTGGGGGCGTCGGACAACGGCGCGCAGACGCGCTTCACTCTCTATATGCTGTCCAAGGATGACCAGATGCTGCTGGTCCGTCCAAATTTTGCCCGGCAGGTCGGCGGTGTTTATTTCAATTGCGCCGAAGGCACTCAGGCTTATGGCGCCGTGCAGAATGTCGATGGCAGCGACCAGGACTGGAATCTGGTTGTGCTGTTCCACGAATACAGCCATTACGTCATGTTCCAGCACGCCCGCACCTATTACCCTGCCTGGTATGTCGAGGGCTTTGCCGAGTATCTGTCCACCGCCGATCCCGAAAAAGGCACCATCACGATCGGCGAAATGTCGAAAGGACGCAGCTATACCTTGGCAGAGGATCGCTGGATCTCATTCGCAAAGGTGCTCGACCCTGATTTCGGCTTTGCCGGCGACAAGACCAATGACCGATGGGAGATCGAGAGCTTTTACGCCCAGTCCTGGCTGCTGACCCATTATATGCTCAGCGACGATAAACGCGCGCAGGCGCTCAACGCCTATTTCGTGCGGCTGCGCAATGGCGAGGCGCCCGTCCCTGCCTTCGAGGCGGCAACGGGCATCAAGGTCAATACCCTGAAAAGCATCCTCCAGCGTTACTCTGAAAAGACCTTCTACCTGAAAGTACCCGTACCTGATTATCCGGATGACCAGCTTACCGTCAGCAAGATTGCCGTTTCCGATGCCGATTATCTGCTGGATGCCTCCCTCCTGGCCACCTGTCCGGGGACCGACCAGGGCAAGGCTATTCTCAACCGTTTGCAAACCCGCGTGACGCCGCAGGCCTCGGCTGACTTGCGTCTGGCGGTTGGTCGCGGGCAGGTCCTTTACGGCGACGCCCACACTGCCGTACTTGATCTCAAGGCACTGGCCGACAGCCGGCCCGACAGCTTTGACGCCAACTACCTGCTGGGACGCGCTTATCTGAAAGAGGCCGAAGGCAAATCCGGCGATGCGGCCAGTGCCCTGACCGATCAGGCGCGCGCGGCCTTTACAACTGCCTATCGCCTGAAGAAGCTCGATGCGCCGAACTTGTATTTTCTGGCGCGCAGCTTTTCCAACAAGCCCGGTTTTCCGGACATGAATGTCGTCAATGCCGCCAATGGCGCGCATGTGCTGGCGCCCGGTGTGCTTGAATATGCCGGACTGGCGGCTTTCGCCGACCTCGTCAATAATCGCCGCGATGACGCCGTAGCCGCCCTGGAGCCCTATATCGGCGATCCGCATAACCGTGATCAGGCCGAACGCATCAAGAATACCATCGACGCCATTAAATCGGGCAAACCGACGGCGGATGTTATGAAAATCATGAACCAGGGTACGCCGGCATCAGAGCCACCTGCTTCGAAATAACAAAAACCCCGGAAGATCGCTCTTCCAGGGTTTTCAATTTGGCTGTCTCGGACCAGTTAGGAAGAGTAGTATTCGATAACCAGGTTCGGTTCCATCTTGACGGGATACGGCACTTCGGCCGATTCCGGCAGGCGGACCAGACGGGCGCGCATCGCCTTGGCGTCGAGTTCGATATAGTCCGGCACGTCGCGCTCAGGCGATTGCAGGGCTTCAAGAACCAGAGCCATGTTGCGCGAACGCTCGCGGACTTCGACCACGTCGTCCGGCTTCACGCGGTAAGACGCGATGTTGACGCGCTTGCCGTTGACCAGAACGTGACCGTGGTTGACGAACTGACGAGCGGCCCAGACGGTCGGTACGAACTTCGTGCGGTACACGAAGGCGTCCAGACGGGTTTCGAGCAGGGCGATCAGATTTTCCGAGGTGTTACCCTTGCGGCGATCGGCTTCTTCGTAGGTGCGCAGGAACTGCTTTTCGGTGATATTACCGTAGTAACCCTTCAGCTTCTGCTTGGCGCGCAGTTGCGTGCCGAAGTCAGAGATCTTGTTCTTGCGGCGCTGACCATGCTGGCCGGGGCCATAGGAGCGCTTGTTGACGGGGGACTTGGGACGGCCCCACAGGTTTTCACCCATGACGCGGTCGAGTTTGTACTTGGCGCTATGGCGCTTCGACATATTAGACCTATAAATCTAACCCTGACCGGCCACCCCGCGAGAGTGCGGAGGGCGATTGCAACGGCGGCTCAGGATCAACCCGTAGTAACGCCAAAGCGTGAGCGATGGCGTGAAGTGGCGGCTTATGTCGGAAAGGTGCGCGTGAGTCAAGCGCCACAAGGCATTTTTACCCAAATCAGCGCTTGCGCCTGACCACAGAGCAGACTTAACTGATGCCGTATATTTGTAAAGGACGAACCATGCCGGCTGACACGTCCATTTCCGAACCCGCTATTGATGTCCGCACCCGCGAGGAACTGATCTTCCTGCTGGCCGAGGCGGCCGAGATCGAGCACAACCTGATGTGCTGCTACCTGTTCGCGGCTTTTTCGCTGAAGACGGAAGCCGACGGCCTCACACCTGAACAGGCGAAGGTGGTGGCGGGCTGGCGGCGCGATATCATCTCTATTGCCATCGAGGAGATGGGACATCTGGCGCTGGTGGCCAATATCACCATTGCCGTCGGCGGATCGCCGCACTTCGGCCGCCCTAACTTCCCCATCGCTGCCGGCTATCATCCCTCCGGCGTGGTGGTCGAATTGCACCCTTTCAACAAATCGACGCTCGACCACTTCATCTATCTCGAACGCCCCGAAGGCGATGAACGCCCCGATGGCGCCGCCTTCGCCCGGAAGACCGAGACCTACGACCGCAATATGGGCGCCGACAAACTGATGCCCAATGGCCAGGACTATGCCACAGTCGGACATCTCTATCGCGGCATCCGCCAGGCGCTGGCCGATCTCAGCGCACGCCTGGGTGAGGAAAACCTGTTCATCGGACACATGTCATTGCAGGTCGGCCCCGACCTGACGCCCCTGCCCGGCCTGACCGTCGTCAAATGCCTGAAGACCGCGCTGGCTGCCTGCGACACCATTGTCGATCAGGGCGAAGGCGCATCCGGCGACAATGCACGTTCGCACTACAACCGCTTCCTCGCCATATGCGACGCCTACCACAAAATGGAGGCGGCCGATCCCGGCTTTTCGCCATCGCGTCCCGTCGCCGACAACCCGATCATGCGGCGCGGGCCGGATCGCGGCAACCTGTGGGTCGATGCGCCTGAGGCCGCAGCGGTAATGGACCTCGCCAATGCCATCTATAACGTCATGCTGCGCGCGCTGTCGCAGGGCTTTGCCGACAATGACCCGGTGCGCAAGCGCGCCTTTATCGATGTCTCGATCGACGGCATGTACGCCCTGTCGCCGGTGGCTGAACACCTGACCCGGCTGAAAGCCTCCACCACCGTGCCCGATGTTACAGCGGGGATGAGTTTCGCCACCTTGCGCGATGTCACGCCTCTGCCCGACGGCAAACCGTCTCTGATCTTTATCGCCGAACGGCTGGAGGAGTTGTCCGAAGGTGCCGGCAAGGCGCTGAAAGGCGAACTGGCCAAAGGCACGACTAGCCGGCTCGCGACTTTGGCAAAGAAGCTGCGGGATATCCACGCGCCAGCACCCCGGGAGACCGTCATGGCCGAGACCATAAAAACGGAAACCGTCAAGGATAACGATCCACAGGCCGTGCCCGATTCCGCGCAGGCGGCAACAACGCCCAATCCGCCTTCCGGCGCAGCTGAAAATCACGGCCAGACACCGGCAATCGAGCGTGCCGAAGGTAAAGACGTCATCATCGAATTTGAGGCTAAGCGCTGTATCCATGCGCGTTTCTGCGTGTTGCAGCAGCCCGGCGTCTTCAAGGCCAATGTCGTCGGCGAGTGGATCATGCCGGATGACGCCGATTGCGCCGACAATCTGGTGGCCACGGCGCAGAACTGCCCGTCCGGCGCTATCCAGTACACACGCAAGGACGGACGCCCGGATGAATTGCCGCCTCTGGTCAATCTGATCCAGGTGCGTGAAAACGGTCCCAACGCCTTTCGCGGTCATCTGGTGATCGATGGCGAGCCGATTGGTTATCGTGCCACGCTTTGCCGCTGTGGCCGCTCAAAAAACAAGCCCTTCTGCGATGGCTCCCACAAGGCAGGCGACGATCCCTTCCAGGCGACCGGCGAACCGGAAACCGGTGATGTCACGGCGCTGGAAGTGCGCAATGGTGAGGTCCAAGTCAATCCGCAAAAGAATGGCCCCCTGCGGATTTCCGGCAATCTGGAAGTCCTGAGCGGCACCGGACGCACCATACGAAAAGCGCAGGCCCTGCAATTGTGCCGCTGTGGTCACTCAGGCAATAAGCCCTATTGCGACGGCAGCCATGCCCGTGTGGGTTTCATTAGCGAATAGTTCGCGCAAAGTGGATATGGTTAATACTTAAGCAAGGAAATCATCACACAAATCAGGGCAATGTAACTGTGTTCCGAGGTGCCTTGACCATGCTCTCACGTTCCCTTCCCGTAAAAATCGCCCTTATCAGCGCCGCAGCGCTCGCCCTTGTCTTTGGGACGAGCAGCTTTATCCTGTCACAGGGCACCAGTCACAGCCTGACCAGCCAGACCGATGCGCTTCAGGCCGATGTAGCGGAAAAGGAAGCCAACACGGTCCGCAACCGGCTCGACCAGGCGGCCACAGTCGCCGACGATATCGCCGCCACGGCGCTGGCGGTGAAGTCGACCGGCCTGACGGAAAGATCAGCACAGGACGCCCTGCTTAAGGCCGTTCTGGAAAAACACCCGGACATTCTCGGCACCTACACAGCCTGGGAACCCAACGCCCTCGATGGCAAGGACGCCCAGTTCGCCGGCACACCGGGTCATGACGCTTCCGGCCGCTACGTGCCTTACTGGAACCGCGGTTCCGGCTCGGCCATCCGCGAGGTGCTGGCCGATTACGACAAGCCCGGTCCGGGCGATTATTACCAGTTGCCGAAATCGCTCAATCGCCCCGTGGCGATCGAGCCCTACCTCTATCCGGTCGCCGGTAAGGGAACCCTGCTGACCTCGTTCACGCGTCCGTTGACCATCGACGGCCAGTTCGTCGGCATAGCCGGCGTCGATGTTGATCTCGGTGCGCTGAACCGCGAACTGGGCGCCATCAAGCCCTTCGATACCGGCCTCGTTGCTCTGATCACCAAGGGCGGACTGGTCGTCAGCTATCCCAATGCCAAGGCCCCCGGCAAGGCGATCAAGGATTTCGACGCCGGCACCGCCGAAGCCGCCGCCAAGGCTATTGCATCCAACAAGGTCGTCAAGTTCGACGCCAAGGGGCCGGACGGCAAGTCGTGGCGCTATCTCGCTTCACCGATCGCCGCCGCCGGCACCGAAGATATTTGGGCCGTCGTCGTCCAGGTGCCGGTCGCCACGCTCAATGCGCAGGTCGATCACAATAACCGCTTCATGCTGGGTATCTCCCTGCTGTGCATCCTCGTCTCGGCGGCGCTTATCTTCTTTGTGCTCTACTCGCTGGTCGGCAAGCCGCTCAACAGCCTCAAGGGCAGCTTCGACAAGATGGCCGGCGGCGATCACAATGCCGATGTGCCGGAAGCCAGGCGTATCGATGAAATCGGCCTGATCGGCAAGGCCGTCATGGCCTTCCGTGAAGGCCTGCGCACCAAGGCTCACGACGAATCTGAAGCGGAAATCGCCCGTCAGGCCCAGTCCGAGCGTGAACGTCATCAGGCGATGAGTGATCTGGCCACCGAGTTCGAACGCTCGGTCGGTTCGATCGTCAATGCGGTGGGCGAAGCGTCCAGTGAAATGAAGACCTCCGCCGAAGCGCTCAACGCCATCGCCTCGCGCACCTCCGGCCAGACCACCTCCATCGCCTCGGCCACCGAACAGGCCGCCACCAATGTCCGCACGGTGGCCGCCGCCTCGGAAGAGCTGTCGAGTTCGATCCACGAAATCACCTCGAAGGCGCAGATGTCATCGACCATCGCCTTGCAGGCCGTCGAGCAGGCCAACCTCTCCGACGCCCGCATCCGTGATCTCGAAGCCGCCGCCGGCAAGGTGGGCGAGGTCGTCAACCTCATCCAGGCCATCGCCCAGCAGACCAACCTGCTGGCGCTCAACGCCACCATCGAGGCCGCCCGCGCCGGTGAAGCCGGCAAGGGCTTCGCGGTCGTCGCCACCGAGGTCAAGACCCTGGCTTCGCAG
>FSVH01000283.1_pt1 | contig 16165 bp, 12 predicted proteins | sample 1637631 | NCBI WGS metagenome assembly FSVH01 (sample SAMEA3914814, study PRJEB12502) | metagenome | biome: forest; material: soil | place: USA | collected 2011-09-16 | depth 0.1 m | reverse complement strand
TTTGGCCGAGATGGGCGTGCGGCCGCCGGTTTTGCGGTCCTGGCGGGCATAGCCGAAATAGGGGATGACGGCGGTGATGCGCTTGGCCGAGGCGCGGGTGAGCGCATCGATGCAGATCAGCAGTTCCATCAGGTTGTCATTGGCGGGAAAGCTGGTCGACTGGATGACGAAGACATCTTCGCCGCGGACGTTTTCATCGATGGTGACGAAGATTTCGTTGTCGGCGAAGCGCTGAACGCGCGCCTTGCACAGCGGCATGTCGAGATAATCACCGATATTCTGGGCCAGGGTCCGGTTGGAATTGGCGGAGAGCAATTTCATGGTGGGTTTTCCCGTAGCTGCTTTGGGGGGATTGGTCATATGAGGCGGCTTTTAGCAGGTGAAGGCCGGGGTTCAAGATCAAAACGTCGTAAATAGTTAAAAATAGCCGCAGTGTGCTTTTATACCTGCCGGCTTGTCGGGACGGGGGCCGCGAGCCGACTCCAGTGTCGACACATAATGAAAGGCTGGTGGGGGTGGGGTATATTTCCTATTCCATCCTGTCGGTAGGCCAAGCCAGGCAAGATACTCCACCAACACACCATGAAGAATGGCGCGGTTCCCCTACCCAACAAGTTGGGGAGGTACAAGAAAATCAGGCCCGGATCATGATGCAGCTGATCAGGCGGCCATAATCGCCTTCGCCGGTCTTGACGGCGCGGCGATTGGAATAAAATTGCGCGCTGTCGGCGCAGGTATCATGACCGGTCGAGGCGCTTTCGGCGATGCCGGCGCGCTTGAGGCGCATCTGGCAATAGCCCGGCAGATCGAACATACGCTTGTCGAGGTCGTTGGCCTGGATGAAAAATGGCCGGGATTCAGGATCTTCTTTCGCAAAATTGGTTTCGTAATCGGCGCCGACCTCATAGGAGGCCTGCTGGATGCACGGGCCGATCACGGCACGGATACGCTCCGTCTTGGCGCCTTGCTGGATCATGGCCTTGATTGTGGATTCGATGATGCCGCCGAGTGCGCCTTTCCAGCCGGCATGGCAGGAACCGACCACGCGGCTCTGCGGATCGCAGAAGAGGATAGGGGCGCAATCGGCGGAAAGTGCCGAAAGGATGACCCCGGCGCGGGCGGTGACGAGGCCGTCGGCTTCGGGACGTTCGCTGGTGAAGGGTTCGTTGACCTTCAGCGCGATATTGGAATGGACCTGATAAAGCGAGAGCAGATAGTTTTCCGGCCGGCCGAACGAGGCCGCCACGCGCTTGCGGTTTTCCATGACCGCTTCCTGATCATCCTTCGATCCCAGGCCGAGATTGAGGCTGCCATAGATATCCTGAGACACCCCGCCGTGGCGGGTGAAGAAACCGTGCTGAATCTGGGCGAGGTCTAGGAGCGGGTGCAGGATACGCGAGGGCAGCATGGACATGTAGAAAACCTGTTACTGTAAAAAAGAGCCATGATCGCAAAGCCTTAAGACCGCGACGCAAGCGTTGGGAATGTCTGTGTTTGGTGTCGCCATCAAGGCGGACGGCTGCGGCGGTTTTGTGTCCACCGGCGGTAAGAGGCTCTTTTTGCGCCTGTTTTATTCTACAGGGCCGAGTCGTGCGCTTCAAGCGCGAAGAGGTTAATGCTGGCCGGAAAGGCCATACCGACCACCTTGAACAAAGTGCCCATCTGGTCTGGCGCCATCAGGCGGTCATACTGGCGCTGGAGTTTTTCGGTTTGATCACGATTGCGTTCACTGAGCGCGGCGTGGCGGGCATCGATGCCGAGACGGGCGAGAAAATCGCGCTGGGAGGTGATGGGGCTGACGGTGACACCGGTTTTGGCGGCAACCGTCGCGACCGCCGGGAAATCGGCCCAGACGGTCAGATCGTGCTGGCCGGGCGCATCGAGCGGATCGTGCTTCCGGTGACGGTAAAGCGCCTGGAGGGTATCTCCGGCTTCCGGGTGATCGCGGCCGTAGTCTATCAGCAGGCTGGCGCCGGTAGCGTTTTTGACCAGCAGGGCCAGGTTTTCCGCCAGCCGGGTCTGTGCCGGGGAGATTTCAATCAGATCACCGATGGCGGCCGCGAAGGGCGGAAGGAAGTCCTCGCCGACAGGCACCAATCCGAAGGCCAGGGTGTTATCCTGTAAGCCAATGCAGCGTTCGAACCAGCCGGTTTCAGTACAGATGAACTGCCGCGCGGGCAGGCAGTCGAGCAGTTCGTTGGCGATGACGATCACCGGCATATCCTCGGCCACGCCATCGAGCGAGGAGACGAAGGCCGCGTCCGGCACTTTCTGGCCTTGCAGGATACGCAGGGGCGGGGAGACTTCCACCATTGTTACGCGGGTGGCGTCCATCAGGCCAGGCACACGTTCGGCCACGCGCAGGATGTCGCTCATCAGGGTGCCGTCGCCGCCGCCGATCTCGACCAGCCGGAAGGGCGAGGGGGAGCCCATCGACAGCCAGGTTTGTGCGACCCAGACGCCGATCATTTCGCCGAACATCTGCGAAATCAGCGGGGCGGTTATAAAGTCGCCGTCAATACCGAGGGTGGCGTTTTTCGTGTAGTAACCGTCAATGGGGTCGAGGAGGCAGCGCGCCATATAGGCGTCAACCGGTATCGGGCCTTCTAGCGTGATCTGTTCGATCAGGCGATCTTTCAGAGAAGACATCAGCCGTCCAGTTCGGCGGTTTCGACAGGCGCTTCCGGTTCGGCTTCCGGTTCAGGGACGGGATTTTTCAAGGCGAACCAGATCAGGAAAGCGCCCACCGCCAGCATAACGAGAGACAGAAGCTGGCCCATGGTGATGACGTTCTTGAAGAAACCGAGCATCTGCGCATCGGGTTCGCGGACATTTTCCAGCAGGATGCGGATGATGCCATAACCGGCGATAAAGGTACCCATCATCAGGCCAGGACGGTTGAACTTGCGATAGATATTGGCCAGTACCCACAGCAGGATGAACAGCAGCAGGCCTTCGCCGAGCGCTTCATAAAGCTGGCTCGGATGGCGCGGTTCCAGCCCGGCGGGGCAGATGTCATTATATTGTTTTTCGATATACTGGTTACAGAAGACCATGCCCCACGGCACATGGGTGACGCGGCCCCACAATTCGCCATTGATGAAGTTGGCGATGCGGCCGAAGAACAGACCGATCGGTGCGGCGCAGGCCATCAGGTCGCCGAGGTTAAGGGCCCGCGACAGGTTGAACTTCTGCGCACGGCAATAGATGATCGAGGCAACGGTTACGCCGATGAATCCGCCATGGAAGGACATGCCGCCATGCTGGATCATGAAGACTTCCAGTGGTTCTTTCCAGATGATCGAAGCGTCGTAAAACAGGATGTAGCCGATACGGCCACCAAGGATAATGCCGAGCGTGATCCACAGGATCAGGTCATCCAGTTGTGCATTATTGACCGGCGGGCGGCGCGGCGCCCACAGCGCCTCTTTCCTGACCAAGGACGACACATAGAGCCAACCGGCGACAATCCCCGCGATATAGGCGAGCGCGTACCAGCGGATAGCCAGGGGACCGATCTGGACGAGGACGGGATTGATGTCCGGCAGGTTCAGGGGCATGTCGTCTCCATAGGCAATCAGGGTGACGCTGTTTAACAACTTCCCTGTGACTCGTCGCCACAAAAGAGAGGCGGCATCGCCAGAATCATGAAAAGTTTGTCCGAAATGAGATAAGCGCTTATATAGACAACATCTTATTTTTAACGGAGTGCCTGAGATGCAAAGCCAAAACCCCTTCCTCGACGAACTGGCCAAGATGACGACGGGCGCCATGTCGCTGGCGCAGGCGGCCGGTGAAGAGGCCAAGGCGGCTTTCCGCGCTCAGGGTGACCGTTTCGTGGCCGATATGGATCTGGTTCGTCGCGATGAACTGGATGCCCTGAAGGCGGAAGTGGCCGAACTGCGCGCCATGGTGGCCGATTTGTCGGTTAAGCCCAAAGGCAAGGGTGTGAAGCCTGACACCGAAGTACCACAAGACTAATATACAGATAGAACGAGTTTACATGAATACCCCGCAAACCCTCGACAGCGATGCCCCGTTCGATCCGCTCGACATGGTGGAGTCCATCCTGACCGAGGAAGGGCTGGAATTCGAGCGGACACCGGAAGGCGACCTCGGTTTTGCCCTCGCCGGTGACTGGCGAACCTATGAGATGTGGTTCTCGTGGCGGCCGGAAGGCGAATGCCTGCAACTGTGCTGTTCGCTCGATGTCGAAAGCGGCGTGGGGCAGGCGCTGCCTGAAAGCCGGCTTGGCGGGCTTTACGAACTGTTATGCCTGGTCAATTCGCACGTCTGGTTCGGCCATTTCGAGGTCTTCCGCGATACACAGGCCGTGGACGGGCAGGGCGTCTATGATGTCATTTTCCGCCATACGGTGGCGCTCAATCCGTTGGAACGTGCCTCGTTGGTGGCCAGTGCGCACATGATCAACAGCGCTGCCGAGGCCGTCGATCGTTTCTTCCCGGCTTTCGATTTCTGGTTCAAGGGGGTCGATACGCCGTCTGATGCCTTCGCCGCCTGTCTGTTCGAGACCAAAGGCGAGGCTTAGGGGGCGAGGCCTGATTTCGTCAGTGAGCGGCCCTTATGGTTCTTGTGCTCGATGGCTGTGACGACTAATTAAAACGGACGCATTCAGTCTGAGGATATCTTAAAAATGAGTCTTGCCAAACCGATCCTGCTTGTGGGCGCCGGCGCGCTCGGCTCCTCGCTTCTCAAAGGCTTCCGGGTTCAGGGGCATGTGTCGCCGAGCGAAGTGATGATCCTTGATCTCAAGCCGGGTGAGGAGGCGCAGGCCTATGCCAGTGCCGGCGCCCAGCTCAATCCGCTGCCGGAAACCTGGCATAAGGCGAAGACCATCATCCTGGCCGTCAAGCCGCAGGGCTGGCACGCCGTGGCGCAGATATTGAAACCGAACATCGACGATGACGCCGTTTTCGTCTCGGTCATGGCCGGCGTTACCACCACGCAGCTCAAGCAGGCGTTTGCCGGACATTCGGTGGCGCGTGTCATGCCGACCACCGGTGTGGCCACCGGCAAGGGCGTGGCCAGCCTGTATGCTGATACCACAGCGGGTATGGAGGCGGCGCGGGGGCTGTTCGCGCCCATGGCCCAGACTGTCGAACTGGCGGATGAGGATCAGATCAATTCGGCCACCGCCGTTTCCGGCTCGGGACCGGCCTATGTCTATGCCTTCGTTCGCGCGCTGGAAAAGGCGGGCAAGGCCAATGGCCTGTCATCGAGCCATGCCCGCGACCTGGCGCGTGGCACCCTGATATCGGCGGCGCGATTGCTCGATGAAACCGGCGAAGACCCGGAGGACCTGATCCGCAAAGTGGCATCGCCCGGCGGTACCACGGAAGCCGCGCTCAACATATTGTGCAAGCCCGGTGAAGGACTGGATGAACTGATCCTGGCCTCGGTCGACGCCGCCCACAAGCGTTCAAAAGAACTGGGGTAGGTATGTCCTTACGCTTCCTGCCTGATTTCGGAAAAGCATTCTTGCTGGATACCGTGATCGGCACGAAGGAGGGGCGTGACACTTCCAATGCCCTGGCGGAACCCGCCGGCGTTTTCGGTTCGGTGATACGGCGGCTGGTCCTGAGCCGTGCCTGGACGTTCGCAGAGGCGGGGATCAGCGAAGAAGACCTGATCAGTCCGAATTTCAGCGTGCCGATCGATCAGGTTTCGGCGCGTGACGAACTGGCGCTCGATATCGCCGACCGGATCAACGGCCGCGATGGTCATGTCGTTTATTACGACCCATGGAGCCGGCCGGGCGATATCGGTTTCGATATCTTTTCCGGTCCCAATTCCCGCCTGGGTGTGTTTGGTGATCACATTTTCAAGGTTTATGATGGCCGAACCTATGCGCCAGCCCATATCGACGAACTGATCGCCGGAGTTTCCTACCTAAAACTCATCTTTATCACCTCTGCCAAACTGTCTTCCGGCCTGAATGATGAGGCGATTTTTCGCGCCTTGCTGGCTGGCGCAACCTATCTTTACGTCAACGCCTATGATGACGAATCATGGATCGGGGCGGGGGTGGAGGCCATCGAACTGACAGCCTCCTGAGCTAGCCTATTGAATCGCCAACGACTTACGGATCTCGTTCCAGTCGACAATCTTGAAGTTCTGGCGCTGGCGGGCCGTGGCGGGCGTTTCGCCGTCGGTATCCGAATCGTCCTGCATGACGACCACGCCCTTGCCGTAAGGGCCGACTTGGCCACCCAGGGCCGCCACGCCGTCCGTGCCGGTCACGGCGTCGATACCGTTACCCGGATAGACCGAGAACCGTCCCTGCCAGATCGGCATTTCGCCTTCGACACGCCAGACGGCAAAAGCGCTGTCACCCTGAGAAGAAGCGATCAGGAAGGTGTGTGCGCCTTCGCGCAGCAGGGTCAGGCCCTCGATATCGGCCACCAGTTTTTGCGACGGCAGGGTTTCCACCGCCGTGCGCGTCGTGCCGCTGGCCGGATCGAGCCCGTATTGCCACAGGCCGGCATTTTCTTCGGCGATATAGAGGCGGCCGGTCACGTCATCGACCACGCAGCCTTCCGACTGGGTGCCGACAGCGAACTGACGGGTGATATTGGCTTTCGGTTGGCCATTTTCGCTGGTGATAACGGCCTGCGTCACGTCGCCATTCTTGCCGACGAGGACGAAGGTCAGCTGATTGGTTTTGATGACGCCCATGCAGAAGCCGTAAGCCTCGCTGGTCGGCATGGGCACGAAACCCCAGGCACTGGTCTGTAAGGTCACCGGATCGAGTTTGAACAGAGCCGCGCCCCCTTTGACGCGATCCGACGCCGCAATGACCGTTTCCGGCAAACCATCGATTTTCAGGCCACTGCGCAGATCGACATTGTTCATGGGGCCGACGGGCAGAAACTGTACCTGCTTGCCCGTCAGGTCATAAACATAAAGGCCGGCCTTTTTGTCAGTGGCGTAGATCAGGGCGCGGCTGGAATCCTTTGAATCCACCCAGATTTCAGGATCGTCGGCGCTGTCGAGCGCTACCGTGGCGACGGCCTGGGTTTCCGCCGCAGCCAGAACGGGAGTGCCCATGCCATGTGCAGTAAGTTTAGAATCCGATATGAGTTCCGGATGCAAATTTGAGCAACCAGATAATAAAGCAACACTTATTACTGCTAAGTACTTTGTAATACTTCCGTCACAAAACTGTGTAAATTGTATCATCTGCTCCACCTAATAGCTGAGTTCATCCGGGTAATACCAAAATTTACACTCATTGCACTGTAAATTTTTAAATAATGGGGCTTTTAATGAGATTTATGAAGCATTTGGCCATGAGCGCGGCCATTACACCTTTGGCTTTAGTCATGTGTGGCTCGCCGCTGATGGCACAGGATATCGACGATCAGGACGATACCGAAATCGCCAGCAGCGAAAACAAGGAAACGACGACCGAGGTCATCGTCACTGGCCAGATTCGCTTCCGCGACCGGACGACTGATGTGAACCCGACACTGGTTTACAAGCAGGACTATTTCCAGCGTTTCGAACCTATCTCGGTTGGTGAAATGCTGAAGCGCGTGCCGGGCGTTACCTTTACCTCGGACATGCTGGAGTATGATGGTGTTTCCATGCGCGGTCTGCCGCCGGGCTACACCAAGATTCTCATCAATGGCCGCCGGGCGCCGGGCGGTGAGAAGGACCGCTCCTTCTTCGTTGACCGCATTCCGGCTGAACTGGTCGACCGCATCGAGATCATCCGCAGTCCGTCCGCCGACCAGTCGTCGGAAGGCATGGCCGGCTCGATCAACGTCATCCTGAAGGAAGGCGCGCAGATCCAGGGTGGTCTGGCCAAGGTCGGCGCGCTGATCAACGGCGAGGACGGCGAAGTCCGTCCGTCCGCCGCCATTGCCTATGCCGGCGGCAAGGACAATACGACCTGGTGGGTTGGCGCCAACTATCAGGGTCGCCGCAACCCGAAGCAAAAAATGTCATGGCGCTATGATGACCTGGGCGGCGAACTGCAAAATACCGAAGCTCAGGCCGACACGCGCGACGGCACCGATATCTCGCTGAACGGTGAGCTGACGCACAAGTTCGAGGGCGGTTTTGTCCGCGTCGCCGGCTTCGCGGTTGATACCGATCGTGACGAAGATGAAGTTTCGGTCACCTATGACGAAGGCGTCGATTTCGACGGCGTTGAAACCCAGGCCGAGCGCATCAAGCAGAACACCTATACCCTGAAAGGCGACGGCGAGTTTCAGGTCGGTCCCGGCAAGGTGCAATATGGCCTCGGCTGGAACCAGTACAAGGAAGACACCAAGACCTCGGTGTTCAAGGCCGATGAAATCGACCTGAGCGATGAAGTGCTGGATGAATACACCACGCTTAATATCAAGGACACCGAGTTCTCGGGCGACCTGGCCTATATCTACAAGACCGACAAGTTCCGCCTCAAGGCCGGCATCGATCTGCTCAACAAGACGCGCGATGGCGCTGAGGTCGAATGGGATATCGATGACGACGGCATTCTCGAAGAGCCCGATCCGGCGCCGGGTGCGATCTACAGCATCGAGGAAAATCGCATTGATCCCTATGTTCGCCTGACCTTCGAACCAACGGACAAGCTGACGATTGATGCCGGTCTGCGTTATGAAATGACCAGCCGTGAAGTCACCAGCGACGGCGGTACGGACAGCAACGACAGCAATGATCTGAATCCGTCCCTGCATTTCAGCTACCGCGCCACGCCGGCGGACCAGTTCCGCCTGTCGTTCGCCCGCACCACGCGCCGCGCCGATTATGACTATCTGGCGCCTTACACGGCCGAAGAAGAACCGACGGACGGCGACGACCTGCGTGGTAATCCGAACCTGAAGAATGAACATGCCAATGGTATCGACGCGGGCTATGAGCGCCGCCTCGGCAAGCAGGGCATTTTCGGTATCAATCTGTTCTATCGCAATATCGAGGACGTCATAGAAGTCATCGGGACTGGTGAGGTTTCTTCATCCGGGGATGGCCAGGTGTTCGAGCCGCGCAATATCGGCGAAGGCAAGACTTGGGGCGCGGAACTCGATTTCTCCTCGCCGCTGACAGCACTTGGCTTGCCGGATACCGGCCTGTTCTTCAACTATACCTGGATGGATTCTGAAGTCACCGATCCGTATACCGGTGTCGACCGCGCCTTCGCCAATCAGCCGAGCTACGTCTATAATGTCGGCTTCATCCAGACGCTCAAGGCATGGAACTCCAGCTTCGGCGCCAGCCTTTACAGCCGTGACAAGGGTTACGAATATTCACTCGATGAAATCGCCTCGGTTGATTACGATCCGAGCCTGGAAGCCTTTTTCGAAAAGCGTCTTGGCAAACGCATGGTTCTGCGTTTCTCCGCGCATAACCTCCTGAATGCCGCCAAGAAGGAGACCTTCTTCAAATATGACGGCGATACGGTGGCGGAAATTCTCGAAAACCGCGCCAATGGCGATGTCGATGAATATGAAGTCGAATCGGAAAAATCCGGCGTTCTCTATCAGGTGACCCTGCGCGCCACATTCTAGGCGCGGACATTTCCGGGGAAAAACCTTGTGCTCAACTGGCGTCCGTTCCCTGGGACGGACGCCCCTTTTCCCGGAAGACTCTGATTTGACGTAAAATCGTCAAGCGTCAGCCGGAAGATACAGGTTGAAAAGCTGGCCTGGCAAGAGGCTGGCAATATGGCAACAGTTCCCCGTTGTCATAAAATCGTTTTGCGTGTTTTTTATTTCCATCATGAAATATTGTTACCAGCTCACCCCGCTGGATAGCTGCGGTCCCCTTGCGTCTGCGGCTGAAAATTTGTCATATATGGGGTTGTTTTAATGTCTTTGATCAAGCACCTGATGGTGGGCGCAGCACTTGCCCCGCTGGGTTTTGCTGTTTCCGGGGCACATGCCCAGGCTGCGGTCACCGATGCCGCCGCGGCTGAAGCACCGGTTGAGATCGTCGTCTTCGGCCACCGTGCCGCCGAGCGTGAGGCGCTTGATCAGCAACACAATTCGCAGGTTTTGCGCGAAGTCGTCACCGCCAACGATGCCGGCAAGCTGCCGGACCAGAACGTCGGTGAAGCGGTGCAGCGTATGCCGGGCGTCACCGTCGATGACGACCAGGGCGAAGGCCGCTATGTTGTCATCCGTGGCCTGGAGCCGGCCCTGGCCGCCGTCCGCATCAATGGCCAGGACGCTGCCGCCCCCGAAACCGACACACGCGAAGTCAAGGTTGATACCATCCCGACCGGCCTGATCGGCTCGATCGAGGTCATGAAGGACCAGACCGCCGAATACGACGCCAACGCCATCGCCGGCGCCGTCAACGTCAAGACCCTTTCGGCCTTTGATCGCAAGAAGCCCTTCCTGACGGCCCGCTACACTGCCGGCAAGATCGACCTGAACGACAAGACCTCATACGATACCGATCTGTCGGCAGGTATGCGCTTCGGTCCGAACAAGGAATTCGGCGTCGTGGCCGCGTTCAATGCCTCGCGTCGTCCGCAGGCATCGGACAACCTGCAGGGCACTGACGCCTGGTATGAAAACTCAAAAGGCGTCACGGTCCCTGACGACTGGCGCCTGCGCGACTACTATGTCATCCGCAACCGTCAGGGCGCAGCGCTGAACCTCGATTACAAGCCGAATGACGACGTCCACCTGTATGTCAAGACGCTGTTCTCGCACTTCACCGACATGGAACAGCGCCAGGAATTCCGCGTCAACCTGGATGACGATCTCGACGGTGCCACGGGTGCGACCGGCAGCTATACGGCGGGCAAGGCGCTGGGCCGCAATGCCAAGTACCGTTTCGAGGACGAGCATATTTCGACAGTTAGTGTCGGTGGTGAATTCACCCTGGGCGCCGGCAAGCTGGACGCCGACATCACCAACTCGACCGCGATCAAGGATGATGATCCGCGCTACAACTTCTCCTATGCCGGCCCCAAGAAGACCAAGGGCACCTATGATCTGAGCGATCTGCTGTTTATGATCACGCCGGAAGCTGCCGCTTATGACGCCAGCAATTACACGGCTGACGAGGCCGAACTGGAAGCCGACCATTATCGTGAAATCCTGAACCAGGCCAGCGTCAACTATACCTTGCCGACGACACTGTTCGGTGGCGACACGACCTTCAAGTTCGGTGGCAAATACTCCAAGCGTCACAAGCGTTCCAACGTCGAATATCGTCTGTACGACGTCTCCGGTTCGGGCATGATGCTGAACAACTTCCAGTCCTACACGGGCGCCACTCTTTATGACGGTCGCTACAATTTCGGCCCGACCGTCGATTTCCTCGGTTCGCTGGCCTATGCCGAGGCGCACAATCAACTGGTCGACGCCAATCTGGAAATGGCGGATACTGTTGTTGGCGAGCTGGGCGGTGACTACGATGTGACCGAAACGGTCAGTGCCGGTTATGTACAGGCAACGATCAAGACGGGCAACCTGACGGTCACGCCGGGCGTGCGTGTCGAGCATACGGCCAATACCTCGGCAGCCAAAGCGTTTGACGAAGACTCCTCGCTCGATACGACTTTCAACGTCTTCGGCAAGAAGGACTATACGGACGTCTTCCCGTCGGTGGTCGGCCGCTACGACTTCAATTCGAATACGCTGATACGCTTCGCCGCTACGACCGCGATCGGCCGTCCGAACTATGTCGACCTGGCGCCTACCGTCAATGTCAGCAAGGGCGACGGCGAGGCTGAGCTTGGCAATCCCGACCTGAGCCCACTGAAGTCGCTCAACCTCGATGCCGGCGTCGAGCATTATTTCGGCAAGAAGGGCGTGATCTCGGTCTCGGCCTTCTACAAGGACATCGACGATCCGATTTTCCAGACCGGTTATACCGGTGACCTCAACATTGCCGGGACCACCTATACCGGCGTTTCGATCACCCAGCCGAAAAACCTGAAGTCGGCCAAGGTGTCGGGTGTTGAATTCAACTTCGTCTATCAGTTTGATGCCCTGCCTGCGCCGTTCGATGGTCTCGGTGTCTCGGCTAACGCCACGGTTCAGTCGTCTTCGACGGACGGCGCCGAAGGCCGTGACAAGGTTCGCCTGATCTATACATCGGACACGACCGGCACCGCCGAACTGACGTATGAAAAGTACAACTGGACGGCCCGTGTCGCCTATTCGTATCGCTCGAAATTCCTCGACACGCTGGGCGATGATGCTGCCACCGACATCTATACGGCCGGGCGTGGCCGCGTTGACGTCAAGATCGGTTATGCCATCAATAACAACTGGCAGGTCTTCGTCCAGGGCAAGAACCTGAACGACGCCCCATGGCGCCGCCTGATCGGCAATGGCCAGTATCTGGTCGAAAACGAAGTCTATGGCCAGACCTGGGCTGTCGGCGTTGCCGCGAAGTTTTAAAGCTTGCGTTCGAAACTGTCCTCAACTGAAGCCCCGCACGTGTGCGGGGCTTTTTTTGTCTCTGGTTGCGCGGCCTGGGCATTGCCGGTAAAGCACGGCCATGCTCCGTATCACCGAATTGAAACTGCCGCTCGATCATGCGCCCGAGGCTCTGCCGGAAACCATTTGCGCTCGATTGGGGATCACACCTGACGCACTGATCTCCTTTGAGGTAGCGCGCCGGGCGCACGATGCACGCAAAAAGTCGGCGATCCTGTTGGTCTATTCCGTCGATGTGACCATGGCGGGCGAAAGCGCTGTGCTTGAGCGCCTGGCGGATGATCCACGCGTGAAACCGACGCCGGATACCGAATACAAATTCATTGGCCAGGCGCCGGAAAGCTATAGCGGACCACGGCCGGTGGTGATCGGCGCCGGCCCCTGCGGCCTGTTTGCCGCGCTGATCCTGGCGCAGATGGGACTGAAGCCGATCATCCTTGAACGCGGCAAGGTAGTGCGCGAACGCACCCAGGATACCTGGGGATTGTGGCGGCGCGGCGAACTTGATTCGGAATCGAACGTCCAGTTCGGCGAGGGGGGGGCGGGGACCTTTTCCGACGGCAAGCTCTACAGCCAGATCAAGGACCCGCGGCATCTTGGTCGCAAGGTGCTGACCGAGTTCGTCAAGGCCGGCGCCCCGGCGGAAATCCTGACCGAGGCCCATCCGCATATCGGCACCTTCCGGCTGGTGACCATGGTTGAACACATGCGCGAAACCATCGAAAGCCTGGGTGGTGAATACCGCTGGCAGCACCGGGTGGACGATGTCGATATCGAGATCGGTGTTGATGGTTCGCGCCGGCTGCGCGGCCTGCATCTGTCGAGGGGGAAATATCTGGAAGCGCGCCATGTTGTGCTGGCGGTCGGCCACAGCGCGCGCGATACGTTCCACATGCTTTATGGGCGCGGTGTTCATATCGAGGCCAAGCCATTCTCGATCGGCGTGCGCATCGAGCATCCGCAGTCGTGGATGGACAAGGCGCGCTTCGGCGACTGCGCCGGCCATCCGGATCTGGGCGCGGCTGATTACAGCCTGGTGCATCACTGCGCCAACGGCCGCACGGTCTACAGTTTCTGCATGTGTCCGGGCGGCACGGTGGTGGCGGCGACCTCGGAGCCGGGCCGCGTGGTCACCAACGGCATGAGCCAGTATTCGCGCAACGAGCGCAACGCCAATTCGGGTTTCGTGGTCGGCATCGACCCGGAGCGTGACTATCCCGGCCATCCGCTGGCGGGCATTGAATTTCAGCGCAAGTGGGAAAGCCTGGCCTATGTAGCGGGCGGTTCCAGCTATGCCGCTCCCGCTCAGAAAGTTGGGGATTTCCTGACGCAAACGCCGTCATCCGAACTGGGTGAGGTGACACCGTCCTATCGGCCGGGCATTACCCTGACCGACCTTTCGGCCTGTCTGCCGGATTTCGTGCTGGCGGCGATGCGTGAGGCCTTGCCGGTCTTCGGGCGCCAGATCAAAGGGTACGACCATCCCGATGTGCTGTTGACCGGGGTGGAGACGCGCACTTCATCGCCTATCCGCATTACGCGCGGCAAGGATATGCAAAGCCTGAATACGCAGGGGATATATCCAGCCGGTGAAGGGGCGGGCTATGCCGGCGGCATCTTGTCGGCGGCGGTGGATGGTATCAAGATCGCCGAAGCTGTGGCGAAAGAGCTGATAGAGATCGCGGCCTAGTTTGTCGAAACCGGCAGGCTGATCACGGCGCGCAGGCCACCTTGGGTGCTGGTGTCGAGCGTCAGTTCACCGCCATGACTGCGGACAATATCGCGGGCGATGGCCAGGCCCAGGCCAACACCTTTGATATTCTGGTTGCGTGAATCGTCCAGCCGGGAAAACGGCTTGAACGCTTCTTCGTGTTTTTCCGGCGCGATGCCGGGGCCGTCGTCATCGATGATCAGGCGCAGGGTCTGCTTCTCGCCGCCGGTCAGTTCGGCATGGAAGCGGACATGCTTGCCATAATGGAAGCCGTTCATGATCAGGTTGGTCAGGGCGCGCTGCACCGCCATTTCGCGGATATTGACGCGCAGATCCTCGGCCAGCCGTTCGGTTTGCAGCTTGTGGCCGGCGCGCGCCACGCTGTCGGTGACCGTATCCATAAGAGCGCGGACCGATACACTGTCGGTGTTCTCGGCCATCTCGCCGCGGGCGAAGGCCAGGTACTCGTCGATCATGTAGGCCATTTCGGAGACATCCTGCTTCATCCGCGTACTGGCCTCATCCTGTTCGCCCATGGCCAGTTCGAGCTTAAGACGGGTCAGGGGCGTACGCAGGTCATGGCTGACCGAGGCGAGCAGAGTGGTGCGTTGTTCGATCTGGCGCTGGATGCGCGCCTTCATCTTGAGGAAGGCCTCGGCGGCAGCACGCACCTCGGTGGCGCCGTAAGGCTTGAATCCGACATCTTCCTCGCCACGGCCGAAGCGCTCGGCGGCCTGGGACAGGCGCTCGATGGCGCGCACCTGGTTGCGGATGAACAGCATGGCGATAGTGGTCAGGATAATGGTGGCGCCCAGCATCCAGAAGATGAAGATATAGCCGGTGGTAGCGAAGGCGCGGTCCTTGGGAACGATAAAGCGCAGCACACCATCCTTTACCTGGACGCGGATATCAACGTAACCCGGATAACGGGTGGTGTCGAACCAGTAGGAGTCTTCCAGTTGATTGCCTAGCGCCTGATCAATGGTGCGGTTGAGCGCCAGGAAGATCGAGGGACGTTGGGTGGTCGGCAGCTTGTCGCCTTTGCGCAGGCTGATCGACAACTGCATGGCGGTGTCGGCTTGGTCGCTGATCTGGTCCAGATTGGCCTCGGTCGGGTGGGCTTCATAGGCGCGCACCGCCCAGGCGATATCGCCGGCCAGGCCTTCGGACAGCTTGGCCGTGACCGTTTCCCAGTGCTTGTCGAAAAACACCCAGGTAATGGCGATCTGCATGATGGCGATCGGCAAAACAATGATCAGCAGGACACGCGCCATCAGGGTGCGCGGGAAATTGCGCTTCAGGACGGTGGGCCAGAACTTGATCTTGGGCAGCTTGCGCCGGGTGCCGGAAGCCATAACTTAGTCCGGGGCCAGCATATAGCCCTTGCCCCGCACGGTTTGCAGATAGCGGGGATTCTTCGGGTCCTGTTCGATCTTGCGGCGCAGGCGGGTGACCTGGACATCGACAGCGCGGCCGGTGGTATCGACGCTGTCCTTGGCCAGATCCATGCGATCGACCGGCACATTGGCGCGCTCGGCGAGATATTTCAGCAACTGCGACTCGGCCTCGGTCAATCGAACCAGGGTGCCGTTCTTGCTCAGTTCCGACCGCTCCAGATCGAAGCTGAACGGGCCCATATTGATCGATTTCGGCAAAGCCGGCTTGACACCGGTGCGGCGCAGGATGGCCTCGATGCGCAGCAGCAGTTCCTGCGGTTCGAACGGCTTGGAGAGATAGTCATCGGCGCCGATCGAAAGTCCCATGATCCGGTCGTCGGGCAGGCCGCGCGCCGTCAGGATCAGGATGGGCACGTTGGAATTGGCGCGCACCCATTTCGACAGCGAGAAACCGTCCTCGCCCGGCATCATGACATCGAGGATCAGCAGGTCGAAATCGAGCAGTTGCAGCATCCGCTTGGCGGCGTCGGCATGGGCGGCGGCGGTGACGCGAAAGCCCTGTCGGGTCAGGAATTCCTTCAGCAGGGTACGAATGCGGTCGTCATCATCGACCACCAGCAGGTGGCGGG
>FSVH01000084.1_pt1 | contig 16200 bp, 15 predicted proteins | sample 1637631 | NCBI WGS metagenome assembly FSVH01 (sample SAMEA3914814, study PRJEB12502) | metagenome | biome: forest; material: soil | place: USA | collected 2011-09-16 | depth 0.1 m | reverse complement strand
TGCCTACAAGACAAAACTGGATTCTATCCTCCCCTTGGGACCCTGCGGTCTCGGGTCCTGAGTTTCTACTTTCTGAAGGGACAATAAATGTCTGAAGTTCTTGAACGTGTTCGTAAGATCGTGATCGACCATCTGGATGCAGATCCGGACAAGGTCACGGAAAAGGCGAGCTTTATCGACGATCTGGAAGCCGACAGCCTCGACATCGTTGAGCTGGTCATGGCTTTCGAAGAAGAATTCGATATCGAAATCCCTGATGACTCGGCTGAGCACATCCTGACCGTGGGCGACGCTGTCTCCTACATCGATGGCAAGCTGAAGTCCTAAGTCCAAAGACTTGCTTGAGCGCGGCTTCAGACTCCTGTTATGGGGGTTTGGCCGCGCTCAGTTGTATCCAGGTCTGGCCAAAAGTTGAAAAGGCCAAATTGAAGGTTGTTTGCTTATGGTTCGTCGCGTCGTTATTACCGGTCTCGGTCTGGTTTCGCCTCTCGGTAACGGGGTCGAGATTTCATGGAAACGCCTGCTTGAAGGCAAGTCCGGCGCGGGTCCGATCACGGCTTTCGATACAACCGACTATGCCTGTACCGTGGCCTGCGAAGTGCCGAGCGTCGATGGACGCGGCGGCGGCGGCCCCGATATCGAAGGCTCGTTCGATCCGTCGCTGGTGCTTTCGAACAAGGAACGCCGCAAGGTCGACGATTTTATCCTTTACGCCATTGCGGCGGCTGACGAAGCGCTGAATGACGCTAACTGGCATCCCGAAACCGAGGAAGACCAGGAGCGCACGGGCACCATGATCGGTTCTGGTATCGGCGGCCTCGGCATCATCGCCGAAACCGCGCTGGAACTGCGCGACAAGGGGCCCAAGCGGATATCCCCCTTTTTCATTCCATCCTCGCTGATCAATCTGGCCTCGGGTCAGGTGTCGATCAGGCATAAGCTCAAAGGGCCTAACCATTCGGTCGTCACGGCCTGCGCCACGGGCGCCCATGCCATTGGCGATGCGGCCCGGCTGATCATGTTCGGCGATGCCGATGTCATGGTGGCTGGCGGCGCCGAATCGGCCATCGTGCCGGTCGGGATCGCTGGTTTTATCGCCTGCCGCGCCCTGTGTACCGCCTTCAACGACACCCCCGAAAAGGCCTCGCGTCCGTATGACAAGGACCGCGACGGTTTCGTGATGGGTGAGGGCGCGGGCATCGTTGTTCTTGAAGAATATGAACACGCCAAGGCGCGTGGCGCGAAAATCTACGCCGAGGTCCTGGGCTACGGCCTGACCGGCGACGCCTATCACATCACCGCCCCTTCCGAGACCGGCGATGGAGGTTACCGCGCCATGGTGGCCGCGGCGAAAAACGGCGGCATCGATCCGACGACGATCGACTATGTCAATTCGCACGGCACCTCGACCATGGCCGACGGCATAGAACTGAAGGCCATTGAAAAGTTCCTGGGTGATCGCGCTGCCACAGGTACGGTATCCTCCACCAAGTCGGCCATTGGCCACCTGCTTGGCGGCGCCGGTGCGGTCGAAGCCATCTTCTGTACACTGGCGATCCGCGATCAGATCGCGCCGCCGACCATCAATCTCGACAATCCCGATGTCGATACGGTTGTCGATCTTGTGCCGCACAAGGCCAAGCCGATGAAGATCAAAACGGTGCTTTCCAACAGCTTCGGTTTCGGCGGCACCAATGCCGCGCTTATCCTGGGCGCCGTTGACGAATGATCCGCATCACCGGCAAGGCATCGTCGGAAAAGGGGGGCAAGTCGCTTTTGGCTCCCCTGGCGGGGCTTGCGGCCGGTCTGATGCTTTTGCTGATGTCCTGCGGAATGTTTTTCTATGCCCAGCTCTATGGACCGGGCCCGAAGACCTTGACGCGCGTGACCTTCGCCCACGGCATGAGCGTTTCTGCCATGGGGCGCGAACTGGAAAAGGTGCACGTCATTCATTCAGCATCCTTGTTCCGGCTGGCGGCTAAATTCAGCGGCCACCCGAATGCGATGCAGGCCGGCACCTACGAATTCGCCGCAGGCACATCGCTGGTTGGCGCCCTCAAACAGATTGAAGCCGGCAAGGTCGTCCAGACCTTCATTACTATCCCCGAGGGCCGGACTTCTGCCCAGGCGGTGCGTATCCTGATGGGCATCAAGGATCTGACCGGCGATGTCGATGTGCCGCCGGAAGGTTCTATTTTGCCGGAAACCTATCTTTATCAGCCAGGTGAAACGCGTCAGGCGGTACTTGATCGTATGCTGGATGCCGGCCGGGATACACTGGATGCGCTGTGGGTAAAGCGAGCACCGGGACTGCCGTTCGCTACGAAAGAAGATGCCCTGATCATGGCCTCGATCGTCGAGCGCGAAACCGGGTTGGCGTCTGAACGGCCGCGTGTCGCCGCCGTCTTTGTCAATCGCCTGCGCAGCGGTATTCGGCTGGGGTCCGATCCGACCGTCATCTACGGCATTTCGCATGGCGAACCGCTTGGCCGGGGGCTGACGCGCGAAGAACTGGATACGCCGACGCCATGGAACACCTATCTGATTGATAAGCTGCCGGTAACGCCTATCGCCAATCCGGGCAAGGCGTCGATCGCTGCCGTGCTGAATCCTGCCAAGACACAGGATTTGTATTTCGTCGCCAACGGCACGGGCGGTCACGTTTTCGCTGCCAGCTATGAAGAACACCTAGCCAATGTCGCCAAATGGCGGGCAATGGAAGCTCAGGTCAATGTCTATACGTCTTCGGCCGTCGCGCCGGAAACGCCTTTGGTGGCCAAGGTCGCCAAGCCTGTTCGCCTGAGCGCCAGGCGCTAATAACACGCCTTTTGGAGACTTCCATGAGCTTGGCCAGCATGACCGGTTTTGCCCGCATCGAAGGTGGCAATGACACCCTGACCTGGACGCTGGAAATGCGCAGCGTCAATGGCCGGGGTCTTGATATCAAATACCGTTTTCCCGTCGGTTTCGAGGCGGCGGAAAAGATAGGCCGTGATCTGGCGAAAAGCCGTTTTCAACGTGGCCAGATGAATCTGACCGTGTCGGTTGGCAGTGCTGCGGCAAAAACCGGCGTAACGCTCAATAAGGATGTGCTGGAATTTTATCTCGATGCCAGCCGTGCCCTGATCGATGCCGGTGAAGCGGTGACGCCTTCGGTGGATGGCCTGCTGGCTTTACGCGGCGTGATCGAAGCAGCGGGCGACGAACGCGCCGATTTGAGCGTGGAAGCCGAAGTGGCGTTGGCTGTTGATCTGGCGGCGTTGTTTGACCGACTGAAAGACGCGCGTGAAAATGAAGGACGGGCGCTGGAAGGCATATTGAAAGGTCATCTGATTACGATGGCGGCTTGCGTTGAACGCGCCAAGAGCCTTGCCGATCAGCAGGTGGAGGCGATCCGCGAACGTTTTACGCGTCGTCTGAACGAATTGCTACCGGAAGCGCAGGATTTCGAGGAGCGTGTCTTACAGGAAGCGGCGCTTTTGGCGACCAAGGCTGATGTTCGTGAGGAACTGGATCGCCTGAGTTCGCACCTCGATCAGGCGCATCAATTGATCGATGGAGAGGTTGCACCCGGCCGCAAACTCGATTTTCTGGCGCAGGAATTTATGCGTGAAGCCAATACCTTATGTTCGAAATCCGCCTTTATCGAATTGACCCAAACCGGCCTGGAGCTTAAAGCCGTGATCGATCAGTTCCGTGAACAAACACAAAATGTGGAGTAGGCGATGCCGAATACCCAGACCCCCGGCACGCAGCGTATAAAGCGCGGTCTCATGCTTATCGTCTCGTCGCCGTCAGGTGCGGGAAAAACCTCGCTGTGCCGTCGCCTGATGGCCGACCACGCCGATCTCGACCTCTCCACATCGGTCACTACCCGCAAGCCGCGCCCCGGCGAACAGGAGGGCCGCGAGTACCACTTCATCGACGATACCCATATGGATGATCTGGTGGCCGAGGACGCCTTCCTCGAACATGCCTCGGTGCATGACCATCGTTACGGTTCGCTGCGTGAACCGGTTGAGCGGGCGTTGTCACAGGGCAAGAATGTGCTGTTCGATATCGACTGGCAGGGGGCGCAGCGTATTTCGGCCAAGGCGCCTTCGGATGTGGTGCGCATCTTTATCCTGCCGCCGTCGATGGAAGAGCTGAAGCGCCGCCTGATCGCGCGCGCGCAGGACGACATGGCTGTCATCGAGCGCCGTCTGGCCCGCGCCAAGGGCGAAATATCACACTGGGCGGAATACGACTATGTCATTCTCAACGACGACTTCGACCGATCCTATGCCGAGCTGACCCACATCTATCATTCCGAAGTCGCCCGCCGGTCGCGTGGCCTGTGGATTGCGCCGTTTGTGGACGACCTGATGTCGGAACTTATTTAATGCGGTTTGGGGCCTGCGGCCCCAAGTCTTATCTCTTTCAAATCTCTTTCAAAGAAAAAGCCCGGTCGATTGACCGGGCTTTTTCTTTGAATAAGGCAAGGTTTGTGGGGTCGCGGACCCCACACCCCATTAGATCAGCTGCGCCAGCCGCAGAAAATCCGCCGGTGAAATCTGTTCGGCGCGTTCGGTAGGTGTGATCCCGGCCTTTTCCAGAAGAGATTCCCCGCCAAGCGGTTTCAGCGATGCGCGCAGCATCTTGCGACGCTGGCCGAAAGCCGCGGCCGTGACTCTTTCCAGTTTCTTGATGATGGTCTTGTCCGGACGGTCAGCCTTGGGCACCAGCTTCACCACGGCGCTGTCGACCTTTGGCGGCGGCGTAAAGGCACGCGCCGGCAGGTCCATTAGCTTCTCACAATCGCACAGGACCTGGGCGATCACCGACAGGCGGCCGTAATCATTATCGCCGACCGGCGCCACGACACGCAGGGCGACCTCAAGCTGGAACATCAACGTCATGGACAGCGGCTGCCATGGGCCGGTCAGCCATTTGATCAGTAGCGGCGTGCCCACATTGTAAGGCAGATTGGAAACAATATGCGCCGCGATCGGCAGATTGCGATCCGCAAGCGACTGCGCTTCATTGACCTTCATCGCATCGCCTTCAATGACCTCGAAGCGATCGCCATAAACACCATTCAGTTCCCCGAGCAGGTCAATAAAGCGCGAATCCATTTCGACGGCTATGATCTTGCGGGCATCAGTCTCCAGCAGGGCGCGGGTCAGGCCGCCGGGACCGGGACCGACCTCGATCACCACATCGCCATCGAACGGACCGCCGAGACGAACAATCTTGCGGGTGATATTGAGATCGAGCAGGAAGTGCTGACCGAAAGATTTCTTGGCCATCAGGCCGTGAGCTTCAAGGCTTTCGCGGAGGCTGGGCAGGGTCATAGCGCAGCCCGGTTCCGGCTGATCATATCAGCGGCGCGGATGGCCGACAGCAGGCTGTCTGCCCGCGCAATGCCCTTGCCGGCGATGTTGAACCCTGTGCCATGATCAGGCGAGGTGCGGACAATCGGCAGGCCAAGCGTGATATTGACGCCGCTCCAGAAGTCGAGCGTCTTCAGCGGGATCAGTCCCTGGTCATGGTACATGCACAGTACCGCGTCATAACCGGCGCGGGCTTCATCATGAAACAGCGTATCGGCCGGATATGGTCCCTGTGCGTCAATGCTTTCGTTTTGCAACTGACTGATGGTGGGGCGCAGAATGTCGATCTCCTCACGGCCGATGGTGCCGTCCTCTCCAGCATGGGGATTCAGCCCGGCCATGGCGAGACGTGGACGCGCAATGGCAAAGTCGCGGCGCAGGGCGGTCTCGGTAATCCGTGCCAGTTCGACCAGGCTTGCAACGGACAACGCGTCCGGAACCGCTCTCAAGGGGGTGTGTATGGTGGCCAGCACCACGCGCAGATCCCTGGCCGTCAGCATCATTACCGGCGTCGGCACAGTATCGCCGTCTCGGCAGAGTTCAGCGAGGTATTCGGTATGGCCGGGGAATTTGAAACCAGCGACGTAAAGCACCGATTTGGCAATGGGGCAGGTGACGAGCGCCCTTGCCTGGCCACTGCGGCATAGCTCGACGCCGGTTTTGATCCAGTTGATGATATACGGCGCATGAGCACTGTCAGGCTGGCCGGCGATGACGGGCGCGTCAAGAGGCATATCAAATATGGGCAGGGCGTCGGCGAAATGCGCCTGGGTTGCCGAAATATCGGTTACGCGCACGATCGGTATGCCCTGAGCCGCCATGAATGCGGCATCGCCAAGCACACAAAAAGCTAAACCAGTCTGATCTCTCAGACTGGTCCAGGCTTTCGCTGCGAGCTCCGGGCCGATCCCGCAGGGATCACCCAGGCTCATTACCAAAGGGGGGTTAGTGGTTTTCAATCGTCGCCGTGCTTCTCAGTTCGCGGAGATAACGCTTGCCCAGCATGGACAGGCGCTGATTGACCAGGTTGTTTTCAACCTGATCGCGTCCCAGGGCGTTGTCGCCAGCCAATTGGCGATCACAGACATAGAGTACATTCATGTTTTGCGCATTGCGCAGGGGCTCGGTGACCTGATTGTTTTTCAGCGGACGCAGGGCGTCGGCATAGTTGGTCAGAAGGGTAGAGAGCTGGGCGTCGCCGAGATCGGTGACCTGCACACCGGCAGGTCCTTTGCCGTTCAGGTCGTCGAAGGCCTCGCAGCTATCCACGCGCGAACGGAAACTGGCCAATGCAGCATTGGCGCTGGCGACATCAGCCGTGCTGGCATTGGCGGGCAGGGGCACGGCAGCCTGCTTGATGCGGAAGACCATATCGGCATTGCCATCGGTTTTCTGGCGCAGCAAATAGATGTATGCGCCGTCCTTGGTCGCGATCGGTTCGCTCATTTCGCCTGGCTTGAGAGATGTCAGTACGGTCTCAACCGCCGGATCGATATTGCCCGAGACCAGCCATCCGGCATCGCCGCCATTAGCCGCCGAAGGCGCATTGGAAAACTGACGAGCGACAGACTGGAAAGGCGCCGCCTTGTTGGCGATCTGCTCGCGCAGTTGCTTGGCGCCTTGCAGGGCATTGGCGGCCGAACCGGCTGTGGTGTTGTCGATAAAGATTTCCGCCACGAGATATTGCGGCTTCTGGCCATCGGCAATGACCTTGTCCATCAGGGAGTCGACCTGGGCTGTGCCGACATTGGCGTTGGAATGATAACGACCGCCAACAAGCTGATTCCAACCGGATTCGGCGGCAATCTGGGCACGCAGGGTGGCTGGCTCGACGCCGACGCGCTTCAGTTCGCTCAGGAGCTGGTCTGGCTTCATGTTGCTTTGCGACGCCATGCGTCCGATTTCTTCATCGATATCGGCATCGGTTACCTTGACCTTCCAGTGATCCATTTCCTGCTGTTGCAGGCGTTCATCGATCAGGCTGTTCAGGGCCTGTTGCTGGAAGGCGGCGTAATTTTCCTGCGTGACCTGTACGCCGGAAGTCACGATCAAAAGCAGCATGCGCTGTTTCAGGTCGTAGGAAGTGATCATGTCGTTGTTGACGGACGCCAGGATGCCTTCGCCCAGCGGCGGTAACTGGGGGGCCTGTGTATCGGGGGTAAGCGCGGGTTGCGAGGCGAGGGCGGCATCCCCGGTATCCGGTGTTTGCGGGAAGCTTTGCGCAAATGCCGCCGGGGCACCCAGCGTCAGCATAAGGGCGAGGGACAGGACGGGTGAAACCTTGGACATGAGGGAGCCGGAGGACAGAGGAATGGACATGTGCATTGTGTTAAGGTTTGACCTGAAATTAGCGAACATCATTAAAGTTGGAAAGTGATGTTCCCAATGTGGTTAAGTTAAGGCGGAAAAATATCGAGGATGAAGATTTGCCGTTCACGGCTGTCAGTTGCGAATCGTTTTGCTGGTAAACGAGTTCGAACCAACTGCACTCGTCGCGATAGATCAGGCTGACCGTCGATTTGCGCCAGGTGTCGGCCACCAGGTCGCGGTCGAGACGGGCTGAGACGCCCCAGTGGCTGGTAAAGAAGTGACGGGCATAAAGCTGCATATCACGATAATTGTCGCCGAAGGTTGCCAGCTTACCGGTGGCGGAAAGTTCGGCTAGTCGGGCCGCGCTAAGGGTGCCGTCAAAAATGCTGCCGTTGTAGCCGCTATAATAGTTCTGAATCTGTCCCTGGGTCAGGCTGTTATTAACGATGTAGCGCAAAGTCGCCAGGGTGTTTGGGCGCATGGCGGTCAGGCCATACTCACCCTGGCTCATGCGACCCGTTTCACCATCGAAACGCAGGCGTGTGTATCCGTTGAAACCCGAACGAGTCTGGAAACTGCCTGTGGCGATCCAGTCGGAATTTTGTCGACCGAGACCTGAAGGATCGTAGGTATATGACTGGCCATTGACAGCCACGGTCTTGAGGAATTGTGTTTCAACTTCATCGCGCAGGACGCGGCCAATCAGGCCCTGGATCTCCAGCCCGGAATTGAAGCGCAGTTCACCGCGCAGGCCGAGATTGAGGCGCGCGCCAGATTCGTAAATATCGAAACCCGGCGATTTATTGAAACTGAACAGTGTGGTTTCATCGAATTCCAGGGACTGGCTATCCTCGGTCGGGATGTATGGGCTGACTTGGGCATCCGGTGATACCGCGAGTTGGGCCACGGGTTCAATAATGGCGATGAAACCGTTGAACTTCCGGAACATGGGGTAGCTGACATTCAGGCCGGCCGTGGCAAGGTCGCGGGATTCTTCTTCTTCCAGACCATTGCCGTCGACATTGGAAATCTTATAATAATCGTGACGAGCATCAAGGAACGGCCCCCATTTGAGACCGCTGCGGCTGGTCATTTCGGCCTGCCAGTTCAGACCGCCGCTGACACGATTGGTGTCATAGCCTGCGGTTTTCACCACAAGACCGGTCGGCGCACCGATCTCATCCGCTGTCAGTCCATACAAGGCCGGGTTGGCAGCGACGTCGGCATCGCTTGGCAGTCTCTTGTGATAGACCCCGATGGCGTTGGCGGACAGCGTCAGTTGTCCACCCAGAATGCGTGACCTCGGTGACCAGTAGGCCTCGATTTGCGGGGCAATGACCGGGAAAACGTCAGAGCTGATGGCGTAAGGCTGCAAACCAGACTGAACGCCCGTTATCGGATCGACAGGATCGAGGTAGCCGCCGACTTGCAGGCTCTGGAAATTCGCCATGGTGACGGCAAAATAGGCATTATGGGCCTGGCGGGTTACATTGATCTGATTGATCAACTGGCGGGAATCGACGGTCAGATCGCCGACCTGATCGAAAGCGCCGTCGATATTGTAACGCTCGAAGAAGTTGGCGTAATCGCCCCTTGGATCGCCGCTTTCATCCTTCACGTGCTGGGCGGTGAAGCTCCAGCGCCAGTTTTTGTTGATCTTGAATGCGCCGTCGGCCAGCAAATATTCGCGGGTGGCGGACGCGCCGTGGCGATCTCCGTCATTGTCGAAAAAGGCTTCGTTGGTAAAGCCGCCACGTAAATGCAGGAGACCGGAGTAAAACTGACGTTCATAGTCCAGATTGAGCAACGGATTAACGCCGGCATTCAACTGCGGGCTGATGATCAGGTATTGATAGGGTGAAATCGACCATAAATACGGCTGTTCATATGAAAAGCCACGTTTTTTATCAGCCGAAATCTTTGGCGGCAAAAAGCCGGAAGCACGGTCAAGCTCTGGATCAGGTGTCCAGAGATAGGGCGCGTAAAGCACCGGAACGCCTTTGATTTTCACCACGGCGTTATTGTAAAAGACCATCTTCTTGTCTTTACGCTGGGTGATCTTGCCTGCCTCGATAGACCATGTCGGGTTCTGTGTTTCGCCTTTCTTCACGCACAGATTGCACGGCGTGTAGATGACATTGGTAAGGCGGTTGATGTCGGGGCTTACCTGCTCCAGGCGGCGAGCGAATATCTTGCTGTTGTCACGGCCGATCGAGGCGAAATTCTCGCTGTAGCCGGACTGCATGTTGTCGTCATAGGTAATCCGGTCGGAAAACTGTACGCTGCCGTCTTCGTTGAGAGTCTGGGTATGGCCTTCGGCGGTGGTTACGCCGGTTCCGGAATTGGAAATGACCTTGTCGGCGCGGATCGTCCGGCCATTCTGCCGTAGTTTGACGCTACCTGTGGCGGTAATGACATCGTCATCGCCATTGGTGACCTTGTCGGCTTCCAGATAGGACGTGCCCTTGGTCAGGCCGTCGGTGCCGGGCGTGGTTTCCGTGCGCACGATTTTGGGAATAGGTTTGGCGTCGGCATAAGGCGGTCGGGTCTCAGCGGCCGTGGGCGCCGCTGGTGCCGGATCAATCAGACTTGCCGCGGCTTGTTGCGCCATGGCCAGCTCGAAAGCGAATTGCGTCACGGTTGTTACGCCGCCCAGGCGTGTACCTGAAAACTGGGATAGGGACTGGGTTTGCGCTGCGGCATGGTTGCACCCGGCACCCATGGCGATCAGGGTTATCAGTCCCGCACCCAGCCTGCCCGCTTCCATCTTGTAAGAATAGCGCTTAATCATCGCCTGCCGTATCAGTCCTGTAGCCAAAAATCAAAATCGCAGAACGCCGGCAAGGGGTGCCGAACTGGTTCATATAACATAGCCGGTGCAGAAACCGACGAAAAAGACATCCCAAAACGGGATTAAAGAGAATCGGTTCGACCGAGTCTAACCTGTTTAACCGTCTTCTGTGTAAACGATCAGGGTCATGGCCGCCAGCATGGCCAGAATCGCCGGTGACCAGCCCGCCAGAAAGATCGGGATAACTCCGGCCTTGCCCATGCTTGAAAATAACTGGTTGACGAAGAAGATGACGAAACCAAGGCTAATACCGGAAATAACCAGTCCGGTCATGCCGCCGAGACGCATCAGACGAAGGCTGAACACGGCGCCCAATGCCGTCATGGCGGCGAACATCAGAGGCGTGGAGAGAAGCTGATGCAGCTTCAGCTCATAAAGCGCTGTTGAGAAACCGGAAATGCGGTTCTGATGGATCAGTTCCGGCAAGCGCCAGAATGGCACGCTCTGAGTCGAGGCGTACTTCCTGAATGCTTTTTGCGGATCGAGATTGGAAGGCATGGTCAGCACGTCATAGGGCGCGGTCGGCGGGCCGGTGACAGTGGCCTCCTGGGCGTTGCGCAACTGCCAGTAACCCGGACGCAGGGTTGCTTCCTGGGCATCTATTCGTTTCCGGAACACCGGCACCTGTTTGGCATCAATATCGTATATCCAGAAGGTGACGTCGTTCAAATGACCGATAACCTTATCCTGGCTCGCCGCGCGAATGACGATCTGCTGGTTGCCATTTCCCTGACGTAGATAAATAGCGCCGCTCTCCGGACTGACGGGCGTGTCACCCTGGTCAAGACTGGCGGTGACCCGTTCGTAGTGGTCGTTTAGAAGTGAAGCGACCGGATTGAGCACGCCAATGGTCAGCAAGCCAAAAGCGAAGGCCATGATGGTGGCGGGCATGATGAAACGCCATGCCGAAACGCCGGCGGCCCGCATGGCAATCAGTTCACTGCGGCGGTTGAGATTCACAAAGGCGAACAGGGCGCCGAACAGGAAGGCGAAAGGCAACAGGACCAGGATCGAACCCGGCGATTTTTCGAGCATCAGCCCGATGACGGACAGCCCGGACACATCGGCCTTGGTGCCGATCGTCTTGGAAATACTGACATACTCGATCAGGAAGATCAGCGCCGCGACGATCATCAAGGCCGACATGAAGGCCGAAATGCAGGTTTGCAGGATATAGGTCTCAAGCCGGCTTTTGCGCCATGGGTTGAGGTAGGTCAGGTTGTCAAGGAATTGCGGTCTGGCGTTCAGGTTCATGATGGGTCCCTATAACGGCCGGAGAGCGGATTGCGCCTGAACGGGACGCGGGCGCGGGCCCATGGTCAGGCCGTCGTGCCGGCGGATCAGGCGCCAGCTTACAAAGACCGGGATCATCGGCACAACATATTGCAGAATATTGATGATCCAGGCCGAGGCGCTGGCGGTTTCAACGACAACACCGAATATGCGTGTGGCGGCGGCCGCGGCGGCGGCGATGGCGATCCGTCTGGCGTAACCGTTGCGGCTGAAACGGCCGCCCAGCACACTGACAATGGCGAGCATGACAAAGGCCAGGTTGTAAAGCGGATTGGCTATACGGGCATTGGCTTCGGCGTAATATTTCTGCCAGACGGTTTTTTCATAGTCATAACGAACCGGGAAGGCCAGTTCACGCATATAGCGGTCGCCTTCTTTATATTGCAGGTAGTCGTCACTGGTGAAATACGACGTGATGTCAAAGCTGTATTCGTCCCATGTCAGGTGGTCGAGGACGCCCTTGCCGGCCAGTTGCTGGTTTGAACCGTTGCGCATAATCAGAACGGAGCTGCCGTCGATCTTCTTGATGCGCCCTTCGCGGGCCGCGAAAGTCTGATCCTTGCCGTCGGGTTCGTCAGTGCGGATGAAAATCTGCCGCAACAGGCCATTCTGGTCGATTCGCTGGACATAAATCGTCAGTCCTGATTCGGAGGTCGAGAAATCTCCTTCCTTGACCAGGCTGGAGATCAGATCGTTCTTGACGTTAAAAAGTTCCTGCCGCATCGCGCGGTTGGTCAGGGGCTGGATGAACAGATTTACCAGCAGGCTGATCAGGGTGAAATATATGGCAATGCGCAGGATGGGGTAGGCGACGCGCATCAGCGACATGCCGCTGGCATAGGCCGCAGTGAATTCATGCTCGCCCTGCATTCTGGTCAAGGCTATGAGCGTGCCGACGAACAAGGCTATAGGGAAGATAAGGCCGGCAAGTTGCGGCATGGACAGCAGCGTAATCTTGACGAAAACCCAGGCATTCTGACCGCGTTCAACCACCAGATCGAATTGAGTCAATGACTGGCTGAGAAGGGCGATGGCCGTCAATGCCGCCACGGCGCCGCCAACCGGCAAGATCAGTTGGCGGAATATGTAACGGTCAAGTGTGCGCATATTTCAGGTTAACTCGTCAATGCCGTGTTCGCGTCCTCTTTTGACCGCTTACAGCGTTAATTACAAGCTGTTGGATGGTGCCATGCAAAAAAATTGAACACTTATGTACAGTCTGGTCGTGAAAGCCTGGATGAAGCCGTGGCGAAGCGTTTGGCAACCTGTAAATCCGGTAACAAAAAAGTTGCAAAAAACGCTTCTGTCAGCCCTTAAAAAGGGGCATAGGGCTTAATCTGCCGCTACTTTACGACGGCCACTGTTCGGAGAACCTCATGCCGCAACCCGCTATTACGCTTGCCACAACTCCCGCCGCCAAGACCTGTCTGGCGCTCATACTGGGCGAAGGCGAAGGTATCAGCGCCGGTTTCGCCAAACTGGAACCGGCGGCTGTCGAAGAGGTGAGGGGCACGCTTTCCTCTCTGGGATTCAAGAGCGCGCGCGGCAAGACACAGTTGCTCAGCCGTCCGGCGGGTATCGACGCCGTTGCACTGGCTGTGATCGGGGGAGGCGATCTCGCCAAACTGGATAATACGGGCATGGAGACGGTCGCGGCGAGCCTGTATCACGCGGTAAAGGCAGCCGGTTTTGAAGGCCTTAGCCTTGATCTGACGGGATTTGCGCCCGAATTGGTGGCGCACGCGCTTCTCGCTTTCCATCTGGCATCCTACCGTTTCGACAAATATTTCGGTCAGGCCAAGCTGGACAAGGCGCCGACGTTGAAAGCCATCACGATTGTCTGTGAAGACATCAAGGCGGCGGAGGCGGCATTTGAGCCGCTGGCGGCTTTACGTGATGGCGTCTTGTTCGCCCGTGATCTCGTATCGGAGCCGGCGAATGTCCTTTATCCGCAATCCTATGCCGACCGTGTCAAGGCGCTCGAATCGACAGGTTTGAAGGTTGAAATCCTGGGCGTGGCGGAGATGGAAAAGCTCGGTATGCACTCCCTGCTCGGCGTCGGTCTCGGCAGTCGCAAGGAATCGAAGCTGGTGATTATGCAGTGGCAGGGCGCGGGCAAAGCTCAGCCCGTTGCCTTTGTCGGCAAGGGTGTGACCTTCGACACTGGTGGTATTTCGATCAAGCCGGCCGAGGGCATGGAAGATATGAAGTGGGACATGGGCGGATCAGCCGCTGTGGTCGGTACCATGATCGCCCTGGCCAGCCGCAAGGCGAAGGTCAATGCGATCGGCATCATCGGCCTGGTCGAAAACATGCCGGATGGTAACGCCCAACGCCCCGGTGATGTGGTCAAGGCCATGTCCGGCACTACGATCGAGGTGATTAATACCGACGCCGAAGGCCGGCTCGTTCTGGCTGACGCCCTGTGGTATTGCCAGGACCGTTTCAAGCCTCAGTTCATGATCGACCTGGCCACCCTGACCGGTGCCATGATCATCGCGCTGGGCATGGATTATGCGGGTGTTTTCAGCAACAACGATGAACTGGCTGAGAGAATTGGTGAGGCTTCGAAGGCTGCCGGTGAAAATACCTGGCGTATGCCCCTGCCGCCGCAATATGAAAAACAAATCGATTCCAAGATTGCCGATATCCGCAATATCGGTGGCCGTCCGGCGGGCTCGATCACGGCGGCGCTGTTTCTGCAACGGTTCGTCAATAATGTGCCGTGGGCGCACATGGACATAGCGCCGACGGCCTGGACCAACGAGCAGCGCATCCCGACCGTACCTGAAGGCGCCACCGGTTTCGGCGTGCGCACACTGACACAGCTTGTCGAGCGCTTTTACGAACAATAGGTCCATTTCTCATGCCGGACATCTGGTTCTATCACCTTGAAAAAACGCTCCTGCCGCAGGCCTTGCCTGACCTGCTGGAAAAGGTTGTGCAAAAAGGATGGCGAGCCTATGTCCATGGTCATGACGATGACAAGATTGACGTCTTGAATAACCAGTTATGGACCTATAATCCGGTATCATTCCTGGCCCATGGCCGGGAGGGTGATGAATTGGCGCCGCGCCAGCCTGTCCTGCTTGGAACATCGGGCGATATGGTCAATAGGGCGGACGTCTATGTCTCGGTCGCTCCGGTGGATTTTCCGGATGTCTCTGGTTTACAGAGAGGTCTTGTCGTCTTCGAGGGTGCGGATGATGAACATCTCGGCTGGGCGCGACAGCAATGGAAGCGATTAAAGGCTGAGGGCGCCGATCTCGCTTACTGGAAACAGAATGCACAAGGCCGTTGGGAGAAAATGCAATGAAGATATTACATGAACGCGGTGTTCTTTTTGCCTTTCTTTTCTTAGGTTTGGCATCCTGCACAACGGCGCCGGAAGCACCGGTTGCGCCGCCTCCGCATCCAACGCCGCCACCGCCTGTTTATCACCCGCCGGTCGTCAAGCCTGCGCCGCCACCGCCCGCCGCCTATAAGCCCATGGCGGATGACCAGTGCGGCGCCAGCGCCTTGCAGGCGCTTGTCGGTAAACCGCGTACCGAAATCCCGGTTCCACTCGATCCAGGCAAGCGGCGCGTGGTGTGTTCGAGCTGCATTGTGACACAGGAATACCGTTCGAACCGCCAGACCATCGTCTTCAGCAGTGAGACCGGCATTATTGAATCGGTTAAATGCGGGTAACGTTGATTTACCTGTTTCATGTGGTATTTCAGTTGGTCAGTGACCAATCTTGATGCTACCTTGAGTTAAGTGAACAGACGAATCGACGGTATTCCGGGGCGGCCCGTCGTCCATACCACCCAAACGATCTGGTCTTGAACGCATGGATAAGAAGCTCATTGGTGAAGGAAGACCGGCGGAAATTCTGCTGGTGGATGATAATCGGGGGGACGCCCTGCTGGCTGCCCACGCTTTTCGGGAGGCGCACGTCGAAGCCAATCTGACGGTCGCCTCTACCGGTGAAATGGCGTTGTCCATGCTGGCGCAGGAAGGGGATTACCGCGACAAACGGCTTCCCGACCTGATCATGCTCGACCTCGGCCTGCCCAAGATGAGCGGCGTGGACGTGTTGAGGCGCATCAAAAGCGATATGCGTTCCAGGCACATTCCGGTGATCGTGATGTCAAATTCCGGTGCCGGCAGTAATATCCTGAAAAGCTATCAGCTTCATGCCAATGCCTATGTCATCAAGCCCGTCGACCTGGCGAAATTTCGCGAGGCGATTTCATTGATTGAGCAATTTTTTTTCCTTCTGGCCTGCGTGCCTTCCCAGAACATAGACGCATAAGGAGGACGTGCCATGCAGGAACCCCGACATATCATCATGACTGCCCCAGCCGATCCCGCCGAAGAATTCAAGGATTT
>FSVH01000237.1_pt1 | contig 16558 bp, 15 predicted proteins | sample 1637631 | NCBI WGS metagenome assembly FSVH01 (sample SAMEA3914814, study PRJEB12502) | metagenome | biome: forest; material: soil | place: USA | collected 2011-09-16 | depth 0.1 m | reverse complement strand
TGGAGCGGGCGAAGAGGATCGAACTCTCGACATCGACCTTGGCAAGGTCGCGCTCTACCGCTGAGCTACGCCCGCGTTATCCGTTGGCAAGTCAATGTCCTAAGACAGTGTCTCGCCGGGAGAGCGGCCTTATAGACGGAAGGCCGTTTTCATTGCAAGAGCCAATTTGCGGAATCCTGTGAAAAACTTTTCCGCACCTATTTTGGCGCAACTTCGAGGCGGATGGCGTCATACATGACCTGTCCCGGTCCCTTTGTGCCGGGCTTGGTGTCGTCATCGTCGGTTTCGCCGGCCGGCGCATAGGTGCTGGCGGGCGGGAAGGGCGTGGCTTTCTCGAAGCCGAACGCCAGGTCATTGGCGCCTGGCTTGATCAGCGTCGCATCGAAGGTGAAGGTCACCACATTATAGGGGGAATCCTGGTTGCCGCCGCGATAGCCGGCCGTACCGGTCTTGGGCAGGGCGATCACGCCGACGGGCTGACCATTGAGTGTCACGTTCACATCGGTCAGCTTGCCGTGCGCCGGCTGAGCAGAGGCGATGCCGATGGTCAGAGTGGCGGTGCCGGTTTGCGAGGGCGCATCGAAGCGCAGGTGCCACTGCGGACTTTGCGCGTACCATGACCATTGCGCGTAGTTCCAGTCGGCTGCCAGGTTGCTCTTGCCGATAGTGAAATCGACATCGTGCGGGAACTGTTCGGGATAGCGCGCGAACATCTGGTAGCCGCGTGCCGCGTCGCCGTTGCGGAACTCTCCGGACGTGCGGTCGAAAGTGCCAAGCTGCCACAGTTTGTGGCCATGAGTTTCGGTGCGCCAGTCGATCGGCATCACCTGCGTGGTCTGGCTGGCCGCCACGGTCACATCGGTCTGGACGAAATCGCGCGGCTGATCGGCGCCATCGACATGGAGCGTATAGCGGCCGGGCACGACATTGTTCAGGGTGAAAGCGCCGTCAGGTCCGACATCGGCCCAGTAATTATAACCCTTGGCCTGCGCCGTCCATGCCACGGAGCTATCCGGATCGGACAGGATGACCTGTGCGTGCTGCGGCGCCTGGCCGTCGAGCGTCACATGACCGCTGACCGTGCCGCGCGCCTTCATATATTCCGGTGCGGTGACGAAATTGTACGGCCACTGCGCTTTTTCCGTCGCCAGTTGTCGGTCGGCGTCATCCCACAGGGCGTTGGGATCGGCGGCGCGGTCGGCATAGATCAGGAAGGGGCCGTAAACCTTGCTCCACGCCTCGCCGGCTTTCACCTGTACCGGCGACGAGCCGAAGTGCGTATCCTGCACCACGCGCAGCAAGACATCATCATGCACGGTCTGGCCCTGACGGCTGGGGCCGCCATTGTGATAATCGCCGAAAGGCTCCATCATCCAGATACCATGGCTTTCGTTCGGCTGGACACCGAGCGTGCCGTAGACGGGTGTTTTGGCGAAATAGACTGAGTTCAGGTACTTGGTCTTGATGCTGCCGTCAGCCAGAAGATAGGTGGCGTCGGTGACCTTGCTGACCACGCCGGCGCGGGGGATGCGGATGGTCTTGCCGCGGCCGACCGTCCAGTAGTTGAAGACAGCGTCGTCGGAGGCCGTGCGGAAAACAAAGCGTGTCTGGTACAGCGTCGCCGCCGGCTGGTCCGACGGATGGCGCAGAACTGTATAGGCATAGAGTCCGCTCAGGCCCTTTTTCATCACGAAATGATATTCGACCGCGAAGGGAAAGGCGGCCGTAGGCGCGGATTCCACCACGACATCCGCCTGATCCGCACTGGTGCTGGCCAGTTTCGCCAGACCGGCATGAGCCGGCGGGCGGTAATAGCCCTTCTTCGGCACATCGACGCCGGCCGGCGCGCTGTCAGGCTCGCCATTGGCATCCCAGTAAAGGGTCTGGTCCTTGGCGATCAGTTCCACCGACTTGCCGCCCAATTGCTGCTGCAGCGAGGTGACCTGCCCGGTCGTGCGGTCGATCACCGCGCGGACCAGGCCATTGTCGAGTGTGATGGTGGCTTCATCCGCCTTCGCTGTAACGGGCGTATCGGCGTGGGCGGCCAATGGGCTCAGCAGCGCCGCGAAAGACAGGGCGATAACGGGAAGGGCGTCAGGCAGGCGGGGCATGGGCGGTTCCTTGGCAATAAAAATGCGCATGAATTATCATTTATACGCATTTTCACGCTCAAGTAATCAAATTCCGTCGCTTACAGTATAGCCCGGTCAATCTACAGCATGGCTGGCCAATCTATAGCATGGCCGGAATGACGCGATCCGGCGGGCGATGGCCGTCCTGGTGCGTCTTGATGTTGAGGATCACCCGGTCGCCCATGTCCTGGCGCGCCTCGATGGTGCTCGAAGCCATATGCGGCAGCAGGATGGCATTGGGCAGGCCGATCAGTTCCGGATTGATTGCCGGTTCGCGTTCATAGACATCGAGCCCGACGCCGGCGATGCGCTTTTCGCGCAGCATGGCGGCCAGCGCCTGTTCGTCGACGATCTGGCCACGCGCCGTATTGACGAGGATGGCGTGGGGCTGGAGTTTCGACAGGCGCTCGGCATTGAGCAGGTGCTTGGTGCCTTCGCCACCGGGGGCATTGATCGAAATGACGTCCATGCGTGCCAGCATCTGATCGAGATCGTCCCAGTAGGTCGCGCCCAGTTCGTCGCTGATCCGCGCCGAGACCGCCTTGCGATTATGGTAATGCACGCTCATGCCGAAGGCGCGGGCGCGACGGGCCAGAGCCTGGCCAATGCGGCCCATGCCGATAATGCCGAGGCGTTTGCCGAAGATGCGGCGGCCGAGCATGAAGGTGGGGGACCAGGCGGAAAACTCGCCCTTTTGTACCAGCTCGGCGCCTTCGACGAAGCGACGCGACACGGCCATGATCAGGCCCATGGTCATTTCGGCGGTATCTTCGGTCAGGACGCCCGGCGTATTGGTGACCATGATGCCGCGTTCGGTGGCGGCGTGGATATCGATATGCTCGTGGCCGACGCCGAAATTGGCGATCATCTTCAGGCGGTCGCCGCAGTTGGCGAAGAAATCGGCGTCGATCCGGTCATTGATCGAGGTGACCAGCACGTCCGTATCCTTCGCGGCTTCGAGGATCTTTTCCGGTGGCATCGGAGTCATGTGCAGCCACAAAGTGGTGTTGAACAGCTCGCGCATCCGCGTTTCGACCGCGTCGGGCAGCTTGATGGTGAGGACGACCTTGAGTTTTGCAGCGCTCATAAATGCCTTTATTAGTTTAAGTATCGTCGGCGCCAGCAGAATTCTTTCCCGAAACCCTGAAGCGCCGCCGGGCTTGGTGCCCGTTTCTGTCATCTCTTTGTCCGGCGAATTCACATTCGGTTAACCAAATCTGAACCCTTGCGGGCAATCATGCAGGTCTGTCGCGCCGGTCTTGCTGACCGGAGCCGCCCCCATTCCTATAACGTCAGCCAGATATGCGTCCGTCCGTGTTTACAGGTTTTTCCGACATAACCGCTTTACATCCGTCTTTTCAAGCGTTTTGGCGCAAGGCCATGCTCATGTTTGCGGCCATCATCGCCCTGGGTACAGGCTTTGCCAGCGGACAGGTTCATGCCGAAGGCGAGACCTTCGATACGCCGTCGGGCCTTCAGGTGCCGCGCTGGGCCATGCTGCGCCGGAATGAGGTCTATGCCCGTAACGGTCCCAGTAAGGATAATCGGGTTATCTGGACCTATCGCAAGGCGCAATTGCCGGTGCAGATCATTTCTGAAACCCGTGACTGGCGCTTGATCTGCGATCCCGATGGCGGTGTGGCGTGGGTCAGCCGCACCATGCTCCAGGCGCAGAAAACCGTGCTTAGTCCCGTGGGGCAGAAGCTGCAAATGCGCCAGAGCCCGGATGAAAAGGCCGATGTCAAGGCTGTGTTGAAGCCGAGAGCCATGGCTTCACTGGACAAGTGCAGGAAGGGCTGGTGCCGTATTTCCACCGCTGGCCAGACCGGCTGGGTGCCGGAACAGTCCCTGTGGGGGACGCAGGCCGCTGCGGTCTGCAAGCGGCCGGACCCGTTCGCCAGTAAATAAGGCCAGACTCTCTTCTTTGTGATCGGCCTGAATGCCTGACATATCTGGAATTATCCGAATGAAATCGCCTGTGAGGTCGGTGAAATTCCCTCAAAAGGGTTGAGCCGACGCGCGGCATCATGTAACGCATCGTTTTTTAATGTTACATGCGCCGACAATAGCCAGATGGGTGTCGATGCTCCGGAGCTTTTTGCTGATGACCGAACGTCCTTCCTCCTTTTCGTACGAAGACCTGCTGTCCTGCGGGCGCGGCGATATGTTCGGTCCGGGCAACGCCCAGCTTCCGGCGCCTCCGATGCTGATGTTCGATCGTATTGTGAAGATCGCCGATACCGGCGGCGCTTTCGGCAAGGGCTATATCGAAGCTGAACTCGATATCAATCCGGACCTGTGGTTCTTCGCTTGCCACTTTATCGGTGATCCGGTCATGCCGGGCTGCCTGGGACTTGACGCCATGTGGCAGCTCGTCGGCTTCTTCCTTGGCTGGAAGGGTAATCCCGGCCGTGGCCGTGCGCTCGGCGTCGGCGAGGTGAAGTTCACCGGCCAGGTCACCAACGCCGTGAAGAAAGTGACGTACAAGATCGATATGAAGCGGGTCATGTCCGGCAAATTGATCATGGGCATCGGCGACGGGGTTGTCGAAGCCGATGGGAAGATTATCTATCAGGCGTCGGGCCTGCGTGTCGGTCTGTTCGATGCCAAGGAACTCGGTTAAGGTCTATCTATAAGACCGCATTGATTATTCGCCGCAGGGACTAACAAGTAGGATATTACATGCGTAGAGTCGTGATTACAGGGCTGGGGATTGTGTCTTCCATCGGGCTTGGCGCCGATGAGGTCACGCAGTCGCTGAAAGAGGCACGCTCCGGTGTGGTCACCGCCGAGGATTATGCGCGACTGGGGTTCAAGTGTCAGGTCCATGCGCCGGCGAAGGTCGATGACTGGCAGGCCCTGATCGACCGCCGCGCCGCGCGCTTCCTGTCGCCGGGGCTGGCCTATGGCCATATCGCCATGGAGCAGGCCATCGCCTCTTCGGGGCTCGAAAAAGACGACATCTCCAACGAGCGCACCGGCATCATCTTCGGCGCCGGCGGCCCGTCCACCAGCGCCATCGTGGCGGCGGCGGATGTGACGCGCGAAAAGACCTCGCCCAAGCGCATCGGGCCATTCGCCGTGCCCAAGGCCATGTCATCGGGCCCTTCGGCCGTATTGGCCACCTGGTTCGAGATCCGCGGCATCAACTATTCGATCTCCTCAGCCTGCGCCACCTCGGTGCATTGCATCGGGGCTGCGGCCGAGCAGATCATGATGGGCAAGCAGGACGTGATGTTCGCCGGTGGCACCGAAGAACTCGACTGGACGCTGTCTGACATGTTCGACGCCATGGGTGCCATGTCTTCCAATTTCAACGACCGCCCGGCGGTGGCTTCGCGGGCCTATGACCGTGACCGCGACGGCTTCGTCATCGCGGGCGGCGCCGGCATGGTGGTGGTGGAAGAATACGAACGCGCCAAGGCCCGTGGCGCCAATATCATCGCCGAAGTGGTTGGCTATGCCGCCAATTCAGACGGTTATGACATGGTCGCGCCGTCCGGTGAAGGCGCTGCCCGCTGCATGAAGATCGCCATGGCGGATGCCAAGGGCCGCAAGATCGACTATCTCAATCCGCACGGCACCTCGACGCCGGTGGGTGACGAGAAGGAAATGGGCGCGGTGCGCGATGTCTTCGGCGCCAACATGCCGATGATTTCCTCGACCAAGTCGCTGACCGGTCACTCGCTGGGGGCGGCCGGCGCGCAGGAAGCCATCTATTGCCTGCTGATGATGCAGAACGGTTTCGCCGCCGAAAGCGCCCATATTGAGAACCTCGATCCGGCCTTTGACGGCATGAACATCCTGCGCAAGCGCCATGACGGCCCGATCGGTACCATCATGTCGAACTCATTCGGCTTCGGCGGCACCAACGGCTCCATAATCCTCTCTCAAGAAGATTTGTAAGACGGATTCGCTTCGCGCATCCTTTGGCTCAAGAAGACTTATAAGGACTACCCCATGGCTGACGAATGGAACTTCCCCAAGGGCGATCTGATGAAGGGCAAGAAGGGCCTGGTCATGGGCGTAGCCAATGACAAGTCCATCGCCTGGGGCATCGCCTCGCAACTGGCCGCCCAGGGCGCCGAAATGGCTTTCTCCTATCTCGGTGAAAGCCTGCTGCGCCGCGTTGGCCCGCTGGCGGAATCGATCGGCGTCAAGCACCTGATCGAATGCGACGTGACTTCGGACGAGTCGATGGACACCGCCTTCGCCAAGCTGAAGGACATCTACGGCGAGATCGATTTCGTCATCCACTCGGTCGCCTTCGCCAACAAGAACGAACTGCAAGGCTCGTTTGTTGAAAACACCACACGCGAAGGTTTCCTGCTGGCCCTCAATGTCTCGGCCTTCTCGTTTGTCGACGTGTCGCGTCGTGCCGCCGAACTGATGCCGAATGGTGGATCACTTGTGACCCTGACCTATCTCGGCGCCGAGCGCGTCATCCCGAACTATAACACCATGGGTGTGGCCAAGGCGGCTCTGGAAGCCTCGACCCGCTATATCGCCCGCGATCTCGGCCCTAAAGGCATTCGCGTCAACGCCATCTCGGCCGGCGCCATGCGCACCCTGTCGCTGGCGGGTATCTCCGGCGGTCGTGGCCTGCACGCCAAGTCGGGGCAGTTTTCGCTGATGAAGCAGGAAACCTCGATGGAAGGCGTGGCCGGTGCCGCGCTGTGGCTGACCTCGGATCTCGGCTTTTCGACCACCGGTGAAGTCGTTCACGTTGATGCCGGCTTCCATGTCGTCGGGTTGCCGGAAGACATCGAAGGCTAGGTCATGGCCGGTTATGCACCGACGCTTGACGACATCGAAGCGATTGCCCGGGCAGCCCTTACACGGCTGCCCGAACCATTTGCGGGCTATCTGAAAGAGGTGGTGCTGATCGTCGAGGACTTTCCCTCCGAGGACATGCTCAATGAACTGGAAATCGAGGATGCCTACGAACTGACCGGGCTCTATACCGGCAGTCCCGCCGAGCTTGAGGCCATGACCGGCGATCTGCCACCGATGATCCACCTGTTTCGTCGCGCTATACTCGATGAATGGGCGGATGGCGGAGTCACACTCACCGATCTGGTCAGTCATATCCTGATCCACGAAGCCGGACATCATTTCGGTCTTAGTGACGACGACATGGAATGGCTGGAAGCCGAATTGAAAAAGACCTAGCGGCTATGCGCCGTCACCCAGTTGGTGATGGTTTTCAGCGCCACCGGCGACATGGTCTCCTCGATCCCGACATATTCCGAAGGCGCCCCCGTTTGCGCTGTCTGGAACAGGTGGTTGAGGCCTGGCAGTTCCATGATCGTCACATCCGTGTTGTTTTTCAGAGCCGCTTTGATTGCCGCCAGATCTTCTTGTGGCGGCACCTGTGTATCAAGCGCGCCATTGATCGCCAGCACCGGCGCCTTGACCTTTTCAAGCACGGGCCGTGGATCGGAGCGAATGAATTCGTAGAACCATGGCGTGGTGACGGTGGCGATTGCCGCCTGTGACTGTGCTTGAGTCATTTGTCCGCCGGCGACCAATTCCGCGGCCATAGCCGTGGCCTTTGTCTTCGCGTCATCAAGGCTCTGTGCCGATTTGATCATATCGAAGACCGCTTGATTCGTCTTTTCGGCGGTGGCGATGACCGTTTCCGGCTGTCCGCCCGCGCGGGCGATGGCGGCCTGCTGCATCAGCAAAATCTGATCGCCGGGCAGGCCAGGACCAGCCATCAGGACGACAAAACCGACCGATGGATCGCTGGCGGCGACGGCAGGGGCGATCAGTCCGCCTTCGGAATGACCGATAATGCCGATATGGGCAGGATCGACCTCCGGACGGGTTTTCAGCCAGGTGATGGCGGCCTTGGCGTCTGTGGTGAAATCCGTGGTCGTCGCGTTGGCATAATCGCCAGTGGAGGCGCCGATCCCGCGTTTGTCATAGCGCAGGACGGCAATGCCGGCGCGGTTGAGGGCATCAGCCAGCACCAAAAACACTTTATGGCCGAAGACATCTTCGTCACGCGTGTGTGGTCCCGAACCGGCGACCAGCACAACGGCAGGGAAGGGCCCCTTGCCTTGCGGCACGCTGAACGCGCCCGCCAGTTTGATGTCTGCGACGCTGTCAAAGGCGACATTTGTGGCGGTATAGGGCAGCGGTCCGGCCATAATAGCCTCTTCCTGCGGGCGTTTCGGCGCGTCGGCGACTACCTTGCCATCGACCAGTCGCTTCAGCACCAGCGGCATGGGCTGGCCTTGCGTCCATGTGCCGACCCAGGCCTGTTTCGCCTCGTCCCATTTGCCGTCATAGCTGCCATTGATCTTGGTGATGGCAAAGGCGAGACGATCGGGCGTGGCCGTCACCGTATCTGCCGGCAGGACGAACGCACCCTGATCCGGGCTTTCCAGCGTGGCACTGTACTGGCTCTTGTCATCCTTTTTTACATGAATAATCACATGCAGTTGCCCCATCAGCAGGCCACCCCAATCACCGGCGGCCTCTTCGGCAAAGGCCGGGGGTGAAACCAGAAGCGCCATGGTCGCGCTAATCATTGGCAAGATTTTCTTCATGACAGACCCCTCTGTTGTATATTTTGTCATATACCGAATTATGGGGGCGTTGTCCAGTCCGACCGGCAAGATGTTACTCGCGGCCGGACTGCCCTTTCAGGCCCTTGAGCGCCAATACCAGGCTAAGGCGCGCAAATATGGCGTCGAAAAAAACCAGAGCTGCCAGGACCACATAGATCCATGATCCCAGCATTTCGGGCGCGGCGGGACGCGTGGTCGCGATGCCCAGCACAAATACGTCCTGGCCGATCCACAGACCAACCAGTTCCGGGCGGGCAATCTTGACGAGGATGCAGGCGATGGCCGCCAGGGTGGTGATGCTGAAAACCAGGAAGGCGATCAGGCCAATGGTGGCGATCAGGCTTTGCCCGGCGACGCGGAAGAGGGTTTTGGCCATGGTGAGGGCGCGGCGACTGTCGAGTGCATGGGTCAGGGCATAATCATCGAGAAAGGCGCGGGCATAGGTTTCCGCCTTGCCAAACCCGGCCAGGGCTGAGGTGGCGCTGAGGCCGGCGGCGACACGTTCCTCCAGATGGGCGCGCGCCTCGATGACAATATCTTCACGTTCGGCGGCAGGCAGGGGGGTAAGCACCTGTTCGAGATAACCCAGCCATGTTTCGATGTCGGCTGCATCCTGTGCGCCCATATCAGTTTCCCCTCTTCAGAAATGCATTCAGGCGTTCGGTCATTTCCAGCCAGATATCGCCTTGCGCCTTAAGTTCCGTCGCGCCCGCCGGTGTCAGGCCATAATATTTGCGCGGATGGCTGGCCTCGGCTTCATGGCGCCATTCGGCCTTGATCAGTCCGGCTTTTTCCAGCCGGTGCAATAACGGATAGAGCGTGCCTTCCGACAGGTCGAGACCGGCTTCCTCATGCAGGGCATCCAGAATCTTCAGGCCGTATTGCGCACCCTCCTGCAACAGGCGCATCAGGGCGAGTTCGAGAACGCCCTTGTACATCTGGGTGCGACGGCTTTCAGGCGTTTTATCGGATGACGGCGGCACTTGAGCCTTTCATGACCAATTACTTTGTTATGCAAGGTATATAGTCAGGCGGCATTTTTGGCAAGAGCCTTGTGCCGACAATTACTGGTTTTTATATAGCCGGCCTTTTTCGGCGATGGCGATCAGGCTGAAAGCCAGTATGCCGCAGATCAGGGCGGACAGGGGCAGCCAATAGATATGGCCGGTCCAGCCGCCGCCGATGAAGCCGGAAACGAAGGCGCCGCCGACTGTGGTAACCACGCCTTGCAGGGAGGCGGCCGTGCCGGCCACATGCCCGACCTTTTCCATGGCCACAGCCGAGAAATTGGAGGTCGACAAAGACATCAGGCCCATGGTCAGGGCTTGCAGGATGGCGAAGCTGAGTATGGTTTCCCGGCCGCTCCACGCCCACGCCATATGGATGGCGGACACCACCAGATAGCCGGTGAGGGCGGTATGCGAAATGCGCTTGATGCCGAGCCGTTCGACCAGTGAAGCATTCAGTGCCGAGGCCGCGCCCATGGTGCCGGCGCAGGCTGCGAAGATACCGGCCATCAGGTGTGGCTTGCGGAAGACTTCCGCGAATATTTGCGGCATCAGGGCGACATAGGCTAACAGGCCGCCGATCAGGCACATGATGGCCAGTGAGTAGAAGATCGAACCGGGTTCGGTGATGACGAAAAATCCGACACGCTTGAGGTGCGCGAGGTCCGGTCGATGGCGGTCAGCCGGGTTCAGGGTTTCAGGCAGGCGAATCCATGCCCAGATCGTGGTCAGGACGCCCAGTCCGGCCATGATCAGGAAGATGGCGCGCCAGGGCCAGATCAGCAGGACGAGCTGGCCGAGGCTGGGCGCCAGGATCGGCACCAGCAGGAAGACGACATAGCTGATCGATACGACCTTGGCCATTTGCGGACCGCTGTAGAGATCGCGGATGATCGAGCGCGTCACCACGCCGGTGGTAGCGACGGCCATGCCCTGAAACAGCCGCAGGATCAGCAGAAAGGCGAAATTCTGGCTGGAGGCGGCAATCAGACTCAAGACGACATACACAATCACCCCGCCGATCAGCACGCGCTTGCGGCCAAGCCAGTCGGACAGGATGCCAAAAATCAGTTGTCCGATGCCCATGCCGAGGAAATAGATCGATACGATCCATTGCAGATGGTTTTCGACCTTCACATGCAGGTCGGCGCCGATCACCGGCAGGGCGGGCAGCATCGAGTCGATACCCAGCGCGCCCAGCGCCATCAGCGAGGCGATCAGGGTGACGAATTCGGCGAAGTGCGGCTTTCGCTTTTCCCCGGAGGGGGCATCGGAGGTTTCGATTGTTGCGGACATAGCGCAGCCTATAGGCGCTTTATATTGCGTGTGCGAGAGGAAAGTGTGGATAGGAAAGCAAGAAACCTCAACACGTTTGAAGGCGAATGCCCTCGCTCTTCTTGTACCTCCCCGGCATAGCCGGGGAGGGGGGACCGACGCGCGTTTGCGTGTTGGTGGGGTATCTTACTTCATAACCGCCTTGATCTTGCGCTTGCCTCTGACTTCGGGCGTCAGCACGGCGACTGCGCCACCGGAAGGCGCCAGAGTCAGCGTCAGGCTTTTGCCTGAGTCGGTCATGACATCGGACGATGTCAGATGGTTCACATCGGCGCCATCCTGCTGGACATGGGCCGTGTAACTGCCTTTGCCGAGGAAGCTCAGTGGCACCTCGATCGTGCGACCCTGCTCATTGGTCATGGCGCCAATATACCAGTTGTCACCCTTGCGGCGGGCGGTGACGATATATTGCCCGATATCACCGGCCAGTACGCGGGTCTCGTCCCATGAGGTCGGCACCGACTGGATGAATTCCGCGCCATCGGCCCAGGTGCCGTCAGTATTCTTATAGGCATCCGGGCTGTCCGAAACCATCTGGAACGGGCTGTCATAGACCACATACATCGCCACGGCCTGGCCGCGCGTCGTCTGCACGAACGGCGCGTGATAGCGCTGCTGCTTGACAAACTCAGCCGGTGTCAGCGAGCGGAAGCCACCGGGCGTATAGTCCATCGGCCCCAGGATCATGCGGGTGAAGGGCAGGGTGACATTATGCGTCGCCGTGATGCGCGCGCTCCACTTGTTGTTCTCGGCGCCGAGTACGCCTTCCTGCGTGACAAAGTTCGGCCAGGTGCGGGCAAGGCCGTTGGGCGGATAGGCGCCGTGCAGATCAACCATGATGTGGTGAGCCGCCGCCTTTTCCAGCAGCTTGTGATACCAGTCGACCATCTCCTGGTCATTGCGGTTCATGAAATCGACCTTGATGCCCTTGATGCCCCAGGCCTCATACTGCGTCAACGCCGCGTCCATCTGGTTATCGAGCTGCTGCCATTGCACCCACAGCCAGATGCCGACGCCCTTCGATTTGGCGTAGGCCAGCAGTTCCGGCATGTCGATCACCGGCTTGGCCTTGGTGACATTGGCATCATCGCGCGGTTCGATGTCGCTGTTCACCGACCAGCCTTCGTCGATCAGGATATCGTCGAGCTTCATCTCCTTCGAAAAATCGACAAAGGCCTTGTAGCTGGCGGTATTGATGCCGGCATTCGGCATATTGAGCGCCCAGTCGTTCCACCAGTCCCATGAGGTCTTGGCCGGCTTGATCCACGAGGTGTCCTTGATCTGCGACGGCGTGGCCAGGGTCGGGATCAGCAGGGAGGCCGTCAGATCGCCCGGTGTGTCACCAAGCATGACCACGCGCCACGGCGTCTGGAAGCCGTTGCCATCCATATGCACCTTGGCAGACACCGACTTGCGCGAGCGGAAATTGCGGTCGTTATCGAAGCACGGTGGCAGGGTGACGCTGACCCCTAAACCGGCATCGCCGCGGCCGGACAGGAAGAAGCCGGGATAGTCCTTCACGTCGGATTCGGCGATGGCGAAGGTCGTATGTGCGTCACCGGTCTTGCAGACCAGCGGCGCCATATAGTTATTGAAGTTGCGGATCTTCGAGGCTTTGATCTGATCGTATTCGGCTTCGAAACTGCTATCGAAGCGGCCCGTATTGGCCCCCCAGCAATCATAGTCCTTCGGGAAATTGAACTGGGTGTTTTCGCTCATCACCTTGAAATCGCTGATACCTGACTGTTCGGGAACGGTATAGCGCAGGGCTATGCCATTATCGTAGACGCGGACGATAATGTCGAATTTCAGCCCCTTCGCGGTGGTGAAGGCCATGTCTGACTGGGTGTAATGATCGGAAGCGGTTGCCGCCTTGCCAACCACGAGGGGCCAGCTGCTGTTGACGGAGGTGCCGGTATGGAGAGTGTATGTCGCACCGGCGCCGATCTGTCCGATATCGAAGTTCAGGCCAAGCGGCGAGGGATCGATGACCGGCTTGCCGTCACGGCTGACGGCATAGGTCAGCTTGTCGCTGTCGAGCGTCACCATATTGCGACCATCGGGCGAGGTGAGCGTAACCGTTGCTGCCTGTGACGCCGTGGCCAGGGCCATGGACAGAGTGATCAGGCTGGTGGCCAGCAGGTAACGTGACATGAAAAGCTCCCGGTTTTATGATTTTCCGGGAGCTTAAATTGTACGACTTTTCTGAGCAAGCTATTTGGCGCGATAATCGGCGATCACTTCGCCGACTGCCGTGATTTCGTCGTCATGTGAGGCATCGCGTTCGGTTTCGGCGATGCCGGCTTCATACCAGTCTTTCATGGCCGGGTGTCGCAGCATGAAATCGACATAGGCGCGCGCTTCCTTGCTGAGGTCGAAGCCGACACCATAGGTCTGGATGCGAAACACGACTGGCGCATAGAAGGCGTCTACCGCCGTGAACTGGCTGCCGGCGAGGAACGGTCCGCCGAAATTGGTAAAGCCGTAGCGCCAGATGTCATCGATGCGCGCCAGATCACGCAGGAGGGCGGGTGGCGTGTCGAACATCTTGACGCGGACGCCGACACTCATCGAGCACAGGTTGCGCAGGGCGCTGAAACCGGAATGCATCTCTGCGGCGGCCGAACGGGCAAAGCTGCGGGCTTCGCGCGACTGCTGCGGCCAGACGGCGGGATGGTCTTCGTAAACATGTTCGGCGATGGCCAGCGAATCCCAGATGTTTGTCTTTTCATCCACAAGGCAGGGCACCAGCGCGCTCGGTGAAAAGGCCTTGAAGGCGCTGTTGTCGGGTGTGAAATAATGCTGGTGCTCGATGAAGGGAATATCGAGCGCTTTCAGCAAGATCCACGGACGCAGCGACCACGAAGAATAGTTCTTATTGCCGATATGCAGTTCGTATTGGGTGTTTGGCATGGGGCACCTTCTGTAATGTTTGAGCGCTGAGGGTGCGCGGACAATGTCGCAACAGCTGTAAAATCTCCAGAGGGTTTTCCCGCCAAAAAAGGTCGAGTTCTGGCCAAAACCGATCTTATACAAAAGATTAACGGATGCAGGCGATGATGGCCTTATGCTCAGTTCCCCCGCCCGCACCGATTCCCTGTCCGAAGCCGATGAAGCCTCGGCCGGTGAAGGCGTTGAGGCGGTGCATATATCTGAACTCGATCAGATTTTCGACGATATCATCGCTGAAGCGCCGCAACCGAAAAATCAGGCGCGGCATGTGCTCCTGCGCCGTCTGGCCGATGTGGTCTGTCTGCCTGAAAGCCGGATCAACGCCTTCGAGCGCGCTGTCACGGCCGATCTGCTGGTCGAGATGCTGCGGGAATCGGCTTTGCAGGATCGGATGCGGGTCTCCAGGCGCGTCAGCATCCTGGCCGAAATTCCCAATTCGCTGATTCGTATGCTGATCACGGACGATGCCGAAGTGGCGCGGCCACTGATCGAGGACTGCGAATCCCTGAGCGACGCCGATCTCTATTACTGCGCCAAGTTCGGCAATCATCATCACCATATGCTGCTGGCCACGCGTAAGGAGCTGTCGAGCATCCTGTGCGAATATCTGGTCGATACCGAAAGCATGCCGGTCATTGAGACCCTGCTCAAGAATCAACGCGCCCATCTTTCGCAGCCTGCCCTCGAAGCGGCGGTGGCCATGAGCCAGAATCATGCGCAACTCATCCCGCTGATCATGAAGCGCGCCGAATTGCGGCCGTCTTCGGCCTATGTACTGTTCTGGTGGGCGGAGTCCGATTGCCGCCGCCTGATCCTCACCCGCTTTGGCGTCAACCGCGAAATCATGCAGGACATGGCCTCGGACGTCTTCGCCATGATGGCCGCCGAGAAATGGCAGGACCCGCTGGCGCGCAAGGCGCTGCAATTCATCGAACGCCGCCAGCGTAACCGCGAGGCGCTGGATAAAAGCCCCTATACGTCGCTGGAAGCCGCCATTGCCGAGGCCGCACGCCTGGGGATGACGCGCCATATGGCCGAGGAAATTTCCTATATGTCGGGCATCAAGCCGGCAACGGGCGCCAAGTTGATGCGCGATCGCGGCGGTGAAGGCCTGGCGGTCCTCTGCAAGGCGACCGGCTTGTCGAAAAAAGCGCTCAAGGCCTTGTGGAAGGCGCTTCGGCGTCCGCTGCGCACGGCTGAAGGCGTCATGCACCCCCATCTCGCCGAAGTGCTGATTACCTATGATATCCTGGCGGTCGATCGCGCCCAGACGGTGTTGCGTTACTGGAACTGGTCGCTCTCTTCGGCCCTGACGCACGTCATGCTGCGGGCCATATCGTCCGGTGAGGATGTTGATCTTGATTCGCTGAGTGTGCCGCAACGCGCCGCCATGCTGGCATTCGCACAAGATTTAAAGGGCTAAAGCCTTGGGCAAACAGGATACATCTGTAGTTTGCAATTCGGATAAGTCGTACTGAACTGTCTTTAACTCTCCATATATCAAGTAATCCGTCACCTACATCTGCGTCGGCCGTGCTTTTTTTGGCGATAAGGCTTGAATATTGCAGAGCAGTGGCCTAGGTAAAGTCCACAAAGTGCAAAGGATAATATAATGGAAAGCAAGACGGACACCCTAGACATGACGGCGGATATCGTTTCTGCCTTTGTCGGTAATAATTCCGTGCCGGCCAGCGAACTGCCTTCGCTGATCCAAAGCGTCTATGCTGCGCTCAACTCTATTTCTTCCGGTGAAGAGACCAAGGTCGAAGCGCCCAAGGAGCCCGCTGTTTCGGTCAAGAAGTCGATTTCTTCCGACTTTATTGTTTGTCTGGAAGACGGCCGCAAGTTCAAGTCGCTGAAGCGTCACCTCCGCACCAAGTACGGCATGAGTCCCGAAGATTATCGCGCCAAGTGGAACCTGCCGAAGGATTACCCGATGGTTGCCCCGAACTACGCCAAGGCGCGTTCGGATCTGGCCAAGCAAATGGGGCTCGGTCAGGGCGGTCGTCAGGTCACCCGCAAGGCCCGCGCCGCCAAGGTCTGAACCTTGCTGGTTTAAGAATTTCAAAAAGCCCCGGCACGATCGCCGGGGCTTTTTTTATTTGTGGATCATCATACGGATCGCTTTTTTATACAGAAGACCGGCAATATTTTCCTGTGGCCAATATGACTCAGACCCGCTGTATTTAAGATAAAAATGAAGACAGCCGGGTCGGCGGCATAGTCGCCAAAGCTCATTAATCCCCATGAATCAGCGGATTAACGGGTTATGGATAAAGTCTGCGTTAACCCTTTTTTGCTTGCCAAGGATTCACCAGTTAAGAGAAGGTGAATTTGGGTGATTCGCGGGTATGGGCTGTTTTATACAGACTTGATTCAAGTGTTCGCGTCTTGTTCTAATTGGTAGGTGTATATGCGAAAGCGTTATCCTTGGAATGTCCAATGGAAAACGAACTAGCGAAGGGGCAGACGAACTTTTACTTATGGCTGGTTTAGCTTCCGAAATGTTGGCGGCCTTGCGCTCGCATGAGGACATCTTTCGTTACTGGAAGAG
>FSVH01000167.1_pt1 | contig 16810 bp, 11 predicted proteins | sample 1637631 | NCBI WGS metagenome assembly FSVH01 (sample SAMEA3914814, study PRJEB12502) | metagenome | biome: forest; material: soil | place: USA | collected 2011-09-16 | depth 0.1 m | reverse complement strand
CTTCGGCGACCGTTACATCCTGTTCGCTGGTCTCGATGACGTGGCCTTCGAAGGCCTGCTGCTCGGCGCGCAAGGCTGGGTCTCCGGTCTGACCTCGGCTTTCCCGCATGAATCCGTCATGCTGGTCAAGGCGCTGGAAGCCGGTGATATTAACACCGCCCGCGAGATCTATCGCTGGTTCCTGCCGCTGCTGCATCTTGATGCCGAGCACGATCTGGTTCAGTCGATCAAGCTGGCCGAGCAGATCATGGGCCGTGGCTCGGAACGCGTCCGCATGCCGCGCTTGCCGCTGACCGGCGCCCGTCGCGCTGAGGTCACCGCCATGGTCGAAAAAGCCGCCGCTACAAGACCAAGCCTCAAAATCACCAAAGCCGCCTGATTCAAAGCCTATTGAGTCCAAAGGGCGGTTCGCGGTAATGCGGGCCGCCCTTATTTGTCTGGAGAGACCCTTGCGCCACACGTTTTTCTGTATCGATGGCCATACGGCCGGCAATCCTGTCCGCCTCGTCGCCGGTGGCGCGCCCCTTTTGAAGGGCTCGAACATGTCCGAGCGCCGACAGGATTTCCTGGAGCGTTTCGACTGGATTCGCACCGGTCTCTGCTTCGAGCCGCGTGGTCATGACATGATGTCGGGTGGTTTCCTCTATCCGCCGACCCAGGCCGATACCGACGCCGGCATCCTGTTCATCGAAACCTCTGGCTGCCTGCCGATGTGCGGCCATGGTACCATCGGCATGGTGACCTTCGCGCTGGAAAATGGCCTCGTCACGCCGCGCACACCAGGAAAGCTGAAGCTTGAAGTGCCCGCCGGCATCATCAATATCGATTATACCGCCACGGCCAATAAGGTGACTTCGGTGAAGATCACCAATGTGCCGGCCTATCTGGCGCAGACCGGCATCGAGATCGACGTGCCGGATTTCGGCAAGCTGATGCTCGATGTCTCCTACGGCGGCAACTATTACGCTATTATCGAGCCTCAAGGCCCCTATACTGGCCTCGACGATCTGGGCGCCGCCCGTATCATCGAACTCAGCCGTGTCATCCGCCAGCTGGTGCGTGACAAGTATGAGCCGGTCCATCCGGTCGATCCGACCATCCGCGGCGTCAGCCACGTCCTTTGGGCCGACAAGCCGAAATCGGCAAATGCCGATGGCCGTAATGCGGTCTTCTATGGCGAGCGCGCCATTGACCGCTCACCGTGCGGCACAGGCACATCGGCGCGCCTAGCGCACCTGCACGCCAAGGGCAAGCTGAAGACAGGCGACCGCTTCGTCCACGAAAGCTATATTTGCAGCCAGTTTATCGGCCGCGTGGAAGACGAGGTCATGCTGGGCGACCAGAAGGCCATCATTCCCTCTATCGAAGGTTCGGCCATCTCGACCGGCTTCAACAATATCTGGATCGACCGCGAAGACACCTTCTGGGCGGGTTTCCAGGTCGTATAACAACTGCCCGTGATGCGAACCGGGGCGCATCACGGATATATCCATATTAACGCCAGCCTCATGAGGTTCTGCATGGCTATGCACCCCGGTATGACACGACGTTTCAGTTTACAAGTTTTGGCAGCGGGCGGCATCAGCGCTCTCTCTGGTGCCGTGGCCGGCGCTGCACAGGCGGCTCCGCTCAAGATGGGGGCCGCCGCTGTCGAGCTTCTGGTCACCTCCGCCGCACCGGATATTGTGCGCCTGGCCCTCGTGCCGGTCGGTGGAGACATGGCCGCCAATGATACCGGCGCGCTCACCGATCGCGCATGGCCCCAACCGAACGCGCGTCTGGCGGCGACCGATACGCACCACGTCATCTGCGGCAATCTCGAAGTGACCGTCTCCGGTGATCCGCTGGTCGTTGAGATCAAGCGCCGCGACGGTAGCCCGGTTCAGCGCCTGACCTTTGAAAACGGCGGGCTGGGCTTTCAGCTTGGTGACGCACCGGTGCTCGGCATGGGGCAGGGCGGACCCGGATATGATCGCCGGACCACCCTGCAAACCATGGTCAGCGGCCAGGGCGGCTACAAACTCGACACCCACGGCGCACGCGTGCCGGTGCCCTGGCTGATCGGCACCGAAGGCTGGGGCCTGTTCATCCATACGCCGACCGGCGCTTTCAATCTGACCGGCGCGGAAGGCCGCTTCTTCTCTGATCAGCCCGGTTATGCGATCGACCTCTTCGTGGTCGGTGCCCGCGAGCCCGCCGCCATCATGACCGCCTATGCCGATATTACCGGCTATGCTGAAATGCCGCCCTTGTGGTCGCTCGGTTATCAGCAGTCGCACCGCACTCTTGGTGAGCCCGCCGAAATCGTTGCCGAGGCCAAGCGTTTCCGCGACGAGAAGATGCCGTGCGATACCATGATCTATCTCAGCACCGGTTTCTGTCCGAACGGCTGGAACACCTATAACGGTGAATTCACTTGGAATGACAAGGTCTTCCCCGATCCCGCCACCACGATCAACCAGTTGCATGATCTCGATTTCAAGGTGGTGATACACGTGGTCGTCGAAGGCGAGACCATGACCGGCCGCGTGACCGATCCATGTACCGCCGCGCCCTTACCCAGCGGCCGGACGCCGGATGGCAAGTGGCCGCCCAACCGCCAGGTCAGCTGCTACTGGCCGGTGCACAAACCGCTGGTGGACCTCGGCGTAGATGGCTGGTGGCCCGATCAGGGCGATGGTTACGACGCCCCGTCACGGCTGGCGCGCAACCGTATGTATTTCGAAGGCCAGCAGCTCTGGCGGCCGAACAAGCGCGTCTACGCCCTGCACCGTAACGGTTTTGCCGGGATGCAGCGTTTCAGCGCCTTCCTGTGGTCGGGCGATGTCGAAACCCGCTGGGAAACCCTGACCAACCATGTGCCGATCGCCATCAATACTTCGCTGAGCGGCCTGACCTACTGGGGTACCGATATCGGCGGCTTTGTCACGACCGAGGAATACAGCGGCGAGCTTTATGCCCGCTGGTTCCAGTTCGCTGCCTTCAATCCCCTGTTCCGGTCGCACGGCCGCGACTGGCGAATGCATACCCCCTTCGGCTGGACGGACGGCAATCGCGGCTTTCCCGAAACCAAATGGCAGCCGACGCCGGAACAATTGCACGATCCGCGCATCGAGCCGATCTGTCGGCAGTATCTCAACCTGCGCTACCAATTAATGCCGTATCTCTACAGCGCTGTGGCTGAAGGCCACCGCTCGGGGATGCCGATCATCCGCGCCTTGTGGCTGCATTATCCCGATGATGCAAAAGCCGTGGCGCGGGGAGATCAGTATCTCTATGGCCCGGACATCTTGGTCGTGCCGGTGACAGAAAAGGGCGCGACGAGCCGGCAGGTCTATCTGCCGAAGGGCCGCTGGTATGATTTCTGGACGGCCAAGGCGATGGACGGCGGCCGCGAAATCAGCCGTCCGGTCGATTTGGCGACCCTGCCGCTGTATGTCCGTGCTGGCGCCATCCTGCCGCTTGGTCCGGTCAAACAGACGACCGGTGAGCACAGTGATGCGCCAGTCATACTGCGTCTGCACCCCGGTGCTGATGGCAGCTTCACCCTTTACGAAGATGATGGCGAGAGCTTCAATTTCCGCAATGGCGCCTACAGCCTGACCCATTTCACGTGGAATGATGCGCGCCGCGAACTGACGATCGCCGGCACCCATGGTGATGCGGTAAAGCGCTCCTATGTCATCGAGGTTGTCGGAACGGATATCCGGCGTACAGTTGATTTCAATGGCGCGCCCCTGTCCCTGACCGTCTGATGGAGTTTCCAATGAAAAGTCTTGTTCTTGCCCTCGCTTTGATGGCCACCCCATTGACGGTTGCCGCGCAAACACCGACGGTGTGGCCCACCCAGGAAGGCGATTATGTCGCCCATGATTTCCATTTCGGTACGGGCGAAACCCTGCCGGAGGTGAAACTCCACTACACCACGCTCGGTCAGCCGCATCGCAATGCGCAGGGCGAGATCGACAACGCCGTCATGGTGCTGCACGGCACCGGGGGCACCGGCAAGCAGTTCCTGGCGTCCTATTTCGCCGATGAGCTTTACGGACCCGGCCAGCCGCTCGATATCCGCAAATATTACATCATCCTGCCCGACAATATCGGGCATGGCGGCTCGTCCAAGCCGTCCGATGGCCTGCATATGAAGTTCCCGAAATACGATTATGACGACATGATCGAGGGCCAGCGTCGGATGCTGATCGAAGGGCTGGGCGTCAAGCACCTGCGCCTGATTATCGGCACCTCGATGGGCTGCATGCATATCTTTGTCTGGGGCGAAAAGCATCCGGACTTCGCCTCAGCTCTGATGCCGCTGGCCTGCGAACCGGTAGAAATCGCCGGTCTGAACCGCATGTGGCGGCAGATGATCATCGATGGCATCGAGGCCGATCCGGCATGGGCAGGCGGTGAATACAAGACGCAGCCGCTACTCGGTCTGCGCACCGCGTCATCGGTTTCGGTCATTGCCGGCGCCGCGCCGCTGAACCTTCAGGTGGCAGCCCCGACGCGCGATCAAGCCATTGCGCTGGAACGCGAGCGCGTGGCGCGCGACATGGCTGGCCGTGACGCCAACGACATGATCTATCAGTTCGATTCGTCGCGGAACTATAATCCGTGGCAGGATATCGAAAAGATCACCACGCCGACCACATGGATCAATTCGGCCGATGATTTCATCAATCCGCGCAATTTCGATTTCCCGGCGCAGGTGGTGAAGCGCAATACCAAGATCCGTTTCCGTCTGATCCCGGAGACGACCCTGACCACCGGTCACGGCACCCATACGCGCGCCGTCAACTGGAAAGCCGATCTGGTTGATTTGCTGAAGCGTACCGAGCGTTAATTCGCGCTCGGTACGTCATAGGCCGAGACGTGGTTGAGGGCGATAACCCAATGACCATCGACCTTGCGAAACAGCCGTGTATTGATGCCTTCCAGTGCGTGCTGTGGCCGTTCGAGGTGGAAGCGGCCGATCAGTTGTGCTGAGTCCGGACCGAGAATTTCGACCTTCATGTCGTAGAAATGCAGGGTGCCACGCGTTTCCGGTGACGTACCGTAATCGCGCACATAATGATCGAGTGTGCCCTGCCAATCCGATTGAAAGCGCCCGCCGGAAACGAACACGACATCGGGATTTTTGAAACCGGCCATATAGCCTTTGAAGTCACCTTTATTCCACGCCATTTCCATATCGGCGATGACAGTGAGGATGGCCTGGGTATCGGTGTCCGTGGAGGTCTGCGCTTTGGCCGGCGGGATGAAGACAAGGCTAAGGGCTATGGCGAGGCTCAGGATCAAGGCTTTCATGACGATCTCCGATTGACAGTTCAGATGCTGGCGCATCATATCGTATAAAGTATAAATCGGAGAGCGTGGGATGTCTGCAACGAAATTGCTTCTGGTCGGTTGCGGCAATATGGGCGGCGCCATGCTGGCTGGCTGGCTGCGTGAGGGACACGATCCGCGTTCGATCACGGTGGTCGATCCGAAAAAACCGCAGGCTGATGGCGTGCAGTGGTTTGCCGAACTGCCCGCTGCCCTGCCAGCACCCGATGTCGTTGTGCTGGCGGTCAAGCCACAGATGCTGGCGATGGTGGCGCCTGGTCTGGACCCGCTGATTGGCCCGGATTCGATTGTGTTGTCCGTGCTGGCTGCCGTCGAATTCGCCACCTTGCGCCAACGCCTGCCTCGGGCGGGAACGATTGTGCGCGCCGTACCGAACCTGCCGGCGTCGATCGGTCAAGGCATTACGGCGCTGGCCGGCGATCGGCTGACCGAAGCGGCGCGAACACTGGCCACTACTCTGTGTCAACCGTTGGGGCTGGTCGAATGGCTGAAGACCGAGGCGCAACTTGATGCTTCGACGCCGGTTTCCGGCTGCGGTCCGGCTTTTCTGTTCCGTTTCGCCGATGCCGTTTGCCGTGCAGCGCAGGCGCAGGGGCTGACCGAAGATCAGGCGCTGCGGCTGATCGGCCAGACCATGGTTGGCGCCGGCACCATGTTGCTGCAATCCGATGAAAGCCCCGGAAAGATGGCGTCGCGCGTTGCCAGTCCCGGCGGCGTCACTCTGGCCGGGCTGGCGGTGCTCGATCAGGATGAGGCTCTGGTTAAACTGATGGCGGCGACTTTAGAAGCCGCCGCTCATCGCAATGCCGAGATGGCGCAGGCCACGCGTTAATCCAGAAGAGCGATGATATCCTTATACAGTGCGGCCGGGATGGTGACGCTGTTGCTGGCCACGCTGCGGGCGCGGGCCTCATAGCGGCGTTGCGACGGTAAACGCGCGCCCTGATCGACAATCGCCTCGAACAGTTTTTCAGCACGCTGACTGTGCAGGTCCGTCGATGGTCCCATGAAGACCTGCGGATCGATGGCGATGACCAATTCACCGTGATAGGGCGTGGCGCCGGCGCCCTTGTCATAGGCCTGCGATTCCAGGCTCAACAGGTCGCCGATCAGCGGGCCGGCCATCAGTTCAATCATGGCCGAAAGCGCCGAGCCCTTGTGGCCGCCAAAGGTCAGCATCGCACCAGCCATAGCTTCGGTCGGGTCGGTGGTTGGGTGGCCTTCTGTATCGACCGCCCAGCCTTCGGGGATGGATTTACCGGCGCGGCGATGCAATTCGATCTCGCCGCGCGCCGCAGCGCTGGTGGCGAAGTCGAAGACGAACGGGTTTTGTCCCGGGCGCGGCCAGGCGAAGGCCAGCGGATTGGTGCCGAAGACGCCCTTGGTGCCGCCGAAGGGCGCGACCCAGCTATGGCTCGGTGTAAGGGCGATACCTACCAGACCAAGGGCGGCGATGGCCTCGACCTCCGGCCACAGGGCCGAAAAGTGGTAGCAGTGATTGATGGCCATGGCTGCGATGCCCTGTTTGCGCGCCTTTTCCGCCAGCACAGGCAGGCCGGTTTCAAACGACAGCAGCGAATAGGCGCCTTTGGCATCGACGCGCACTAGGCCGGGGGCGGCATCATGCACTTCGGGCAAGGCGTCAGGGGACACCTTGCCGTTTTTGAGTGTGTGGGTGCATACCAGCAGGCGGTAGAGGCCATGCGAGTGGCATTCATCGCGCTGGCCCTTCCAGATATTACGGGCGATGGCCCCGGCGTGTTCCGGCGAGAAGCCGTTTTTCTCCAGAACGTTGATGCTCAGTCGCAAGGCCTCGTCCAGCGACAGGGTCTGGTCAGTCATAAGGGTATCCAATTATTTTACTCTCAACAATACGGCGCCATGTTTCGGCACGGCATAGGAATAGCCTTCGTCGGCGTGATGATCGCTATGTGCCCAAAGGTCGCGGACGGTCTGGCCTGTCACTTTGATATCGGTCCAGGTGCCGCTGATCAGAGTCGTCTCTTCGCCGCGGTTGAACAAAGCCACGGCGGTCGACCCATCGGCCAGCTTCTTGGTCCAGACCTCGGTCTTGCTGTCCTTCTTCGCCGGAAGGCCTTGCGCGCCCAGGATATCCTGATCGATGGCGATGACCTCCTTGTCTGTCAGCAGGGACAAGGTTTCCGGCGTCATGTGGCGGACATCATTGCCCAGCACCAGCGGCGCCGACATCATCGCCCACAGGGTCATGTGCGTGCGATATTCGTCCTGAGACATGCCGCCATTGCCGATTTCCAGCATGTCCGGATCGTTCCAGCCATTGGGGCCGGTGTGGTTGGCCACGCCGTTCTTGTCGAAGCCGATCTTGGCCATGGTGTCGTACTTGTCTTCGATATCGCCCGTGGTGCGCCACAGGTGACCGCCGACCTGACGACCCCACGAACCGACATCGAAGCGGCCATATTCGCACAGGGAATAGACGATATCGCGGTCCGTGGCGTTCAGGGCCTCGCCCATTTCCTGATAGGTGGCGTAAACGGTTTCGGCCGTCGAGTAGAAGGCCTCGCCGGAACACAGATCGTACTTCAGATAGTCGATCCCCCAGGCGGCGAAGGTGTCGGCGTCCTGCTTGATGTGACCGTAGGAACCGTTATAGCCGGCGCAGGTCTTGGGGCCGGGCGAAGTGTAGATGCCGAGCTTGAGGCCGCGGGCATGGACATAATCCGCCAGCGCCTTCATGTCGGGGAAATTCTTATTGGGATGCAACGCGCCCTGGGCGTCACGCTCGCCCTGCCAGCCGTCATCGATATTGACATAGGTATAGCCGGCGTCGCGCAGACCGCTGGAGACCAGCGCGTCGGCGACCTCACGGATGGTCTGGTCATTGATATCGGTGGCGAACTTGTTCCACGAGCTCCAGCCCATCGGCGGGGTAGGGGCCAGTGGCTTCTGCGTCACCACGCGCTTTTCTGGCAGGGCAAAGGTCGGGAAATCGAGCGCCTTCAGTTCCGAGCGCTTCCCTTTATGGGCGGTCAGGTCGAAATCCTGGTACCAGACCTTGCCGCTCATGCGGATGGCTTTGCCCTCCGGCTTCACCACAATATCGCTCATCTTAACGCCTTTATTGCCGTTATAGAGCTTGAAAACGAGGTTATCGCCATCGGCGTGCAGGTCGGTCAGAGGCAAGTCGCCATACCAATGCGAGGTAATCTTGCCGGAGAGCTGGCCCTTCTTTTCCTCGATAATCAGCCGCGTGAAGCCCGGAAAGTCAGGCGACGAATCGAACACCCAGCCGCCCTTAGGCACTTCCGCCACCGCCGCAGAGGTCAGCAGTAGCCCACTCAAGATTGTCGTCATCAACAGTTTGCGCATGTTCCGTGGTCCCTGATTTAACGGCTTGTTCGGCGTTCGGTATATAGTATACATCATGACCGGTATCACAAGAATGGCAAGAGGGCAGGATGAAAATGCGGATGCAAACAGGTTTTTTAGCTTTAGGTCTGGCGCTCTTTGCGACGACCGCTTTCGCCGCACCGACCGTGGCCGATTACCAGCATTCATTAAATCTGCGCGATGACTGGTCGGGCCTGACAGAAAATATCGCCGAGCCGGCGCAATGGATCGAGGGCACGCACCGCTTTATCTATCGCAAGACCGTACCGGGTGGCTTCCAGTTTGTCATGATGGACGCGGACAGCAAAACGAAATCACCGGCCTTCGATCAGGACCGGTTGGCGGTGGCACTCGGTAAAACGCTTGGCCAGACCTACACCGGTCTGCACTTGCCCTTCACTGAACCCATGACCTCGGTGACTTTCATCGATGGCGGCAAGGGACTGATCGCACGCCTTGACGAAGAAAACGCCTGGTCGTGTACCCTGACCGATTATATCTGCGCCCATGTACCGGAACGTGCCGGCCAGCCGCGTGGCTTCGGCGTGGTGCGGGACCTGACCATCCCAGCCGACAATTCGCCGAAGCCGTCGCCGGACGGTCGGTGGGTCGCCTTGGTGCAGGACTTTAATGTCGTCGTGCGTCCGGCTTCTGGCGGCGCGGTGACGGTACTCAGCACCGATGGCACGGAAGGCGAGTTCTATGATCCGCAGTCGATCGTCTGGTCGCCGGATTCTCATAAACTGGCCGCCTATCGTGTCCGTCCCGGTTTCGCTCGTCATGTCACGCGTGTGGTGTCCTCTCCGGAAGGGGAATTGCAGCCGAAGCTGGCCACACAGCTCTATCCGAAGCCAGGCGACGCGGTCGATATCGACCGGCCGGTACTGTTTGATGTGGCGGCCAAAAAGCAGATAAACGTGCCGTTCGACCTGTTCCCCAATCCCTATACGATGTCGGATATCAACTGGCGGGCGGATTCCTCGGCCATCACTTTTGAGTACGACCAGCGCGGCCATCAGGCGTGGCGCCTGATCGAAGCCAGTGCGAAAACCGGAACAGCGCGCATCGTCGCTGAGGATCACGCCGATACCTTTGTCAATTCCGAGCGGCGCTACAGCCACGATGTCGGGGGGCTGGGCCGCGAACTGATCTGGATGTCGGAGCGCGATGGCTGGAACCATCTCTATCTCTATGACCAGACGACCGGAAAGGTGAAGAACCAGATCACCAAAGGTGACTGGGTAGTGCGAAAGGTGCTGAAGGTTGATGACCAGAAGCGCCAGATCTGGTTCACCGCCAGCGGCATGTATGCCGGCAAGGACCCTTACTTTCAGCATGTCTATCGCGTCGATTTCGACGGCAAACACCTGACGCCGATCACCACGACCGACGCCTGGCACGATGTCAGCTTCTCCAGCGACATGGCTTACTATGTCGATACATACTCACGCATCGACCTGCCCAATATAGCCGAACTGCATAGTGCCGATGGCAAGCTGGTCACGGAGATCGAGCACGGCGATATCACCAAACTGACCGCCGCTGGTTTCAAGGCGCCGGAGGTTTTTACCGCCAAGGGCCGCGACGGCAAGACCGATATCTGGGGCATTATCGTGCGGCCGCGTGATTTCGACCCCAACAAGAAGTACCCGGTGATCGAGAACATCTACGCCGGCCCGCATGACAATTTCGTGCCGAAGACCTTCTGGCCATTCGGCCTGCATTCGGGCGGCGACAAGGTGATCGGGATGCAGGCGCAAGCCGACCTCGGCTTTATCGTTGTGCAGATCGACGGCATGGGCACGATGAACCGCTCGAAAGCCTTCCATGACGTGGCGTGGAAGAATGTCGGCGATTCCGGCTTTCCCGATCGCATTCTGTGGCACAAGGCGGCCGCAGCGAAATATCCGTGGTACGACATCGGCCGTGTCGGTATCTATGGTGGCTCGGCCGGCGGACAAAGCTCGCTCGGCGCACTGGAATTCCATCCCGACTTCTACAAGGCCGCCGTCGCCTATGCCGGCTGCTACGACAATCGCATGGACAAGATCAGCTGGAACGAGGACTGGATGGGCTGGCCGGTCGATGAGTCGTACAGCAAATCGTCCGGTGTCGATAATGCCTGGCGCCTGCAGGGCCATATCCTGATGATTGTCGGAGAGCAGGACGAAAACGTCGATCCTTCCTCGACCATGCAGGTGGTCAACAACCTGATCAAGGCACGCAAGGATTTCGACCTGATCGTGGCGCCGAACCAGGGCCACGGCGCCCTGCGCAATGTCGGTGATTTCAGCTACGGCCTGCGCCGCCAGTACGACTACTTCGTGCGATACCTCCGCAATGAACCAACGCCGGACTGGAACGCCCTCCCTGAAACGGCGCCTAAAGCACCATAGCTGTCACAAAATCGTATAATTTATATTTGACGGACTATTGGATAGGTGTTTTACATTAACACAATCGATCGCCGCGCCTGCCTGCGTCGCGATCGATATCCTTTTTGATCGAAAGCCGCTTATGCCCCTTCGCACCGCCTCCGCTTTTCGTAGCTGTTCGAGCCTGCTGGTTCTGGCCACGGCCCTGACGATGGTGGGCTTTGCTCTGCCGGTGATGTCGGAAACCACTGCGGCGGCGCATCCGTGGAACAGCGTCGATGCCGAAACCTCTGTTTTCGAAACGCCTGACTTCCTCCTGTCGCTGCAAAAGACCTCGCAGACCCTGGTGTCACTGGCGCCGAAGGCGGCAAAGGGTGGTTTCGATTTCGCGCCGTCGGGCCGGTTTACCCAGCGCCTGGGTGACGGCGCCTATCGTATCGGCGATCTCGACCTGCGTTTGCGCGCCGTGGGGACAACCGACTGGAGCGATTATTCCACCGCCTTCAAGCGCGCCACTGTAAAGCCGCTAAAGGTGATGGGGTCGCTCGCAGCCGCAGACATCACGCCGTCTTTGGGTGCCGGCTTCCCACTGAAAGTAACGCGCACCTGGTCGGTCATCGGTGGCAAGCTGGTTCTGCGCTATACCCTGAGCAATCCAGGCAAGACGGCCATCGAGATCGGCGGCTTAGGGTTGCCGATGGTGTTCGACAATATCATCACCGGCCGCCATCTCGACGACGCCCACGAGACCGCTTCGTTTTATGACCCCTATGTCGGTCGTGATGCCGGCTATCTCCAGGTCAACCGTCTGAACGGCGCGGGACCATCGCTGCTGGTCCTGCCGGAAAAGAACACGCCGTTCGAGCTGTACAAGCCGATCCTGAATACCCGCAATGCCGACAAGTCGCTGAAAATCTACAGCGATCCCGAACAGCGCAATATGACGTTTGAGGGGTTCTACGACTGGATGGTCGCCTCGAAGGGCTTTGCCGATACCGATTGGAAAGGCGTCCAGCAGTGGAACGAGACCACTTCGCTGGTGCTGAAGGCCGGTGAGAGCCGCACCATCGGCGTGCGCTTCGTACTATCGCCAGGGGTCCGCGAGATCGAGACCACCCTGATCCAAAACGGCCGTCCGGTCGTCGTCGGCCTGCCGGGTTATGTCGTGCCGACCGATATGGACGCAGACCTCTTTGTGCATTCGGCGCAGGCGGTCAAATCGGTCGGCATCTTCCCTGAAGGCGCGCTTGCGGTCGGCGCTTCGCAGAAAGCAAAAGACGGCTGGGTGAAATACGCAGTCACCGGCAAGATCGATGGGCGCGCCCGCATGAGCATCACCTATGCTGATGGCTCGGTCCAGACGGTGCACTATCTCGTCACCAAGCCGGAGCAGCAGGTGGTGGCCGATATGGGCCATTTCCTGACCACCAAGCAATGGTACGAGAATCCGTCCGATCCCTTCAAGCGCAGCCCGTCGATCATGGGTTATGATCGCGACGAAAACCATATCATCACCCAGGACAATCGCGTCTGGATTTCCGGCCTGAGCGACGAGGGCGGGGCCGGTTCGTGGCTGGCCACGATCATGAAGCAGCTCAATAATCCGGTGCCGGAAGAGGTGGCCAAGTTCGAGCAGTTTGCGGACACCACTTTGTGGGGCCAGATCCAGACTCCTGAAGGCGCTGACAAGTATGGCGTGCGCAAATCGGTCATGTTCTATGATCTGAAGACCATGCCGGAAGGCACCTATGATCCGAAGCTCGACTGGAAAACCTGGTCGGCCTGGGACCGAGAAGGCGCTGCCGATCTTGGCCGCTCCTACAACTATCCGCACGTCGCCGCCGCCTGGTGGACACTCTACCGTCTCGGCCGCTATCATGACGGCCTCACGACGAAAGAAACCTGGCAGACCTATCTGACCCGCGCGGCGGAGACGACCAAGGCGATGATGACCAAGGCGCCTTACTATACGCAGTTCGGCCAGATGGAAGGCGATGTCTTCGTCTATATCCTTCAGGATTTGAAGCGTGAGGGCATGACTGATGAGGCCGCCGAGATCGAAACCCTGATGAAGGGCCGTGCCGATCACTGGAAGACGCTGAAATACCCCTTCGGTTCGGAAATGCCGTGGGATTCCACCGGCCAGGCCGAGGTCTATATGTGGTCGCGCTATTTCGGTGACGAGAAGGCGGCGGACAGCACGCGTGAGGTTATCCTGGCCTATGATCCAACGATCCCGCACTGGGGCTATAATGGTTCGGCCCGCCGCTTCTGGGACTTCCTCTATGCCGGCAAGCAGTCACGCATCGAGCGCCAGTTGCACCACTATGGTTCGTCGCTCAATGCCGTGCCGCTGTTTGATGCCTACCGCGCCAACCCAAAGGATTTCCAACTCCTGCGCGTTGCTTACGGCGGTCTGATGGGCTCGCTGACCAATATCGATTCCGAAGGCTTTGGCGCCGCGGCTTTCCATTCCTTCCCCGATGCCATGCACTGGGACGGCATGAACGGTGACTACGGCATGAGTTTCTATGGGCACGCGGTGGCCAGTGCCGCCTATCTGGTCGATCACCCGACCTTCGGCTGGGCCGGCTTCGGCGGCAATGTCAGCGAAGCCGACGGGATCATAACTCTCCAGCCGAAAGACAGCGCCCGCAATCGGGTCTTTATCGCGCCGGCGGGCCTGTGGCTCACTCTCGATGCCGGCAAGTTTACCTCGGTCAGTTTCGATCCGAAATCGGGCAAGGTGACGGCGACGTTTGCGGTCGCCGATGCCAATACGCCCACCGCCTTCCTTGATGTGGCGACCACCACGAAGGATGGCAAACCCTACACCGCCAACGCAGAGATGCAGCGTGGCGCCTATATTGTCAAACTGGGTGCAAATGAAACGACCCTTGAGTTGACGCCAAAAGCCAATTAACACTTGTCAGGCCACGATCCATAACGGATCGTGGCCAATTATATTTTTGGGGAAATCTCCTATGGGACTATTCGGACCGCTAAAGCCGCTGAGACGCGCGGAAGATGACGGCAAGGCGCTGGCCAAGACGCTGAGCTGGCCGCACCTGATGGCGCTGGGTATCGGCGGCATCATCGGCACCGGCATCTATACCCTGACCGGCGTCGGCGCGGGTCTGGCCGGGCCGGGTGTCATCGTATCGTTCGCTCTGTGTGGCTTGGTCTGCGCCTGCGCGGCCTTGTGCTACACGGAAATGTCGACCCTGATCCCAACTGCCGGTTCGGCATATACCTACAGTTATTCGAGCATGGGCGAGATTGTCGCCTGGGTTGTCGGCTGGGCGTTGATCCTCGAATATTCCCTGGCCTGTTCGACCGTCGCCGTCGGCTGGTCGGCCCACCTTGTCGGTTGGCTGGAAGAAGGCATAGGCCTGCATCTGCCTGCCTTCCTGCTCAGCGGCCCCTATGCAGGAGGCCTGGTCAACCTGCCCGCCGTGCTCGAGTCGCTGGCCGTCATGGGCCTGCTGCTGATCGGCGCGCGTGAAAGCGCCACGCTCAATATCATCCTGGTCATTGTCAAGATCGTCGCGCTGGGCGCTTTTGTCGTGCTGGGTTTTCCAGCCATTCAGGCCGGCCACTACGATCCCTTCATGCCGTTTGGTTTCCTGGCGCATGAAGTCGGCGGTGAAAAGCTCGGCGTCATGGCCGCCGCCGCTATCGTCTTTTTCGCCTTCTTCGGTTTCGATGCCGTTTCGACTTCGGCCGAAGAAACGAAGAATCCCGGCCGGGATCTGACCATCGGTATTCTCGGTTCCATGGGCATCTCGACCTTCATCTACATGCTGGTCGCGGCCGTGGCCGTGGGCGCCGTCGGTTATCAGGATATTGCGGCTTCGGGCGAGCCCCTGCCGCACGTTCTGCGCACCCTTGGCCAGCCGCTGGTGGCCTCGCTGGTTGGGGGCGCCGCTATCGTGGCCCTGCCGTCGGTCATTCTCGTCATGATGTACGGCCAGAGCCGCATCTTCTTCGTCATGGCGCGTGACGGCCTGCTGCCTTCAGCCGTGGCCAAGGTCAATGCCAAGGGGGCACCGGCCCTGATTACCCTGTTGACGGGTATCTTCGTCGCCATCTTCGCCGGCTTCGTGCCACTGAAGCAGATCGCCGAACTCTCCAACGCCGGCACCCTGATCGCCTTCGTGGCTGTGGCGCTGTCCATGATTATCCTGCGTCGGAAACTGCCGGACATGCAGCGGGTATTCAAGACGCCGCTTTACTGGCTGGTCGGCCTGATCACCATTGGCGGCTGTATCTTCATCTTCGCCAGCCTGCCGATCCAGAGCCAGGTCTTCACACTGATCTGGATGGCGATCGGTCTGGTGTTCTATTTCTCCTTCGGCCGCTGGAACAGCCGCCTGCGCAAGGAAGCCAAGGTAACGCCCGCAGAATAGGGCAGAGACCAAAGTAAAAAGGCCCCGGAGCAATCCGGGGCCTTTTTATATGTCGGTGTGCGGAAGAATTACGACTTCTCGGTTTCGAACTGCTTGCGCAGGTCTTCCAGGGTCATGGCGATATGCTGGCGCATCAGGGCTGAGACCTCTTCCGACTTGCCTGCCGACCATAGTTCGAGCAGGGCCAGGTGTTCGTTATGAGCGCGATCGTCACGGCCGGCCGGCTCCAGGTGTTTGCCGACATAGCGTTCCGAAATGATATTCAGGCGCTCGATGATCTGGAGCGTGACCTGACGATGCAGGGGATAGACCAGCGACATGTGGAAGGCACGGTTCAGGTGGCCGACCTGGCTCTTGTCGCCGGCGGCAGCGACATCCAGTACGTCGAGCGCGACGCGGGCAGCCTTGCGGTCGGCGTCGGTCGCCACTTTCGCCGCTTCGCCGACGGCATCGGGCTCCAGCTTGAGGCGCAGGGCGAAGACTTCCTCGACCTCGTCGGCGTTCAGTGGGCGGACGAAAAAGCCGCGATTGGCATGCGACATGAGCAGGCCGTCCTGCTCCAGTCGCGCCAGGGCTTCGCGCAAGGGAATCTTGCTGACGCCCAGTTCGGCGGCCAGAGCGTCCTGGCGAATGGCGGCATCGACGGGGATTTTGCCGGAAATGATGCGGTCACGGACCAGCGAGAAAATTTGTTCGGAAAGGGTTTGAACCACAATGGTCATGCGAGTTGTCCGGTGTGCAGCAGGAATGGAGTGACGTCCTGTGCTATTTTATATTGTATACATTACTAGACACCAGTCGATCCTGATGACAAGCGAACAACGGCGGTATGGTGTTGAATTCTGACATTTTCGTGATCAAAACGTGTTTCATCCAAAGAAAAGCCGTGGCAAACCGCCACGGCTTTGGAAAACAGGACTGGCTTCCGGTCAGGCGGCTTTGGTGATTTTGAGGCTTGGTCTTGTAGCGGCGGCTTTTTCGACCATGGCGGTGACCTCAGCGCGACGGGCGCCGGTCAGCGGCATGCGGGGCATACGGACGCGTTCCGAGCCACGGCCCATGATCTGCTCGGCCAGCTTGATCGACTGAACGAGGTCATGCTCGGCATCAAGATGCAGCAGCGGCAGGAACCAGCGATAGATCTCGCGGGCGGTGTTGATGTCACCGGCTTCCAGCGCCTTGACCAGCATGACGGATTCGTGCGGGAAGGCCGAGGTCAGACCGGAGACCCAGCCTTGCGCGCCGAGCAGCAGGCCTTCGAAGGCCACGTCATCGAGACCAGCGAACAGGATGTAACGGTCGCCGAAG
>FSVH01000356.1_pt1 | contig 16987 bp, 10 predicted proteins | sample 1637631 | NCBI WGS metagenome assembly FSVH01 (sample SAMEA3914814, study PRJEB12502) | metagenome | biome: forest; material: soil | place: USA | collected 2011-09-16 | depth 0.1 m | reverse complement strand
TTTGCCGTGCGTCTGGCGAATGCCGATGACGCTGCGAAAGGAGAAGCATGGAACCCGTCGCTTGGCGCCTTCGCGCTCGGTACCACAGTGGATATACGAAACGGTCAGGAATAAGTTGACTGCGAGGGATAACCTCCCGTGAGGTTATTACGGCGACCTACGCTGAACGTCCGGTTTGCGCCCTTTGCAGACATTCGGTTGAAGATTGCATGGTGCGCCTGAAACCGGACATTACCGATGCCGTGCCGCTAATGCCATTTTGCCCAATTTGATTTGGGGGCAATGTCTACAATAATCTAATCCAACGCCAGAAACCGCCTTCTCGTCGCATATACTCAGAGCTGACCCAAAGGAAGTTAGTGCTTTCACTTCACGGTTCAAAGAACTTCAGGAGACACTTGCTAAGATTAAACCCATAGAGCCGGCTATCTCATCGGATAAGCCCGAATCCACAGATGCTCCTGCTTACGAAGGTGCACCTCCGCCCGATGCCAACCTGCCGAGGTCGAAGACGAAGGCGATGCTGGTTTTGAAGATGACAGTTCGGAGGGTGATCAAGATCCGGAATCAGATTCTGACGTAGAAACATCAGATCCCGAACACACCCCGTCCGTATTGGCGGTAGTTCAAACCGTCTTAACGGAGGAATTAGGCGGCGTTGAGGGAGAACGACTTACTCAGTTGATCGCCCTACGGCTAAACAGTGAAATGCCATAGTATGGTTCGAATTAGTTGTATTAGTGCGGTGTTTGCCCAGTGTGATCAGTCTGGGTCGTCACAGTCATGGTCATTTGAAAATCCCAACTGCGATACACCAATTGTGCCAGAACCGCTGCCGTTGCGGAATTCATCATTGGGCGGGTGTGGCGGTTTTAGCCTTTCGTCGCGGTCATGTGCCCGCGCCATTCCGGTTACGATATTGCGATCCGCGATGAGAGGAGAGTTCAAGTTACTTACGACAAGCTTGTTGAAACTTCCCAAATCTACCGATCTGCCTAACATTGTCACAATGCTCGATGAGCGATTACGAGTTTGAGAGCTATAGCGGTCGCGACGGAGAACTACTTCCGCTCTTTTCGCTCGATGCAAGAACACCAATGTCGCGTTTGGGCCAACACCGGTCCCCCTTCCCGTCAGGGATCGAGCCCGCAAGGTGGAGACCCTGGGCCCCATCTCCGACGACGAGCCCGGCGCCGGCTGTGCCGGCGAACGGCCTGCCCTCTTCGTTCCCTCTCGCCGTCACAGGCTACTTGTCTCACTGCCCGGCTCTTCGGTGGCCATGAGGCGAAGCGTCAGAATTCGCGCCTGGAACTCCTGACTCAGGCAGTGTTTCGGATCGGCGTCGGTCGCACATTGATCCCGCTCGGCCACCCATTGGCCTTGCTGGACAATCAAATCCGCCCGCTGTTCACCAGAGAACTTAGCGAGCAAGGGCGTGTAGAGGCTGGCCATTGTGCGATCGCTGTTCGCCAGGGCGCGATCTGTGCAGATCAGGTGTTCGATGGCGGCTGCTTGGGCAGCTATACCGGATGCTAAACTACGGTATTGCAAGTACGTCGTATATCTTCGCCGAGCTCTGTCGCTTCGCCTGCCATCAGCGGCTGGAGAATATGGAAGAATTGCCCTGAGTAGGGGGTGAGGAACTCTAAACCAAGTCCCGCCGCATCGAAGTCCGTCGGATCATATAGGTTTCGCCCACCGGGCGCATTGAGGTAGCTGTGACCGCACAGCATCCGCACGATTTCGATGATCCGTGCGTGGCCGCGCAGAGACGTCACGATACCTAATGCGGAACTGCGTATGATAGGCGTATGGATGCCTGTGGTCTCCGCGACAAGTCGTATGCCTGCCTCCAGAAAATCAACCACCTCGCCCAACGGGCCATTAAGATGATGATTGACGGCGGCGGAAACGGGCGAGTCCGTGCTGCATGCCATATTTAAAGACGCCAATCGCGTATCCAGTGCCTCACGGGCATCCTCATGCCATTGCAGGTCTTGGATCAGCGTTTCCCGCGGCTGACGTGCGAGAGGCAGGGTCAGCCAGTGACCAGACCTTATTTCGCAACGATGGACGCGGCCTCGACGCGGAAACTGCACGTCATCATAAAGAACGAAAACATCACTGGCTGCCAGCAAGCGAAAATAACCGGCGTATGGGTAGAAGTAAGGCTGCATCACGGCAATGCGCACGGTCAGACCCCTGACCTGTACGAAACCGGCTCATCGAGGAAGACATTTTTCAGGTTCAGCACATGTGCCCGGAAGCTCTGCACGATGGGCGAGGAGAACTCTGTCTGGCGAAACGCTTCGAACGCCTGATGTTCGCACAGGAAGGCGTGACGATCAAAAACAGAATTACGCAGATAATGCATCACGCGGACGTCGTCCGCCGCGCGCAAGCCGTGCGCCAGCATCTCATCCGAATTGGGACAATTATATTCTGGACCGAGTTCCAGTACATCGACACCGGTTTCAAGTATGGCGAGCGTCAGGGCCAATTGTGCCGTAAAATAAATCTGCTGTGTACCTGCCAGCAGCGCCAGCAATTTATGGGTATAACCTGCGATGAGAGGACGGATGCGCTCAAACGCCGTAGCATTAAAGGCCACAAAACCATAATTGAAATACGCCGGGCACAGGCCAGATACTTCGGGCGGCGACATGGAGTAACCCCGCTCAAGCGCGATATCGGGAAACCCGCATTTGGTAAGAAGAGACCGCCATTGCACCTCGCTGGTCGCCCTGTCCTTGAATGGCGGGAAATGCGCCTGCATCCCGGCAATAGTGGGGCGCTGCGCCATGCACAGTTGTTCCACCAACTCGTCTATCGGCCTAAGCAAACAGGCATCAGCGTCGATGAGAATAACCACATCACTGCTTGTGGGCATGGCATAACGATCCAGGCCTGACGAAAATTCGGCGTCGCTAACCTCGATCGGCACCATTCGCCATTCGACTGGATAGTTTTGTGACCAGCTATTGGCGGCAATCACTGCGTCCCGGTCTGCATGGTCACCAACTGAGACCCGAACAGGCGCCACCGCATAATTGTCCCCCAACGCCGCCAGGGACAAGGCCGCCAACTTCACATTTGAAAAGAAGGAGGCGTGCGGCAGGATTGGAATGCGGAATTCGAACGTCACGTTTGTGGCCTCCGTCGTGTCGCCCAGCCTATGCCCGCCCGACCAAAATCGTTGCCATTATATAGCATGATCTGGCTGTCCTCATAATCCATGATGCAGGCATAGGCCTGCATCCAGTCATCGAAATCACCAACTGCCGGTGGATTGCTGAAAATTACGGGTTCGGGAGCGCCGGAAGCGACCCCTTCGCTATCCAATAATTGCGAAACGATGCGATAGGCCGCATTGCCCCCCTGGCGAAACTCGGCGCCGCGCAGGCTATACCACAACCGCAGCCTGCTTCCCTCCTGCGTCACCCATGGCCGGCCAGCGGCGCTGGCGCCCAGCCTGGCACTCGACAAGACACATTGCGAGAACTGTTCCCATATGCGGCCATCAGCGGAATAACATGTGCGGATGTCATAAAGCGGCTCAAGTTGCGTTCCGCTCGAAGTCCAGCCGACGCCGCTAACATACCACATGCGATAACCGTTTTCGGACGCTCGGACGCAAGGCATGGAGACAAAGAAGGGATCATAGGGGCCAGTTGCGCGCACGGGCCCCTGGAACGCTGGCATAAACGATAGGCCATCCTCGCTCTGCGCCAGCCCGATGCTGAGTTGGAAACGCACATCCGAGCGAAGGTGAACCCCCGTGGTATATAGATGCACCTGTCCATCTACCCACAGCGCGCAAGCGGATCCGACGCCGGTATGGTCATAACTTCCCGGCGCGCCCGGTTCTAGAAGAGGCTCGATATATTCGGCCAGCACACGCATATTGTCGCCGGGATCGACGTCAAAAGCCACCGGAGATGCCCGGTTTGCGGCATTCCGCGCGCTGAAATACACCCGCCACAGACGCGGCGTGACCTGCAGGACACAAGGCGCCTGCGCATGGCTCGTCCACCATGCGTGACCGGCGTTGACCGGCAGTAGTAAGCCTCGCCTTTTCCATAAATCGCTCACAGGAATTTCAGCGTCTTCAGGCGCGCGCTGGAGTATTTTTCGGGGGTGTCGAACGCGTGACGCACGACGCTCTCCGCCGGCAGGTCGCGGCGGATCATGGCGCGCGATTGAATATAGGAGCCAGCCCCTATTGAGAGAGCATTATCAATGCCAACCTGTCCACCGATCAGGCAATTTGCCCCGATCCGGACATTGCTGGCCACGCCGACCTGACTGGACAGAAAACAATGGTCATCGATCGTCGTATGATGACCGATATGGCAGGCTGTCCAAAGGATGCAGCCGTCACCAATCCGCACGAAAGGTTGAATTATGCAGTTTTCCAGAATGAAGGCGTTTTCCCCAATCGACTCCGCGAGGTTCTGCACGGTTGGGTGAATGAAGGATGCGAAACTGTAACCCCGCGCCCGGCCTTCCAGGTGGCGTTCGCGGCGGAACTCGTTCAACCTCTGATAACTGAGCGGTCCTATTAATCTGACCCTGTCCGGCGGGAAACGCGCCTCAAGCCGCTCCCAGGCGACAACCGGCAGGCCATGATGGGTATCACCATCCAAATAGGTCTCATCCACAGTAAACCCGACCACCCGTCCGGGGCCAAACGCGTCAATGTAAACTCTGGCGACGTCGGCGATCTGGCCGGTGCCGAAAATGACAATGTCTTGCACGCGCTCTCTATTTCGTTGGATGCTTATAGACGTAGACCGTGTATTCACGCAGTCCATAGTCCGCTCGTATTGTATGATGTCTCGAAAGGCTGGTAACGAAGCGGACGATATCATCATAGGCAACGTGAAACAGATCGTCACGCTCCCAATCGACATATTTGGACATGAGATTGAAAGCCATGCCGCGTTGCGCAATAGCGAACACCTTGACGAGCACCTGTGTCATCGCTTCGAAAAAAACATCATAAGGCACTTCGCGCTTTTCCGTGAAGACACCATTCATGACGACATAGTCCGCTGAGGGAATAATCGCACCCGGCGCCAGAACATCAAGGCGGTCGAAGACAGTGGCCGGGAATTTATATCGGCACAGGTCGATGAACACTGGCGAAATGTCAAGCCCCCTGTAAGGCGGACAGGGGGAATGCGTTTGCTGGAGATATTCGAGAAAATGTCCGGCGCCACAGCCGAAATCGAGGAAGCCGCCGCCATCCCTGGCGACCTCGGCCATCACCCTGTAGCGGATAAGGGCCCCTTCGGCATCAGGCCAGTCGACGCCCTGCGCTGTGTCGCCATGATCGCGAAGGCAGCGCTCATAATGCGCTGCCAAAACGTCAAAAGGCGCGGAAATTCCATGCATATTAGTCAATTTCCGCAAGCGTTGCAAAAGCCGTCGCCTTTCCTTAAAGACTGCTACCTCCGATGCATATGAGCGGTCAATGTGATTCGCCATGCCCGCTCGTTTGAGGGAACACGCTAATGGCGGAAACCTATCCTTCAGCAGATTCTGCCTTACAAAATCCAACCCCTCTTAGACATCTGTCGGTGTGTCTTATCAATCCAAAATTCACGCCGTCTTATTGGGGTATGGATTATGCTCTGCCGAATATGCCTGGCGATAAGCGCAACTGGACTGTCACCGGCGCTCTCCCTACACTCGCCGCACTCGCGCCTGATCATTGCAGCGTGACATTGATTGACGAAAACGTGGAAGAGATCGATTTTAATGATCTTGAACGGTTCGACATCATCGGCGTTACGGGGATGATCGTACAGCGTCAACGGATGCATGAAATCCTGCAACACCTGCGCACATCATCTGCCACGATTGTCGTTGGCGGTCCCTACTGTTCGGTCGCCGACGCCGAATTCGCCGATCTGTGCGATACGCGCTTCATTGGAGAAGCCGAAGAAACCTGGCCCGCCTTCCTTACCGCCTATGCTCAGGGACAACAGCTCTTTCGCCGTTACGAACAAGCGCAGAAGTCGGACATGGAGCTGTTACCTCCGCCGCGGTACGATCTGCTTAAGACGGGCCGTTATATGGTGGCGTCGCTCCAGTTTTCTCGTGGCTGTCCGTTTCTGTGCGAATTTTGCGACATCATCACCATTTTTGGACGCCGGCCACGGCTGAAATCGACGCAGCAAATGATCGCGGAATTTGAGGTTATTCGCGCCGCAGGCATGCGTCACTGCTTCCTGGTTGATGACAATTTCATCGGCAACAAGCAAAAGGCGAAGGAATTGCTGCGCGTCCTTATCGAATGGCAGGAAACGCATGGCTATCCGCTGTTGTTCAGTACCGAGGCAAGCATTAATTTGGCCGACGATGCCGAAATGCTCGACCTGATGGTCAAGGCAAATTTTCGCCAGGTGTTTATCGGCATTGAAACGCCGCGCGCCTCGTCGCTTAAGGAAACGCGTAAGGTGCAAAACCTACGCGGCGACAGCATGCTCGATAAGCTTCAGCGTATTCGTGACGCGGGGCTCGTCATTCAGGCAGGCTTTATCGTGGGTTTCGACGGCGATGATGAAGCCATATTTGAAGAGCAGTTTGCCTTCATTCAGAGTAGCGGAATAGCCCAGGCCCTCGTCGCTATCCTAAGCCCCATTCCTACCACGCCGCTGTACGACCGGCTTAAAGCGGAAGGCCGGCTGGACCTTAGCCATCCGCATGTCGCCTTTCATCCCAAGCAGATGACGCGCGAGGCGTTGAAGGCAGGTTATGATGATCTCCTAAAGCGGCTTTACGAACCAAAGGCTTATTGGGACCGTCTGCTCGACGGCTATGGTGGATCGCCAGCTTTCCGCGCGGCCCGTAAGGCCATCGATATTCGCATTGGTTATAGGCCAGGCCTTTCCGCGCGATTGGTTACAATTTCTGGCGGCACGATAATGGCTTTGAAGCTCATGCGCTCCCTCGCCGCTTCACGCAGTCTGCTTACCGTTGGGGGCGTCTATCTGCGGCAATGGCGCCGCAATCTGCGTGAGAATGGTGCCGAAGCCATTCCGTTTCCCGCATTTGTTCGCCTGTGCTGCGAGCATTGGCATTTCATGACCATCTCCCGTAGCGATCGCAAAGCCGACTTTGGTGTTTTAGGCACGGCGGCACCGGCAAGCGGTGAGACGCGGGGGGATAGCTATTTGCCATATAATGTGAGGCCAGCCGCATGAGTGGTAAGACCTGTGGTCTTTCCACGTTGTACTGGCAGGCCGACACCAGATCGTATGAAATTCCGGTCATGCGCCCCAGGCTACCTTGCGCCGAACATCTGCTCCCTTATTTGCAACTGATTGATGGCAATGGCGTATACAGCAACGGTGGACCTCTCGCACACGCTTTCGAAGCGAGATTACAGGCGCATTTCAACGTCGAAGCCGTGACGCTGTGCGCGAACGCTACATTGGGGCTCGCCTTGTCCCTGCTCGCCCAGTCACCGCCTGCGGGCAGTCTTTGCATGGTGCCGGCATGGACCTTCGCTGCCAGCGCCCACGCCATATATCTGGCCGGACTTATACCCTATATCGTTGATGTCGACGCCGAGAGTCAGCAACTGACGGCGGATATGGCGCGAGACTTTTTGCATCACGCCCCCGGCAGGGTAGGTGCCGTCATGCCGGTCATGCCGTTTGGCGTTCCGATCGATATACTGAGTTGGGACATGTTCGCCGGTGAAACCGGATTGGGAGTCGTTATCGACGCCGCTGCGGCCTTCGATACCCTGCGTCCTGGGAAAACGCCCTGCGTTGTCAGCCTCCATGCCACCAAGGTACTGGGTATAGGCGAAGGCGCATTTGTCGCCTCCACCGATCGCCGCCTCATTGAACAGGTCATGCAGCGCGGCAATTTCGGTTTTCACAACAGCCGTCAAGCCGCCATGCCCGCCATGAACGCAAAGTTGAGCGAATATAGTGCCGCCGTCGGCATGGCGGCCTTTGATCAGTGGCCAACCTCACGGGGTGAATATCTCGATGTGGCGCAGGCGTATCGGCAACACTTGACGCCTTCCATTCGTATGATGGCTGGTCAAGGCGAAACATGGGCATCCTCAACCGTCGTCGTGCAGTTGACACATGGTGAGAAGTGTCTCGCATCTACAGCTGAAATTTTGCACACCGGTGGTATTGCCACCCGTTACTGGTGGGGCGGCGGTCTGCACCGTCATGCGGCGTTCGCCGGTTGTCCCCAGACGGATCTGACGGTAACTGACTCTCTTGCCACCCGTTCATTAGGCCTGCCGTGCTGGCCAAAACTGTCAACCTCGGATATCGAAAAGGTCAGCGCGAAGCTAGCTTTGTGTGAGCAGCTTTCATAAGCGACGGCCGTACCGTCAGAGAGTGTGCAGAGCATTCTCGGTAAATCACAGGCTCCTGTCCCGGTGATCGGTTTGCAAAGTAACTACACAGATAAATATCTTGAAGGCCAATCGCCCTCGCTAAATCCTACTTCCGATTTCTTCGCAGACCGAAAACCGCCGATGTCTCGCCTTGGCCATTTGGCGGTTAATATCCTCTCCGCGCGGATAGATAGCTATGAATTTCGGCAGGTGCTCGGTTTGGGCTCCCATAGCGATTAACCTGGTAACGAGTGCCGTCGTCTTGCGTGCATCACACAGCCACCGTGCACCGCTCGGGATTTCTGCTCCTTGCGTTGCACGTCTGCAAAAGGCCGATACTGTTGCCGGCCAAGCGACATTTCCTCAAGGCGAGATGAATGTCCGCGCTTTGGCAAAGGCTGCCCTCCTCCCTTTCAAGGGAGAAGGGCAAACACCATTAGAACTTTGATCCCAGGCGAAAGCCAATCGTGCGCGGTGTATTGGTCACAACATATGGCCGCTGATAGCAGTTGCCGCATTCCTGATAACGCGAGAGCTGATCGCGTTCATCGGTCAGGTTACGGATATAGAATTCCGCCGTCCAGGTATCCCATTGCGTACCCAGGGCCAGATCGACATTGGTGAAGCCCTTGAGTTCACCCGTCAAAGCTGCCGGATTGACGTATATATCCAGCGGCGCGACGTAGACATTGGTGCGGATGTCGGACGAGGCCTTGCTCTGGCTGGTGACAGCCACCTGCCAGTAGGGTGCATAGTTGCCCATTTCCCAGTGATAGCGCACCGAACCCGCGAACTTGAATTTCGGCGTGATCGGCAGACGCGTGCCCTTCGGTGCCGAGATAAAGTCCTGATTGTCCGTTGCGACCAGTTCCGGCGTCTGGCCCGGGTTATCGTAATGAGTTTCAAAGGTTTGGACGATGCCCGAGCAATCGGACGTCGTATCGCCGTCGAAGGCGCAGAGATTATTCTGCGTCGTGGCGTCGGTATAGGCGCCATTGGCCGAAATGATCAGGTGATCCGTCGGCGCCCAGGTGACATCGGCCTCTATACCCTTGATGCTGGCGTCGGGACCGTTATGTACCTCGGTGAAGCTGTTGGCGCCAAGATAGGCGAACTGGAAGCTTTCCCATTCCTGATCATAGATGGCGCCATTGAAGTGGATCTTTTTGTCGAACAGGGTCGTCTTCCAGCCGATTTCATAATTGGTCAGGTAGTCGGGCGCGTAATCGCCGGCCGTACCGCGACGGTTGATACCGCCCGGGCGGAAACCGCGTGACCACGTGCCGTAGAGCATCAGGTCCGGCGTAGCCTTCCATGACAGGTTGACCTTCGGCGAGAACCCGCTGCCTTCCGCGCGCTTGGGCGAAATGCTCCCGTCGGCGTTCTGCACGCCCAGGTCGGTACAGGGACTGCCCGCCACCGACGCCGGCAGCTTGGTGCCCGGCGGATCCTTGGGATTGATGGCGCCGAGTGTTGCCGTCGTCAGGCAACGCCGCTCACCTGAACTGGCACCGGCACCATTGGGTGGCTCAGTGCCGTCATCAAAGCCGGGGCTTTCGCCGAAGCCGAAGAACCCGATCAGGCTGTTGTCATAGGTGAATGATCGCCCACCGGCCGTCACGGTCAGGGTCGGGGTGATGTCGAAGCTGATTTCCCCGAAAATAGCGGCATCGCGGTCGATCCGGCTTTGCTGGGTAAGCCACAGTGTCCCCGGATGGCCGGTGACCGACAGATCGGTGGCCAGGCCGGTAACCTGATAATCCTGATGGATGAAGTGGGTCTGGCGCTGCTCGAACACACCGGCGACGAAGCGCAGGCGATCGGTGGACGGGGATGCGATGCGCAATTCGTGACTTTGTTTGGTGAAATGATCAGACCCGACAATCAACTGCTGCGAGGAGATCGGATCTCCGGCATTATTCGAGAAATAGAAATAACCGGCGATGCCGCCGGAACCGGCGTAGAGCTGGTCATAGGCTTCGGCGTAGTCGGTATAGTCGGCGGCTGTATCGAGCTTGCGGTCCATATAGGCGCCGGCGTAGGTGATATCGAAATTACCGATCTTGCCCTGAACCGTCAGCGAAGCCTGGGCGAACCGGTCATGGCCGCTTTCCGGCAGGAAGTGCTGGACCTTCAGATCACCAAGCGACGGATCATAGCCGCTACTGCCATGGCTTCTCTGGTCCTGAGCGATGATGCCGGCGTCCACGGTCCAGTTATCATCGAGATCGATCTTGAGCGCGGCGCGGCCGCCGTAGATATCGACATCGTTATAATCCTTCTTGACGAAGTCGTCATTATTGACCGTCAGTCCGCCCAGGAAACTGCGCGTACCGGACACGTTATCGATGAAACCGGCCTGGTGATCGGTCCAGCCGACAAAGCGCGCCGCCATGCGGTCATTGATCGGCACGTTCAACATGCCTTCGAGCTTGCCGCCGGTGCCGCCACCGCTGACCTGACCGACATCGGCATCGAAGCGGCCGTAGAAGCCGGAGTGGTCAGGCTTATTGGTTATCAGACGGATCGTGCCCGCTTCGGATGAAGCGCCATAGAGCGTGCCTTGCGGGCCGGCGAGGGATTCGATACGCGCCATGTCGTAGATATGCACATCGAGCGGCCCGCCGATGGTGGTGACGGCCTGTTCATCGAGATAGACACCAGCGCTGGGCTGAGGTCCGGAATGGTTGCCGTCGCCGCCCGAAGCCACGCCGCGGAAATAGACACTGCTGCCCTGATAGGGGCTGTTCTGGAAGGAGACGCTGGGCAGTTGTGCCGCGTAATCACTGAAACTGGAGATGTTGAGCTGGTCGAGCTTCTTGGTGCCGAGCACCTGAATGCTCACAGGCACATCCTGGAGCTTCTGGCTGCGCTTCTGGGCGGTGACGATGACTTCGACCCCTTCGGCGTCCGTGCCTGTCGCGACTGTCGTGGGCGCCTCCTGGGCCATGACCTGTTGTGTCAGGCATAGGGCAGGAAGGGTGGCGAGCATGGTGCTCGTCAGCAAGGTGGTGGTTAAGCGACGCGCATTCATTCAATAGCCCCCGTTGTCGGTTACAGACTGCGAGACTGTGCCTGACTTGAAACATCGTCAACGGACATTTGCTGCGTTGCAAAATTGCGATCACAAATGTGTCGCATTTGCCACGTCTACAAGGCTGAGTGACTTTTGAAAAATGTATGTAACGTTGTTTTATAAGGAAAATTTTTCGCAACGCACAAATGTAAGGCGTGTGGGTTTACGCTACGTCACCAACTGACTGGCGCTTACGGATATGCCTCCAGAACCGAACCGAGCGCGTTTTTAAGCGGTTCGAGCCACGGATCGTACCCTTGCCAGCCTTCGGTGCCTTCACGGAAGATCGGCTGACGCACCTGTTCGCTGGAGGCCGTTCGCACGGCGCGTTCGGTTTCATGGAAACGCAGGCAGGCGGCCTCAAACTCAAGACCGCAGGCGGCCAGCAATGCCCTCACCTCGGCCTCAGTATCGTCGACCATGCGCTCATAGATGACGCGATATACCCGTCCCGGCAGGACGGTGTCGACATGGTGCATCAGCCGAACGTAATCAGCGTAGTAGTGCCCCATGTCGTCGAGGCTGTAGGTGAAGGCCTGCCCCTTGGCGAAGTGTTGCTTGAAGTTCGAAAAACAGCAACTGAGCGGATGGCGCCGTGCATCGATGATGATGGCCTTGGGCAGGATCAGGTGGATGAAGGGCACGTGCGCCCAGTTGTTGGGCAGCTTGTCGATAAACAGGGGGCGTCCGGTCCTGCGCTGAACCCGCGTCCGCGACAGGTAGCTTTCGCCAAGCGCCTTTAGCTGTACCGGGGTGAGATCACCGATACGGGCTGGATAATCTCCACCATCGCGCGCCAGAGCCGGGATATCCGGCAATTCGGACGTGCCTTCTACCTGCGAATGACTGGACAGAATCTGCTCCACCAGAGTCGAGCCGGCCCGTGGCATTCCCAGAATAAATATAGGATCGCCGGCGTCGTGCCCCTGCCCGGCGCGTTCGGCAAAAAAGTCCGGCGTGAACAGCGCGATACTGCGATCGACAAAGGCTGTCGTCTCAGTGGCATCATAGGCGATGCTCCGGCGACGCAAGGCGTTGCCTGTCGCATAGTGGGAGAACGATCGGGCGTAATTTTTCTGATCTTGGTATGCCTTGCCGAGGGCAAAATCGAGATGGAAACGGTCTTCACCGCCCAAATCAGGCATCGCCAGAGCGGTTTCCATGGCCGCGATATCCGCCGCCGTAAACCGTACAGTCTTAAGATTGGCCAGGCTCCACCACACCTCACCGAGAGTCGGCGTGAAATCGATAGCCCGGCGATAAGCAGCCACACCTTCCTCCTGTCTGCCAACCGTTTTCAGCATATGGCCCAGACTCATCCATACCTTGGGCTGGTTCGGCGCTTTTTCGAGTACCGCCTGATAGAGTGAAATCGCTTCGTCAAAGCCGCCGATCTTGCTCAGGGCCGCCGCCTTGAGATTGCTCAGGCCGATATTTTCCGCCTCGCCGTCGAGCAATGAATCGAGTTCCGCAATCGCTTCTTCCGGGCGATGCTGTTTGTAAAGCACACTGGCGAGATTGGCGCGCGCCGCGCCGAAAGCGGGCGCCAATTCAAGCGCTCGCCTAAGCAGGGTCTCGGAATCGCGATAACGGCCAATCCGCGCCGCCACCTCCGCCAGCATGCGGATGGCCGCCACATCGAACGGATCGCGCTTGAGATGATCGCGCAGTAAAGGCTCGGCAACTTCCAGCCGATTATCATAAAGCGCCAGCGCCGCATTCATAACATCGGCGTTTTGCAGCCCCTGCCGGATGGCAATGTCTTCCGGACGAAGGGCATTTTCAGGAGGGAGGTTCATGCCGGATTAGTTGAACACAATCCAATCCTTGTCCAGAAAAATGACTGCAGGTGGCCAAGTAAATCCGCCCCAGCCGCCTTATAAACAATCGCCCGAAGTTTGACTCGTTAAAGCCATAGCCTATTTCTACTCCCTAAGCGTCATGAGACGGGTGGCCCCTGCCCTTCCTACCTCGCCCGAGCGTGCGCGTTCAAAGTGGGCGAAGAGCCCGGCGCTGGCTGTACCAACGAACGGTCCTGCTTTTTCTCCGCCCTATGTTGATCCACAGCTCCAGTGCTCACCATCTGACTGCGCAATGAATCAACACATCTTCCCGCTGGCAATGCCCTCCTCTCAAACGCACATGAAAAATGCCGCTGATCGAGGGGCTCAAAACCTTAAGGGCGGGAGGATGTGCCAGCATCCTCCCGCCCTTAACATAGCAACACTCCGAACAAGATAGACGCGCTTACAAATTCGAACTCTTTTTTTGCCCTCACGTATTTGGTTTTGGAGCGGCCAGCCAATCCATATGAATTAAGCTTGCTTTTTTGCATGGAAGAATTGCACCGGTGGCTCGATAAATCTCTGTTCCGGTATTTTAGAGGCAGAAGGAATGCTCTGCTTAATGCATGCGGTATTTTATGCCCGCCTTTACGCTCCAGCCCTCAAGATCGCCACCCGAACGGATATCGCCGCTTAGGTATCCGGAAAGATTGCCGGTCCTCGCTTGGGCAGCCACCCCCAGACTGATCTGACCGAAGGTGCCGATACGGCTGCCGTTCAGCAGGATGGGATCAATATCTGCGACGGGCAGATAGGCCGCCTGGGTGTCTTTTGCATTTTCCTGCCAAACATTAAGGTCGGCGTACGGCTGCCACATGACCTTTGAGGTCAGCAAAGATCGGCCAAGACGGACACCAATGTGGCTCAGATCGTTCTTAAGCGCCTGGATTTGGAGAATACCCTGATCCTGGCTAAGAATAAGCGGCCTGACCGTAACCTTGGTGTTGATATGACCAAGGGACGGCTCAATGAAATACTTGCCGAGAACATAGCGGCTCGACAGTGAAACGGCCAGGGTCTGGCCAATGCCCTTGGCATCCGCCGGACCTGTGACCGGGTTCGCCACATCCATGCGCAGGATATCGTGACGGCTTTGAATACTAAGACTCATGTTCTTGTGAGACAAGACCGCATAAGCGCCATAGTTGGGAACCGTATAGCGCGTTTGCGCATCATCCAGCAGTCGATCGTTCGATTTCGCATCTGTCGAGCCGGCCGTAATGCCAAGGCGCACATTGGTGTTCGTTTCACCGATGTTAAAGACACCGACGTCGTAGCCAAAACGATAGCTGTTTTGTGACAAGCGGATATTGTTGGCCCCGGCCATAGAATAGGTATCGCTGATCGTTGTTTGCGAACTCAGCGTATCTTCACTGGTTTGAGCCTGTGCCCAGGCATGACCCGCCATCTCGTTCACACCATAGGTCGCTGTAAGGTTCGAAATATCGTCCGGCAAACCAGAGGTATTGACGTTCTGTGCCGTTTCAAACGCCGTGATGCTGGCGGCCAGACTGGAGAGAGCTGTCGTATTGATACGCGTGACGATACCCCAATCGGAGGTATCGGCGATCTTGGTAAAGGCATAACTTATCAAACCACTGGACGACAAGGCAGCCGTTGTGCCGGCATCCGTATCCGTTTCAAGCGTGCCGGTGCCGCCGCTCGATGCGACGAGAATGATCGGCGCACCAATATAGGTTTTAGCAGCCCCGCTGTTATTGAGCTTCACCTTGGAGGTGCCGTTGAACGAACCGACCGTCAGGCGGTCGGCAGCACCGGTCATCATGTTGACATCGAAAGTCAGAACCGAGCCAGCAAGACCGGTGTAAGCGCCAGCTACGTTGACAATATCGCCTGTCCGTCCGTTCATCATGTCGATCAGGCCTGCATTGTTTAGGGAGGCTGCACCTAGTTCACCGGAAGTGGTGGTTGTACCAATGGCGACACGGCCCGACGAGGCATTTGTCAAGACACCGACGCCAGTAAAAGCTGCGTTCGTCACGTCGAGCAGACCTGTGTTATCAAAGGCAGAGCCGTCGTTTTGCAAGGCCCCAATTGCGTAAAACGTGCCGCTGTTTGAGGTCGCGCCGTTCTGCATTCCAGAGGCCATCACGGTGCCGGTGTTCGAGAGATCGCCATTCAGTGTCCCCGCTGTCCACAAGACGCCGCCATTCGTCATGCCTTCGGAAGTAGTCAGAGTACCCTGGTTGATAACGGTCGCACCGGCCGTATTGTTCAGAGTAATCCCGGCCAGGGCATGGCTGGCAGAAATCGCGATGCCCGTTTCATTGGTCGAGCGGTTCGTGATTGAGGTTAAGCCGGTATAATCACCGAGAAGGACGTTTAGTTGTGCCGCTCCGGTATTGTCGAAACTGTTATCGCTGCCAAGAGTGCCGGTCACGTTGAAGACGCCGTTGCCTGAATTGGTAATGCTGCCGTTCACAACGCCGGACGCATTGGTCGTCGCCGAATTCGACAGGCCGCCGGCGACCGTACCCGGGCTTGCAAAAGTGCCGCCGGTAACGACGACACCGCCGCTCACTGTACCGAGGTTCACGAAAGTTCCGCCGCTATTGCGGGCGCCACCTTCGACAGTACCGAAATTGGCCGCAGCCGACCCCGTGCCGCTGTTTACGAATGCCCCGCTGATCGAACCCAGATTTGTGGCGCTGCCGGTATTGGACAAATCGCCGATCAGGAAACTGTTGGAGATACTGCCGGCGTTGGTAATATTGCCAATCCAGGTGCCGGAATTAAATATTTCGGAACTTGGGGCGTTGGTTGCGTCGCCCGTCCAGGTGCCCGAATTGACAACGGTTCCAGAGTTTGCCAGTGAGCCTGTCCATGCGCCAGAATTGCTTATTCCGGCAAGATAGGCATTAGATACATCTGACGTCACCGTGCCGGAATTGGCCACCTCTCCCCATCCCGTATTGACGAGATCGCCTGCGAGCGTGCCATTGCTGTCGACCGTCAGAAATCCGCTGTTCGCGACCGAAGTGGCAAATATATTGCCGCCTGACGCGACTTCAAAAGAGCCGCTGTTGGTCAGATTCCCGTGGAGCACGCCGCTCGTGGCGAAGGTGCCCGCATTGTTGATGTTGCCATTCCACTCGCCGGCGTTTGCGATAATACCGGTATTGCTGCGCACGTCGCCGTTCCATATCGCGCCTGCGTAGTTATTGATCGTCCCGGTGTTCGTGTTGACAATAGCGTTCGACACGCCCGAATTATCGGTCGTGCCCGAATTGTCCATATCGTCCGTCAACGTTCCGCCGGCTTCAATCACCAGGTGGCCACCAGCCTGATTGTTGACGCCGCCGGACGTCAGGGCGCCCCCGTTGCGGATCACCAGAGTACCGCCCGTATTTACCGTTACGTTGGATGTATCGGAAATCGTGCCCGTGAGATCAAGCTGCGCGCCGCTGTCGACAGTCGTTGCGCCGGTGTATGTGTTTTGCCCCGCCAAAATGATCCTGCCGCCGATGCGCGGCAATGGTTGCCGGGCACGGATACGACCGTCACCCTCACCATCAGCCTGCCTGAAGGGTTTCCGGCCGGCTCGCGGGAAGTCTGGCTGGCCCTGCCCGATGGCGACAGCCGGCTTAAGGACGATCCCCGCTTTGCCGTGCGTCTGGCGAATGCCGATGACGCTGCGAAAGGAGAAGCATGGAACCCGTCGCTTGGCGCCTT
>FSVH01000256.1_pt1 | contig 17046 bp, 16 predicted proteins | sample 1637631 | NCBI WGS metagenome assembly FSVH01 (sample SAMEA3914814, study PRJEB12502) | metagenome | biome: forest; material: soil | place: USA | collected 2011-09-16 | depth 0.1 m | reverse complement strand
GTCGTATCACGAGAACAGCCCCCCGATGAACTTGGTCAGTCCGATATTGTTAATGTCATTCCAGAAAGCGAATAGCATTAAGCCTAATACCAGCACTATGGCAATCCGGAAGGCCGCATTCTGGAATTCGGCCGGGATGGGTTTTTTGGTCACACCCTGCCACAGGATAAAGGCCAGGTGACCACCATCAAGCGCCGGAATGGGTAGCAGGTTCAGAAATCCGACTCCAATGGAAATGAAGGCCATGAGTAGCAGGTTGGTGAGAACCATACCGTAAATGATTTGCCAAAGCGGCGCTTTGACTTCGGCCGCCGCCATCGTCATGTCACCCGTCGCCTTAGCCATACCAACGATGCCGCCGATTTGACTGCCATTTTCTTTTCCGGTGAAAATACGGCTAATATAGGTCAGATTTGTATCAAGGGTTTGCCACGTTTTATTGTTGCCGATGACAAGGGCTTCCCAGGGATTTACCGGCCGGCTGATGATATCGCCACCGACAGCGATACCAATAACCCCGCCCTTAATCGTTTCATTGTCGCGACCAGGCATACTGAGCAAGGCGCGCTTCGGCGTAACGGTCAGACGGACAATCCTGTGATCGCGTTCAATTTCGACAAGCGTCGGGGTCTCGGCCCGAAGCGCAATCAGGACAATAAAATCCTCACCGTTTTTGACCTCGTGCCCGTCTACCTTGACAAATGTATCGCCCACCTTCAGCCCCGCGGCTTCACCAACATTCCCTGGCAAAAATGAGAGAATGGTTGGGCGGCTGATTTGCTCTCCAACGGCAAAGGTAATTATGCTGAAAAGCGCGATCGCCAGCACGAAGTTGGCAGCGGGACCGGCCAGGATGATCAGGAATTTCTGCCACAAGGGCTTGAAGTGATAATAGTCTTTCACCGCCGCAGCGCCTTCGCGTTCGGTAATGGAGATGCGCGAAGCTTCAAGCTCTTCCGGAGACGGCATCATCGAGGCGATGTTCTCATCACCGGCGAACTTGACATAGCCGCCCAGGGGCAAAGCGCTCAGGCACCACTCGACGCCGTGCTTGTCCTTTTTACGCAGCAGAATTTTACCGAAACCAACCGAGAAGCGCTCGACACGGGTTTTGAACAGGCGCGCCACGCTGAAATGTCCCAGCTCGTGAAAGGTCACGATCAGGGAGATTATGATCAGGAACGGCACGATATATGCGATAACACCCAGCAAAACTGTTTCCCCTAGCGCGCTGCGACCACGACCTACGCCGACAATCTGGCGGTGGCGAAGAGTTCGCCCACCAGACGCCGGATATCGGAATCGATTTCCAGCGCGCGTGTCATGGTCACATCGTTCGTATCACGACTTGCGTGATCTTTGGAAGGGATAGACGGCAATTGAGCCCGCATCATGGCAGATTCGACAAATTCGGCGATCTGCAAAAAGGCGATCCGGCGATCAAGGAAGGCCTGCACGCACACCTCGTTGGCAGCATTGAAGACGGTCGGCATCCCCTCCCCGGCTTCCAGCGCCTGTCGCGCCAGCCGCAGCATCGGAAAGGCTGTCAGGTCGGGCGCGCTGAAAGTCAGGGCCCCGCGCGTCGCCAGATCAAGCTTCGGCGCCTGCCAGTCCAGACGTTCGGGCCAGTTCAGGCAGTAGGAAATCGGCACCCGCATGTCTGGTGGACCGAGTTGCGCCAGGGTGGAGCCATCCCTGTATTCGACCAGCGAATGAATAATCGACTGCGGATGGACCAGCACATCGATCTGACTGGCCGGCATGTCGAACAGATAGGCTGCCTCGATGAATTCCAGCCCCTTGTTAGCCAGGGTGGCGGAATCGATGGTGATCTTGGCGCCCATGCTCCAGTTCGGGTGTTTGAGCGCCTGTTCGATCGTCACGGCTTTCAGATCCTCACGCGAGCGGCCAAGAAACGGCCCGCCTGAAGCGGTCAGGATCAGTTTGCTGACACGCGCCTTATCGCCCAGCACCTGGAAGATGGCGTTATGCTCGGAATCGACCGGCAGCACCGTCCCGCCATGCGCTTCGACGCGTTCGATCAACGCCCGGCCGCAACAGACCAGCGCTTCCTTATTGGCCAAAGCCAGAATGGCGCCTGTGCCTGCCGCCGCCCACACCGGCTTCAGACCGGCGATACCGACGATCGCCGCCATGATCCAGTCCGCCTTGCGACCGGCGGCTTCACAGACAGCGGCCTCACCACAGCCGATTTCGAGGTTCGCATCGCCGATCAGCGTCTTGAAGGCCGGCCATTGCGACTCATCGGCCAGTACGGTGATCGCCGGACGATATTTCAGCGCCTGTTCGGCCAGCAGCGCCACGTTGCGCCCGCCGATCAGCGTCTCGATGACATAGTCTTTCCCCACCACGCCTGTTTCATCGAGCAGCCGTAAGGTCGATACACCGATGGAACCGGTCGAGCCGAGAATGGATATACGACGGGGTGTTTCAGGGGGGGTCATATTTCGGTGCCTAGCATTACCAGCAGACGTATACCCCCGATGGCGACAATGGCAAACATCAGACCGTCAACCCGATCGAGCAATCCACCATGACCGGGGATAAGCGTACCAGCATCCTTGACGCCGAAGCGTCGTTTGAGCGCCGATTCCCACAAATCACCTGCCATGGTGGCCAGCGCCACCAGCAGGCCGACGACCGAAGCGGACGTGTCATGCTTGAACAGGCCGGTGATATCCGACAGCGCACCCGCCGTCAGCATGCCCGCGATCAGGCCGCCGGCAAAGCCCGCCCAGGTCTTGTTTGGCGAATAGCGCGGCCAAAGTTTCGGGCCGCCGAACAACTTGCCGGCGGCAAAGGCGGCGCTGTCTGCCCCCCAGGCGATCAGAAAGGCGAAAAACACCCACTCGACGCCGCGATAACTCTGGTGCAGCCACATGATGACGATGGCAGGCCAGCCGATATAGAGCACACCATAGGCCGCATCCACCCAGCCGACATGCAGCCGGTAGGCATAAAGCCCGGCGCATAATGAGCCGAAGCACAGCATGAGTATCGATAGCAGGGGGTGGCCGAGATAGCCGACAAAAAGCGCCGCGATCGCCGCGATCGCCACGGCCACCGCTATGCGCCCGGAAATATTGGGCGCCATCATCACACCCCATTCGATGCACAAGAGCGCCACGCCGACGCTGATCATAACCAGGAATGGCCGATGATCCTTCAGCATGGTTATGCCCAGCACGACCGCGATCAACACGAGTGCCGAAACAATGCGGACGGCCAGTTCACCGCCCTTACGCTTTGGTTTTACCGAAGGCTCGACGGCACTGTCATCAGAGGGCTGGCTTGACATGTCCCGTTTCCACAGCGCCGAACCGGCGATCACGGCCGGCAAAGATATCCAGCGCCGCCTTCAGGGGTTCGTAGCCGTAATCGGGCCACAGAATATCCTGGAAGACAAATTCGGCATAGGCCGCTTCCCAAAGCAGGAAATTCGACAGGCGATGCTCCCCGCTGGTACGGATCAGCAGGTCGAGCGGCGGCAAGCCATGCGTCGACAGGTAACCGCCAAAAGTTTCCGGCGTAATGTCGTCAGGGTTCAGGGCGCCTGATTTGACCTGCATGGCGATGCGCTTCACCGCCTCGATGATATCCGCCTGGGCGCCGTAATTCAGCGCCACCTGCAAATAAAAACGCGAATTGTCCTTCGTCTTTTCATGGGCATCATTGACCATGCCGACAATATCCGCCGGCAGGCCGGCTTCCTGACCGACGATACGCACGCACACGCCTTCGCGGCGCAGACGCTCCAGATCGGATTTGATGAAAGCTCGCAACAGCCCCATCAGGTCATTGACCTCTGCTTCCGGGCGCCGCCAGTTTTCGGTCGAAAAGGCGAAGACCGTCATGTGGGTCACGCCCAGGTCGACAGCCGCCTTGATGGTGCGTTTCAGGGCATCGACACCGGCCTTGTGACCCATGGTGCGGATCTGGTTCTTCGCCTTGGCCCAGCGTCCGTTACCATCCATGATGACCGCGACATGCAGGGATTTTTCCGGCAGGGATTTTTCCGGCAGCGATTTCACGTCATGACTCTTCGGGCCCGCTTGCGGGGTCACGATGAGAGCATCCGTGGGGCCTAAAGGCATAAAGGCAACTTTCGTTTGGCACAGGTCGGGCTACAATACATTACTGGCAAAAGCAGCGAACCGCTTAAACCTGCATGATCTCGGCTTCCTTGACCTTCAACAGGTCATCGATACGCTTGATCGCCGCATCGGTAAAGCCCTGCACCTCGGTGCCGCCCTTCTTCTCTTCGTCCTCGCTGATCTCCGAGGCCTTTTCAGCCTTTTTGAGATCATCCATGGCTTCGCGGCGAACATTGCGCACGGCGATCTTCTGGGTTTCGGCGTATTTACCCGCCACCTTGACCAGATCCTTGCGGCGCTCCTCGGTCAGAGGCGGAATCGGCACGCGCAGGGTGGTGCCGTCGGTGATCGGGTTCAGTCCCAGGCCTGCATTGCGGATGGCCTTCTCAACGGCGATGACCAGGCCCTTGTCCCAGACATTGACATTGATCATGCGCGGCTCCGGCACGCTGATGGCGGCGCAGGACGTGATGCCCATGGTCGAGCCATAGGCATCCACGACCACCTGATCGAGCAGCGAGGCCGAGGCCCGGCCGGTGCGCAGACCGGAGAAATCAGCCTTCAGGGCGTCGACCGACTTTTCCATGCGGTCCTTGTAATGGTTGAGTTCAGGCTTTGCCATGACGATATCTCGCTAGGTTTCTTTTGGGGGTTATTGGGTGATGACGGTATAGGTGCCCTTGCCGTGAATGACCTCATTCAGGGCGCCCGGCGTGCGGATCGAGAAGACCACGATCGGAATTTCATTTTCGCGCATCAGGCTGACCGCCGATGCATCCATCACCTTAAGATCTTTCGACAAGACCTCAAGATAGTTGAGATTTTGGTAGCGCTCGGCCGTTTTATCCTTCTTCGGATCGGCGGTATAGACGCCGTCAACGGACGTGCCCTTGAAAAGGGCATCGCAGTTCATTTCCGCCGCGCGCAGGGCCGCTGCGGTATCCGTCGTGAAGTAAGGCGCACCGGTGCCGGCGGCGAAAATAACTACCCTGCCCTTTTCGAGATGCCGAATGGCGCGACGGCGCACGAAGGGCTCGCAAACGGCGTTCATCTGGATGGCCGACTGCACGCGGGTATCGATGCCTTGCTTTTCCAAAGCGTTCTGCATAGCCAGCGCATTCATCACCGTGGCCAGCATGCCCATGTAATCGGCGCTGGAGCGCTCCATGTCGCCCGCCGCCTTGGACAACCCGCGGAAGATATTGCCGCCGCCGATCACCAGACACAGCTCAACACCGAGACGCGCAACCGCCGCGACCTCAGCCGCCACAGCCTTGACGGTATTCATGTCGATGCCGAAACCCTGATCGCCCATCAGCACTTCGCCGGACACTTTCAGCAGGATACGCTTGTAAGCCAAAGGCGCTGTGGACGCTGGTACCGGAGTCTCTAGCGGTTGGATCGTCATTTCGGGCTCCGGTGAATCAGGTGGCGTCAGTTATATGACGGCTTTAGCGCTTTCAGAGCGCTTTGGATAGGCTTGGTGCAGCTGGCAGGGCCGGACTCCCACGCTTAAATGTCATAAAAAAGAGGCGCCGGCATGTCAAATGCCGGCACCTCGAAAAGCCCATATAGCGTGCTTTTAAGCGTTTATCAGATGCCGCCCGTCATCGAGGCGACTTCGGCCGCGAAATCGTCGACCTTCTTCTCAACGCCTTCGCCGAGGGCGAGACGCGTGAAGGCGGTGATCTTCACCGGCGTACCAAGCGTCTTGGCGGTTTCTTCAACCAGTTGCTCGACGGTCTGATCCGGGTTCATGACGAAGGCTTGCTTGTGCAGCACGACTTCTTCGTAGAACTTGCGGATGCGGCCTTCGATCATCTTTTCGATGACCTGCAACGGCTTGCCGGATTCCTTGGCCTGCTCGGTCAGGACGGCCTTTTCGCGTTCGACGTGTTCCTGGTTCAGGTCCTCGACGTTCAGCGACAGCGGTTGAGTGGCGGCGACGTGCATAGCGACCTTGCGGCCCATGTCTTTCAGCACTTCCGGATCGCCGGCCGATTCAATGGCCACGAGCACGGCGATACGGCCGAGGTCCGGCGCAATCGCATTGTGCATATACATGGCGACGACACCTTCGGACACGGTGTGCTTGGCGAAACGGCGCACAACCATGTTTTCACCGATCGTGGCGATCAGGTTGGTGATGTCGTCGGAGACAGCGGCGGCGACGTCTTCAACCGTGTTGGCGGCAAGACCGGCCTGCCCAGCCTTGCGAGCCAGAGCCTGGAACAGATCGTTACGCGCAACGAAATCGGTTTCGGCGTTCACTTCAACGGCGGCGGCAGTCATGCCCTTGCCTTCGACCTTGGTGGCGATGACGACCAGACCTTCCGCAGCGATGCGGTCGGCTTTCTTGGCGGCCTTGGAGAGGCCCTTGGCGCGCAGCCAGTCCATGGATGCTTCGATGTCGCCGCCATTTTCAGACAGCGCCTTCTTGCAGTCCATCATGCCTACGCCCGACTTTTCGCGCAGTTCCTTAACCAGGGCAGCAGTGATTTCAGCCATGAAATCCTCCAAAATTAGATGTTAAATCCCGCAGTGTCTTAGCTGCGGTATATGTCAATTCAGCAACAGCCTAAAGCCGACCAAAAACGTGCAATGGCGGGCTTTAAGCTGTCACAGGTCTCGCGGGGCCTGTCTGTTGGCCCCTATATAGGAAGCCTTAGGCTTCAGTGGAAGCCTCTGCGGAAGTCGCAGCATCGTCAGCAACCAGGGCCGGCTCGATCGGGTCGACCGAAGCGCCGAGGTCGCGTCCCGAAGCCACCTGGCCAGCGGCCAGACCGTCCAGAACCGAATCAGCGATCAGGTCGCAATACAGTTGCAGGGCGCGCGCGGCGTCATCGTTCCCCGGAACCGGGTAAGTGATGCCGTCGGGATCGGAGTTCGAATCGAGGATGGCGATCACAGGAATATTCAGCTTGCGCGCTTCCTGGATGGCAATGCCTTCCTTGTTGGTGTCGATCACGAACATCAGGTCGGGGATGCCGCCCATGTCCTTGATGCCGCCCAGCGACAGTTCAAGCTTTTCACGTTCGCGAGTCAGGGTCAGCAGTTCCTTCTTGGAACGGCCGGCCGGATTGTTGTCGAGCACCTGCTCCAGTTCACGCAGACGCGCGATCGAACCGGAAATGGTGCGCCAGTTGGTCAGGGTGCCGCCGAGCCAGCGGTGATTGACGTAATACTGGGCCGAACGCTTGGCGGCGACAGCGACCGGGCCTTGAGCCTGACGCTTGGTGCCGACGAACAGGACGCGGCCACCGGCGGCAGCCACTTCACGCACCTTCAGCAGGGCCTGGTGGAACAACGGCAGGGATTGCGACAGGTCGATGATATGGATGTTGGAGCGCGAACCGAACAGGTAGCGTTCCATCTTGGGGTTCCAGCGGTGAGTCTGGTGACCGAAGTGGGCGCCGGCTTCGAGCAGGAGGCGCATGGAGATTTCTGGCATAGCCATAATGTAGTATCCTTCTTCCGATAATCCGCCGCAGATAGAAAAGCTTTGCCGGACCCATGCCCGTTTCCGCCTCGGAACGCTATCAACCCGATTTAGGGAAGATGGCGTGCATCTGCGTGTGAGATGGCGTGCACCTATTCACAATTTCAAAAAAAATCAAGCCTTCACGGCAAGAAAAGTACAATTTGCAACCAATGGAGCGAATTAGACGTTTGAGCCTTCATTGCCGCGCCCTCCATCTTAAACGTCTAATTCAAAGCTCCATTGGAATCATACATTCTAGTGGTCTTTCAATTCCGATATTTGCCTATGAACTCGCTGCAAGTGAGAGCAAATATCGAAATTGAAAGACCACTAGGCTTCTTCTAATTCAAGGATGCCCGCCATATGTTTGAGTGCGCCACGCAGATTCGCATCCAGATTATAGCGTTGCGGCAACTTGAACTCGATTACGCCTTCGCCGCCCAGATCGGCCGTCAGGCTGATCTCTCCGCCCTTGGGTGATCTGGAGGCTTCCAGCTTTTCTCTCAGTTCCGCCATATTTATGACATTCGCCAGAACATGCACCCTCAGGCCCATATCGTCGGTCTTGAGCGTTTCGGACATCGGGTTTGCGTCGTCGCCAAAAAAGCGCACTTCCCCATCTCTCCCCTTGCTGCGAACCTTCAGAACAATCGAGTTTCCCACCTCAAGATGATCGCGATTCTTGCGCAGGGATTCCGGCGGGAACAGCACTTCATATTCCCCGCTGGGATCGGATAGTGTTACGAAAGCAAACTTCTCTCCGGAACCTTGCGCGGCACGTTCCTGCTTGCGACGAATAATCCCGGCCATACGGAACGCTTCGCGCCCTTCTGCCGCCAGGGATACCGCATCGGCATAGAGAGTGACGTTGCGGCGCTTGAACACGTCCAGCATGTCCTGCAACGGGTGGCCCGACAGATAGAACCCGATCGCCGCCAGTTCCTCATCCAGCCGCGCCGGCCCAGACACCATGGCGACACTCGGCAGGCGCGGCCGCGACGATTCATTGGAACCAAACAGGCTGACCTGAGAGGCCGCCCGATCCGCCGCCATGCTTTGCGCATATGCCATCAGAATATCGGCCGCGGCCACGATCTGTCCACGATTGGGATGAATAGAATCAAAGGCCCCTGCCCTGGCCAGATTTTCCAGCGCCCGCTTATTGACCGCCTTGGGATCGATACGTTCCAGGAAGTCAAATATATCAGTAAAGCGCCCCCCTTCCTCACGCACCTGGACCACACTCAGCATGGCTTCGAAGCCGACATTGCGGATCGCGCCCAAGGCATAGAGCACCTCACCATTTTCGACATCGAAATCCGCCATGGAGCGATTGATATCCGGCGGACGGATCGTCACGTTGAAGCGTCGTGCATCCTGATAAAAGACAGCCAACTTATCGGTATTAGTGATATCGAGGCTGAACGAAGCGGCGAAGAATTCGACCGGATAATTGGCCTTCAGATAGCCTGTTTGATACGAAATAAAAGCATAGGCGGCGGCGTGCGACTTGTTGAAGCCGTAGCCGGCGAACTTGTTCACCAGTTCGAAGATGAAATCGGATTGCTTTTCAGGCACGCCCTTTTCAGCGGCCCCGGAAATGAAACGCACCTTTTGCAGGTCCATTTCTTCCTTTTTCTTCTTACCCATAGCCCGACGCAACAGATCGGCTTCACCAAGGCTATAGCCGGACAGAACCTGGGCGATCTGCATCACCTGTTCCTGATAGATGATAACGCCGTAGGTTTCCTTAAGCACCGGCTCCAGGCTGGGATGAAGCATGTCGATTTCCATCCGGCCGAACTTACGGTCGACATAGGTATCGATATTGTCCATCGGGCCCGGACGATAAAGCGAAATCAAAGCGGTGATTTCTTCCAGCGAACCGCACTGCATCTTGCGCAGGGTGTCGCGCATGCCCTGACTTTCAAGCTGAAACACGCCGATCGACTGACCAGACGCCAAAAGGTCATAGGTCGGCTTGTCATCGAGCGGCAGGGTCGAATAATCGATCCCGACACCACGCTTTTTTAGGTAGTTTTCGGCGCGCTTCAGTGTGGTCAGGGTCTTGAGGCCAAGGAAGTCGAACTTGACCAGGCCGGCGCTTTCCACCCATTTCATGTTGAACTGCGTGGCCGGAATATCCGAGCGCGGATCGCGATAGAGCGGCACCAGTTCGGTCAAAGGCCGGTCGCCGATCACGATACCGGCGGCGTGAGTGGAGGCGTTACGATACAGGCCTTCAAGTTTCAATGCCGTGTCGAGCAAACGCTTGACCGCATCATCATCATCGCGCGCTTCTTTCAGGCGCGGCTCGATCTCGATGGCCTGGGCCAAGGTTGTTGGACTGGCCGGGTTATTCGGCACCATCTTGCACAGGCGATCAACCTGTCCCAGCGGCAATTGCATCACCCGTCCGGTATCGCGCAAAACGGCGCGGGCCTGCAGGGTGCCGAAAGTGATAATCTGCGCCACCCGGTCACGACCGTATTTTTCTTGTACGTAGGAAATGACTTCTTCGCGGCGTTCCTGGCAGAAGTCGACGTCGAAGTCGGGCATGGAAACCCGTTCCGGATTGAGGAAACGTTCGAACAGCAAACCAAAGCGCAAGGGGTCGAGATCGGTAATAGCCAAAGCCCACGCCACGGCTGAACCGGCACCGGACCCCCGGCCCGGCCCGACCGGAATATCATGCGCCTTGCCCCATTTAATGAAATCCGAAACGATCAGGAAGTAACCGGGAAACCCCATCTGCTGGATAATGCCGATTTCCCGCTCCAGACGTGCCCAGTAGTCTTCCTCCGGCACGGCCAGCTTGACCTGTTTGAGGCGCATTTTCAGGCCTTCACGCGCTTGCCAGGCCAGTTCTTCTGCCTCGTTACGGCCGGCACCGGTATCAAAGCGCGGCAGGATCGGATCACGCTTGTTGACCAGAAAGGCGCAGCGACGGGCAATTTCGAGGGTATTATCACAGGCTTCCGGCAAGTCGGAAAACAGTTCGCGCATCTGCGCGGACGGCCTGAACCAATGATCCTTGGTGACCTTGCGCCGGTCTTCCTGCCCCATATAGGCGCCATCGGAAATACACAGCAGCGCCTCATGCGCCGAATACAGATCACGAGACGCGAATTGTACATCATTGGTCGCAACCAAGGCGACATCATGGGCGTAGGCGAATTCGACCAATCCGGCCTCAGCCGGTCCGCCCTTGATGCCCCCTTGCGGCGTACCGTCATGGCGCTGCAATTCGATGTAGAAATGATCACCAAAGGCTTCCTGCATGGCACGCAGGGCAGCATTGGCTTCTTCCGGTTTGCCCTGGCGGAACAACACATCCACCGGTCCATCGAAACCGCCCGACAACAGGATCAGCCCTTCGCTGTGCGCGACAATCTGATCCCAGCGGACATGCGGCTCCTCGGTCGCATCGGCATCGACATAGGCAATGGAGGATAGTTTGGTGAGATTGAGATAACCGGCTTCATTCTGGACAAAGAGCACAAGCGTCGGGATCTTGCCCCAGCGCTCCGACGGCACGCCACCGATACCGCGGACCGGCATCGAACAACCGATTATCGGCTGAACCCCCGTATCTTTGCAGGCCTGGGAAAATTCAAGAGCGCCGTACAAATTACACCGATCGGCGATTCCCACGGCCGGCATGTTCAGTTTATGCGCCATCTTGCCCATATCATAGGCCTTGATGGCGCCCTCCAGGAGCGAATAGGCAGACTTGACGCGCAGGTGGATAAAATCTTCGCTCACAACGCGCTCCTAAGGATGAACCCGACGCCCGGTTCGCGCGACTCACGCCGCCAGCGACACCACGTGGCACATGAGGAAAACAAAGCCCGTAACGGCGGCAAATGACAACATATTATGAAGCGCGCTGACCATTTTTCCACATTCCTTTTCGTTCTGCAGATGTTCTTCAATTCATGATTTGTTCTATATTCTTGTTTTGTTCCACACGCAATAGAGATTCTGTTCCACCTGCGGAACAAAATTATAACCTGTTGATTGATAAGTGGATTAAAGTTCGGCGTGGATATCAAAAGGCACAAGCTGGCCATCGACCAGTTTGACTACGCGATCCATATGCTTCGCCAGTTCCAAATTATGCGTGGCGATAAGCGCCCCTACACCCTGCGCCTTGACGATCGCTTTCAGCGCACCGAAGACCTGCCCGGAGGTTGCCGGATCGAGATTACCCGTCGGCTCATCGGCCAGCAGCAGACGCGGCTTGTTGGCCAGTGCCCGCGCGATAGCTACACGCTGCTGTTCGCCACCGGAAAGCTGCGCCGGCAGGTGGTCCAGGCGTTCAGCTAGGCCCAGAGCGATCAGCAATTCTTTCGCCCGTGCTTCAGATTCCTTTACAGGCCGGCCCAGAATGCGCTGCGGCACGGCGACATTGCCCACTGCGGTATATTCAGGCAGCAGGTGATGGAACTGATAGACAAAGCCGATCTTTTCCAGCCGCGCCGCCGTCCGCTTACGTTCATCAGCAGAGTGGAAATCCTCGCCATCGATGGTCAGGCGGGCGTTCGGCGCTGCCTCCAGCAAGCCGGCGGCATGAAGCAGGGACGATTTGCCCGATCCCGACGGTCCGACCAGACCGACCAGCTCACCTGGCATGACATCGAGATCGACGCCTTTCAACACAGTCAGTTTGCGACCGTCACCCAAGGCGTAATCGCGGTGTAAACCCTTGAGCGATAAGACCGGACTACTCATAGCGAAGCGCCTCCACGGGTTCGAGCTTGGAGGCCCACAAGGCTGGGAAGAAGGTGGAAATACAGGCCGCCAGCAACGAAGCAATCACCACAAACGCGACCTCGGAGGGTTCCATCTTGGCCGGCACGGCGTCGAGATAATAGACATCCGCCGGGAACAGCTTGGTATGGAGCAGCCATTCGAGGAAGTGCTGGATCGGGCCGATAAAGGTGCAGAACAGTACCCCGAGCAGCAGTCCCGCCGCCGTGCCGGTGGCGCCGATGATCGTGCCCGTCATGAAGAATATGCGCGAAATTGATGCCCGGTCCGCGCCCATGGTGCGCAGGATAGCTACGTCGCGCGTCTTGTTCTTCACCAGCATGACGATGCCGGAAATGATGTTAAGCGTGGCGATGATGACGATGAAAAACAGAATGAAACGCATGGCCGTGCGTTCAACTTTTAGCGCGCCCCACAGCGAAGCGTTCTGTTCTTTCCAGTCGGAGACATAGGCGCCCTCACCCGCCGCCCTGGTGATGAGAGGGCGATAAATATCAATGTCATAAGGTTTATCGACCTTGATCTCGACCGTGTCCCATTCGTCTTCGCGATCAAAGAACAACTGTGCCTGAGTGATAGGCATGTAGATAAAGGCCTTGTCGATATCGCTGACACCGCTCTTGAAAACACCACCAACCGTATATTGCTTGCGCCGGGGCGTGGCGCCGAAAGCCGTCGAACCACCGGGAGAGACAAGCGTTACTTCATCGCCCGCATTGAGCCCCAGCTCATTGGCTACGCCACTACCAACGAGGACAATATCGCCACCATAATCGCCAACGCCAAATTGTGCCATGCCATCCGCAGGTCGGATGCTGTCACTGATCAGCTTGGTGTGCTTGAGCGCTTCGGGTATGACACCGCGCATATAGGCCAGGCCCGTCTGGCCATGCGAATTCTGGATCAGGCCCGGTGAATCCAGATAAGGATTTGCATCAACAACGCCCGGTATCGCTTTGATACGCTTGAGCATATCATCGCGATGGGCGAAATCGTTGATCGGTTGCCCCGAGACATAGGCGTGGCCACTGAAGGCCAGCACACGCGACATCAGCTCGTCACGAAAGCCGTTCATGATCGAAAGCACGCTGATCAGAGCCGTCACCGCCAGCATGATGCCGGTAAAGCTGATAATGGCGATGACCGCGATGCCGCCGTCCTTACGCTTGGTACGGAGGTATTTCAGGGCGAGATCGAACTCCCACCCCTTGAAATTGAACAGCGACAGCAGGAAACCCATGCAGCTTATGCCTTTGAGAGTTGCGCGAGACCAGCGTCAAACGGCACGGTCAGGCGTTCACCGGTGGCGCGGTTCTTGATCTCGACCTGGCCGTCGGCCAGCCCCTTGGGACCAATGATCAGTTGCCATGGCACACCGATCAAATCCATGGCGGCGAACTTGGCACCGGCACGCTCGTCAGTGTCGTGATAAAGCACATCACGGCCGGCAGCGGTTAGCGCCTTATAGGCCTTTTCGCAGGCGGCATCGCACGCTTCATCGCCCTGGCGCAGATTGACGATAGCGACCTCGAACGGCGCGACACTTTCCGGCCAGATGATGCCGGCCTCGTCGTGCGAGGCCTCAATGATCGCGCCCAGCAGACGCGAAACACCGACGCCATAGGAGCCCATGTGGACGGTGATTTCGCCATCCGGACCATTGACCACGGCCTTCATCGGCTTCGAATATTTCTCGCCGAAATAGAAGATATGACCGACCTCAATACCGCGGGCCGAAATCTGCTTGTCTTCCGGCACTTCGGCCTTGAAGCGGGCGTCGTCATGCATTTCCTCGGTGGCGGCATAAAGCGCGGTGCGGCCCTCGAAGATGTGTTCCAGATTGTCCCAATCGACGTCATTGCCGGGCGCAGGCATATTGATCAGATCTTCGTGGCAGAAGACGGCGCTTTCGCCGGTATCAGCCAGGATGATGAACTCATGCGACAGGTCGCCGCCGATCGGCCCGGTGTCGGCGCGCATCGGCACGGCCTTGAGACCCAGACGCGAGAAAATGTTCAGATAGGCGGTGAACATTCGGTTGTAGGATTTACGCGCCGCCGCTTCATCGACATCGAACGAATAGGCGTCCTTCATCAGGAATTCGCGGCCACGCATCACGCCAAAACGCGGACGCTGCTCATCGCGGAACTTCCACTGGATATGGAAAAGATTGAGCGGCAGATCCTTGTAGGACCGCACCGTGCCGCGGAAGATTTCCGTGACCATTTCCTCATTGGTCGGGCCGTAGAGCATCTCGCGCTCGTGGCGGTCCTTGATGCGCAGCATTTCCTGGCCGTAGTCTTCGTAACGGCCGGATTCACGCCACAGGTCTGCCAGTTGCAGGGTCGGCATCAACAATTGAATCGAGCCGGCGCGCGCCATTTCCTCTTCAACGATCTTCTCGATCTTCTTCAATACCCTGAAACCGAGCGGCAGCCAGGCATAGATGCCAGCGGCTTCCTGACGGATCATGCCGGTGCGCAGCATCAGGCGGTGCGAAACGATCTGGGCTTCGGCGGGGTTTTCTTTGAGCAGGGGCAGGAAAAAGCGCGACAGGCGCATGATGAAGAATCCGTATGTAACTTAAGTTGCGCGCACCCTAGAGCGTCCACGGGCGGGAGTGAAGAGCTTTTGCGCGCAATTATGGCGGATTCGCGTTACGCGCCGGGAATTGTCGGCAAGGGAATATGGATGAAGAACATGAAGACGATCACGATCACCCACACAACCAGCGCTACCAGGCTGTTGATCCTGACCTTCTTCCACAGATTATGGGTGATAGGCGCACCCGGATCATTGCCCTTGATGACCTCGGTGCCCTCTTCCACCGGTGTGCGGTTCCACAACGGCAGGATGGCGAAGAAGGTCACCCACCATATCATGATATACATGGCGGCCCAGGTAATCGGGTTCATGCATCATCTCCGTCTATATTTTTGTTTTCGACAACCGTTTTTGACTGAGTTTTCCTGCGTCTGCTCGCGGCCAAAGATACTATCGAAAACACTACAAAGAGGGTGAAAAATACGATCCATAAAGAATGAGAATTGTCATTCCCTGCTGGCGGCAACTTTGAAACAATGAGAGCCGTTGCCCCCAACAAGATGGCCAAACCGATCACATTGATAAGGATTATCGTCGGGTTTTTAAACATCGGCATGGCAATCTCACAGACTCGTTTCAGTTCAGCCCAAGGCCTTCTTCCACACCTAATACCAGATTGAGGTTTTGTACAGCGGCACCGGACGCGCCCTTGCCAAGGTTATCGAACACCGCCACGAGGTTCGCCGTTTGCATGTCCGCATTGCCAAAAACATGAATCAATAGTTGATTTGTATTGGCAAGTGACGCGCCATTGACCCCGCCCGCCGCGGCACTTTCCTCGGCCGATGCCACGCGCACGAACTGCTCACCGAGATAGTGGGCGATCAGCATATTGCGCACCGCGTCGATATCCGGCTCATCCGGCAAGGCCCACAGGTGCAACGGCACTTCGACAATCAGCCCCTGCGGGAAATTGGCGACGGTCGGCGAAAAGATCGGCGGCGAATCCAGGCCGGAATAGAGCGTCATTTCCGGAATATGCTTGTGTGCCAGGCCGGTGGCATAAAGACGCTCATGCCCCCTGCCCTGATCGGGTGCACCTTCGAATTCGGCAATCATTGATTTTCCACCACCAGTATAACCCGAAAGCGAGGTGGCGGTGATCGGGAAGAAAGACGGAATGATCCCGGCCTCGACCAGAGGTCGCGTCAGGGCGATAAAGCCGGTGGCATGGCAGCCCGGATTGCTGATGCGCTTAGACGCCGCGATGGCGGCGCGTTGCTCATCACTCATTTCCGGAAAGCCGTAGGTCCAGGCTTCATCCGTGCGGAAAGCCGTCGAGGCGTCGATCACGCGCACATCCGGATTTTCGATCAGCGATACAGCCTCGATGGCCGCCTCATCCGGCAGGCACAGGATCACGGCATCCGCAGAGTTGAGCGCCGCCTTGCGGGCATCCGTGTCCTTGCGCTTGTCGTTACTCAGGCGGATCAGTTCGATATCGGAACGCTTTTCCAGCCGTTCACGGATTTGCAGACCGGTCGTGCCGGCTTCGCCGTCGATGAAAACCTTGTGAGACATATCGAACTCCGCTGAATGGAGACATAAGACAAAGAAAAAGCGCTTCGGTTGCCCGAAGCGCTTTTCCGCATGAGTTTGTGACTCGTGCGATTAACGCTTCGAGAACTGGAAGCTCTTACGTGCCTTGGCACGGCCGTACTTCTTACGTTCGACGACGCGCGAGTCGCGGGTCAGGAAGCCGGCAGCCTTCAGGGTCGGACGCAGGCCCGGCTCATAATAGGTCAGGGCCTTCGACAGGGCGTGGCGGATGGCGCCGGCCTGGCCGGAGAGGCCCGAACCGACAACCGTCACCATAACGTCGAACTGCGTGGCGCGGTCGGTCAGGTTGAGCGGTTGGGCGATCATCATGCGCAGAACCGGACGGGCAAAATACACTTCCTGTTCGCGGTCATTGATGACCCACTTGCCGGAACCCGGCTTGATCCAGACGCGGGCAATGGCGTTCTTGCGCTTGCCGGTGGCATAGGCGCGACCGTACTTGTCGAGGATCTGAACGCGGACGGGCGCCGCTTCGGGATTCGACGACAGGGAAGCCAGGGCTTCGAGGCCTTG
>FSVH01000249.1_pt1 | contig 17414 bp, 20 predicted proteins | sample 1637631 | NCBI WGS metagenome assembly FSVH01 (sample SAMEA3914814, study PRJEB12502) | metagenome | biome: forest; material: soil | place: USA | collected 2011-09-16 | depth 0.1 m | reverse complement strand
GCTTAGCTCAGCGGGAGAGCACTTCGTTGACATCGAAGGGGTCACTGGTTCAATCCCAGTAGTGCCCACCATCTTCGCCAAACAAAAAAGCGCCTGACTTCGGTCAGGCGCTTTTTTGTTGTCTGGTTCGGTAGCTTAAGCCGCTATGAGACGCTCGACTTCCGTGACGATCTCACGCAAATGCACAGGCTTTTCCAGCACCTTGGCGTTCGGCGAGGCCTTCTGGGCATTGAGCGCCACGGCGGCGAAGCCGGTAATGAACATGATCTTGAGGTCCGGCTGGAGCAGGGCGGCGCGCTTTGCCACCTCGATACCGTCTGCGCCGGGCATGACGATGTCGGTCAGCAGCAGGTCATAGGGGCCCTGGTCGAGCGCGAGAATGGCGGTGTCGCCATCCGGGCAGCTCACGACATCGTAGCCGGCGCGTTGCAGCGCGCGCGACAGGAAGCTGCGGACGGAATCCTCATCTTCGGCGAGGAGAATTTTTTTCATCGGTTCAGTCATGTAAACCCCAAGCGTTGCCGCATCATATCCGCGCCGGCGCAGAAGTCACTATCTTTGCGGTTGGAATGTAAATTAGGGGTGAAGACGTGACAGGAATGTCCTACTAAAGTGCTAATATGAGCGACCTGATCCCCGTTGAAAATCCTCAGCCCTGGCACCTTGTCCATATGGCTGACCATGCGCCGGTCGTGGTGCGTCCGGTTAAGGCCGGCCGGCTGGTTTACAGCCTGCCGCACAGCGGACGCTACTATCCTGACAGCTTTATCGCTGAGGCCCGTCAGACGCCGCATGGGCTGCGCGTCAGTGAGGACGCCTTTGTCGATGAACTGGTAGGCATCACGCCTGATTTGGGGGTTTACGGCCTGACCAGTCGCTATGCGCGGGCCTTCTGTGACGTCAATCGTAATGCCCTGGAACTTGATGCCCGGTTGATCCGCGGCGAATTGCCCAGGGCGGCGCTTTCGCTGAGCGCGCGGGTCAAGGCCGGTTTCGGCGTCATTGCCCGGCGTCTGAGCGCCGATGAAGACATTTATCACCAGCCGCTCGACATGACTGAGGTCAACCGCCGGCTCGATCTGATCCACCGGCCTTATCATGATGCGCTGAAAGGGCTTCTGGCGGAGGCGCGGCGAAATGGACCGGTGGTGCTGATTGACTGGCATTCCATGCCGAGCGCGGCGCTCAATCATTTTCGCACTGGCGAGACAAAACCGGATATCGTGCTGGGCAATCGTCACGGTGAAACCTGTTCGGAGGAACTGGTGCGACGGGTGCGTGGCGTACTGGCGGGCGCCGGATTGAAGGTCGGACTGAACAAACCTTTCGCCGGCGGATACATTGTCGAGACCTATGGCCGGCCAGCGGCGGGAATCGATGCCCTGCAAATCGAGATCAATCGTGCCATATATATGGATGAAGACCTGCTGACGCTGCATGCCGGGGCGGTCCGTCTACGGACGGTTTTCCGTAAGCTGACCGAAGCGCTCAAAACCTTATAAGGTAACGGGTCTGTGATGACACCGGTGTCCGTAGCGGGAGGCAAAAAAAAGCCGCGCTCTACGGCGCGGCCAGTTTACAGGGAGGAAACGCCCAGGAAGGGCATCAGCGCCTAAGCGCCGAACAAGATCAATTTAGTTTGCGGTGCGAAAAATTGCAAGTTTAAATATCGGACAATATGATCACGTATCGTTACAATCCGAGCAGGCATCAGGTTTTGTGCGTGAGCTATAAGTTTAATATCCGCTTTGAGAATTGTGCGATGCAGCATTTTTGTCCTTAATTTTAGCATCCGCAGCAATGGGACGGGGGGGCGTGGGATACGGATGTTCTTCCAGCAATTCACGTAACTGCCGCAGGCCAAGTGCCGATTGCGAGCGCGATTGCCGCCACCCGAGCAGGACGATGGCGCCGATACTGGCGATGGCAAGATATATTGGCCCCCACAGCCAGGCGGCGGCGGCCAGTGAAAAATAGTAGGCGCGGACACCCTGCGAAAAGTTGCTCATGGCGGGTTCCAGGATATTGGTTATGGCATTGCTGAACCGGGCGGCCAGGTCTGCATCCATGTTTTCCGGCAGCGAACCCATGGCGGCGGCGCAATAGTTCATCTGACGCAGCGACCAGATGAAATCGAGCAGACCGCGCGACAGGCATACGAGAACAAGTGCTAATTTGATCTGGAACAATTGGGTCGAAGAGACATCGAAGCCAAGGGTGGTTAGCGACTTGAGCGGCAAATGCCCGCCGAAAAGCACGCCGGCGACGGCAGCTATCAGCAACAGGTTGGCCGAGGAGAAGTTGGTGGCCGAATTGACCGCGTGGGCCATTAGATTCGAATCAAACAACTTGAGCTCACGGACGGTCATTTCTTTCATCCAAGCCCGACGCACAATGCTGAGATCCTTGGTGATCAAGCCGCGGCTTTTGGATATCCGGCGCAGGAAAGGCTCATAACCCAGCCAGCAGAAAACGAAGATGACGAGCCCTGCGATATCGAGCGGACTATCCTGCGCGGCCCGGATCAGGGTGTTGAAAAGTGACATGTGGCAACTTTTTTGTGCGAAAACGAAGTTATTGCCACACTTTATAAGAGTCTTTGTCGCCGTCCGTCATGTCATTTGTCAGAAAGATTGGCAATTTGCCGAAAAAGATCAGCTTTTTATAGTTTCTTCGCTTGTGCGAAGGGGGGGCAACGCTTATGAAAGCGCAACTTTTTGGCTCCAAATCAAAGTCGTGCAATGAATATCGATAAAATTTCCGTTGGTCCGAACGCACCGTGGGATGTCCACGCGGTTATTGAAATCCCGCAGGGCGGTATGCCGGTGAAGTACGAAATGGACAAGGACTCCGGTGCCTTGTTCGTCGACCGCTTCCTGTATACTTCGATGTACTATCCCGGTAATTACGGCTTCATTCCGCACACCCTGGCAGAGGACGGTGACCCGTGCGACGTCATGGTGGTTGGCCCGACGCCCGTTTATCCCGGCGTGGTCATCCGCGTACGCCCGATCGGTGCCCTTATCATGGAAGATGAGGCCGGCCGTGACGAGAAGATCCTGGCCGTGCCGGTCGACAAGCTGCACCCGTTTTATAACAATGTGCAGAGCTATCGCCAGATGCCGCAGATATTCATCGACCAGATCACGCACTTCTTCGCGCACTACAAGGATCTGGAAAAGAACAAGATGACCAATGTCACGGGCTGGGTCGAACCGGAAGCCGCGGCGCAACTGATCCGTGATGGTCAGGAACGCCTGGCGCAAAAGATAGGCTAATCTGCCGTCTGAGTTAATATTACAGCAAAGCCGTCATGGTCGTTTGGCCATGGCGGCTTTGCTGTTTGCCAGAAGGTTCGCCACCCTGGAATGGAGTCTGGAACGGAACCGGTCTTGAGTAGAGCCAGCAGCAGGTAGTAATTCGCCTGTGGAGGGTTTTGGTTGCAATGAGGCCGCTATTTAACGCGTAAGAGGCGTTTTGGGGCCGCAATAATTTGCGTTTTGCGGAAAATAATTGCGATTGTGAGCGCTACCAAGAGATAATTTTGCGATCATGCCTTATGCGCGGAATTTTTTCCTACAATCTATGCAATTATTCGATGTATTACAATTAGATGACAGTCCGGCCGTGTCCGTGCGGTATCAGGGTATGGGGCTGGTTTTCGTCACATTCAATCGCTATAATATAACTCAATTAAGCGTATGCGTTGTGTACGGCCCGGATGTGTCGTGTGTGTTTTTGCATCCTATGGTTTCGGGCCTTGGTTCAAAGTTCGTATTCACCCCATGTCCAAAAAGAAAATGATGGCTAATTCCTCCCCGAATGTGGCCTCACGTCTGTATGCATTGGCTGTCGCACGTGACACCGCCAATCTGGTTGACGTGGATGCCGCCCTGGCCCTGGCGCGCGCCTCGACCCGCACCCTGATGGCGCTTTCGCCTCAGGCCGCGTTGTTGATGCGCAGCTTTGCCCAGGAAGAAATCGACCGTTTGTCGATGGAATGTACCGAAGAAGCGCAGGGTTCGATCGCCCTGATCCAGGACGCGCTCACCATGGCATAGGCCGTGATGCGCGTGCACAATAAAAAAGCGGCCTGCTGAACAGGCCGCTTTTTTATTAGCTAGTCCGTTTGGTCGTCGACCGGTGCCGCGGGGCCGTTTTTCAGGACAGATTCGATGGCGTTCTTGGCGGAGGCCTTTGAGCTGTAGCCCTCGGTCCACCAGATGCTTTCGCCGTTATAGGTGAAATAGGCGACGAATTCGCCGGCCTTGTTCTTACGGATTTCGAACTTGTGAGCCACGGCGCAACTCCTTTTTTATTGCGGAATATGGATGACCATTTCGCGCTCAAAGGGAATCGTTGTCAAGGTATTATCGCGCACGTTTCAGACCCAGATACCACATCAGGCCGAGGAAGGCGCCCTTGATATAGGGCAGGGCCAGCAGGGTCACGGCACCGATTGAGCCGACGAGAACAGGCACGAGAATCTGCACCGGATAGGCATAGAAAACACCGAACATGAAGGCGGGGGCGATGATCAGGTGGCCGACCAGGATCATGGTGATATAGGCCGGGCCGTCATCGGTCGGGTACAGACTGAGCGGCGTCTGGCAGACCGGGCAGGCATCGACCACCTTCAGGTAGCCACGGAAAGCCGAAGCCTGGCCGCAGCACGGGCATTTGCGCTGCAAACCGCGCCATAAAGCTTTTCCGACGCTGACGCCGTCTCTCATAGTAAACCTCGTCTGTTCCTGCCTGCAATAATGGGGTATAAGCGCTATAATTACCATGCGTTATGCTGACGCATGGAGGGTTGCCCGCTTTTCGTTCATTTTCAAGAAAAGACTTGCCTATCATATAAAGATATCTTTATATGGTTATATGGCTGATAATCATGTGCCTAAAACCCGATTCAATACCCTCCTCGAAGCTCTGAAAGCGGCGGGTGAACCAACGCGCCTGCGTCTGTTGCGGTTACTGGCGCGCGAAGAGCTGTCCGTGATGGAACTGGTGTCGATTCTCGATCAGAGCCAGCCGCGTATCTCGCGCCATTTGAAGCTGATGAGTGAGGCCGGGCTGATCGAGCGCTTCCCGGATGGCGCCTGGGTGTTTTACCGTCTGTCATCGGTGCCGTCTATTCGCCCGCTGGTCGATGCCATTCTCGCCTCGCTGGACAACGCCTATGGTGAAGACCTGCAACAGCTTGAGGGCGTGCGCAGCCATCGGCGCAAATCGGCCGAAGGCTATTTTGAAACCATCGCGCCAAAGTGGGATGAAATTCGCAGCCACTATATATCTGAAGCGGATGTTGAGGCTGAAATCCTTCGCATGGCAGGGCGTCAGTCTTACGAACACCTGGTCGATCTCGGCACGGGTTCGGGACGCATGCTGACGCTGCTGGCCGGTCAGGCGAAAACAGCCATCGGGCTGGACCTGTCGCAGCATATGCTCAACGTCGCCCGTGCCCGCTCGCATGATGCCGGCCTGGAGACGATCGATTTTCGTCATGGTGATATTTACGAAACACGCCTGCCCCCGGCCGCGACCGATCTGGTCATTGTCCATCAGGTTCTGCATTTTCTGGCCGATCCCGGTCGCGCCATCGCCGAAGCGGCCCGTCTGCTGAAACCGGGCGGGCGTCTGCTCATCGCCGATTTCGAGCACCATGACCTCGAAATCATGCGTGAGCAGTATCAGCACCGTCGCCTCGGCATGCTTGACGAGGACATGCGAAGCTGGTTCGAAGCCGCTGGTCTGAAGGCGGATGTCACGAAGTCGCTGCCGCCGAAAGCCGCCGGCTTGACCGTCAAGATCTGGCTCGCCGTCAAGGCCTGACACTTTTATTTGCCCTTAGGCATGAACCGAGACATACAAATGAGCCCCTCGCTGAACCCCAGCTTTAAAACCGACCTGGCCCCCATCGCACGCGCACTTGCCGGCGGCGGTCAGAACCTGAAAGTGTCGTTCGAATTTTTCCCGCCCAAAACGGAAGAGATGGAAGCAACTTTATGGGATTCGGTCCGCCGCCTGGCGCCGCTCAATCCTGACTTTGTGTCCGTCACCTATGGCGCCGGCGGTTCCACTCGCGAGCGTACCCACCGTACGGTCAAGCGTATCCTCGACGAGACACATCTGCGTCCCGCCGCACACCTGACCTGTGTCGATGCCTCGCGTGAGGAAGTCGATGAAGTGATCCGCGCCTATTGGGATGCCGGTGTGCGCCATATCGTGGCCCTGCGCGGCGATCCGCCAACAGGGTTTGGTGATTACAAACCGCGCGCCGATGGCTATCAGAACGCCACCGAACTGACCGCCGCCATCAAGCGCATCGGTGATTTCGAGGTCAGTGTCGGCGTCTATCCGGAAAAGCATCCGCAATCGCCGTCGCTTGATTTCGATCTCGATGTTTTGCGCCAGAAGGTCGACGCCGGCGCGACGCGCGGCATCAGCCAGTTTTTCTTCGAACCGGCCACCTTCCTGCGTTACCGCGATGCCGTGGCCGACGCCGGCATCCGCATCGACCTGACGCCCGGCATCATGCCGGTGACCAATTTCAAGGGATTGCGCCGTATGGCCGCAGCCTGCGACGCGGCCATACCTGACTGGTTGGGCGGGTTGTTCGACGGCCTGGACGATGACGCCGAAACACGCAAGCTTCTGGCCTCCGCCGTGGCGGTCGAATTGTGCCTGGGGCTGGAGCGCGAAGGCGTCGAGAACTTCCATTTCTATACCCTGAACCGTGCCGACCTGGTGTTTGCCATTGGTCGTATTCTGGGTTTAAAGACTGCGGCGTAAACCTGACGAACGAGGAAACCCCTCACCCCAACCCTCTCCCCTCAGGTGGGGAGAGGGGGCAGATTAAGCTCTTCATGCCTTCCCCTCGCCCCTTTTAAGGGGAGAGGCTTGGGTGAGGGGTAAAAGAAAGACAACACATGAACCGGTCTCAACGTATTGAAGCTCTGAAACAGGCCGCGAAAGAGCGCATCCTGATCCTCGATGGCTCGTGGGGCGTGATGATCCAGCGCCGCGGCCTGGATGAAGCCGATTTCCTCGGCGAGCGCTTCACGGGGCACAAGGGCCAGATGAAGGGGAATAACGATATCCTGTGCCTGACGCGGCCGGATATCATCGCCGACCTGCACGATCAGTATTATGCGTCCGGTGCCGACATTTCCGAGACCAACACCTTCTCGGCCACGACCATCGCGCAGGATGACTATCATCTCGACCTGCAATCGGTCATCGATATCAACCGCGAAGGCGCGAAAATCGCCCGTGCGAAAGCCGATGAATGGACCGCGAAGGAGCCGCACAAACCGCGTTTCGTGGCCGGTTCGATCGGGCCGCTCAACAAGATGCTCAGCATGTCGTCGGATGTGAACGATCCGGGGGCGCGTCTGGTGACCTTCGATCAGGTCTATCAGGCCTATCGCGAGCAGGTGGCGGCGCTTTACGAAGGCGGGGTCGATCTCTACCTGATCGAGACCATTACCGACACGCTGAACTGCAAGGCGGCGATCAAGGCTATTCTCGATCTGGAAGATGCCAATCTTGAGAAAAATCCTCAGGAAACCTTGCCGATCTGGATTTCCGGCACCATCACCGATCGCTCGGGCCGCACGCTTTCAGGACAGACCGCGGAAGCGTTCTGGAATTCGGTCAAACACGCCAAACCGTTCGCCATCGGCTTCAACTGCGCTTTGGGCGCGGATCTGATGCGTCCGCACATCGCGGAACTGTCTCGCGTCGCCGATTGTCTGGTCGCGGCCTATCCCAATGCCGGCCTGCCCAACGCCATGGGGCAGTATGACGAGCAGCCGCACGAAACGGCGCATGAACTGCACGAATGGGCCAGGGACGGTATCGTCAATATCCTCGGCGGTTGCTGTGGCACGACGCCGGACCATATCAAGCATGTGGCCGATGAAGTGGCCGGGATCACGCCGCGTCAGATCCCGCAACGCCCGAAGGCCCTGCGCCTGTCCGGACTTGAGCCGTTCGAGCTGGCATGATGGAAAAGCTGGCGGACATTTTCAACAACCCCGAGCACGCCGCGCGTTACGCCGAAGGGCCGAAGCGTTTCGTGCCGGGGTTCGATGGCCTGCACCGCATCATGACGCAACTTCTGAAGGAGACTACGCCTGCCGACGGGCGTATTCTGGTGCTGGGCGCCGGCGGTGGTCTGGAAATCCGCACCTTGTCCCAGGCCATGCCGGACTGGCGTTTTTGCGGTATTGATCCGTCGGGCGAAATGCTGGCGCAGGCGAAGGTTCTGCTGGGTGAAGAGGCGCAAAAGATCGATTGGATCGAGGGACTGATCTTCGATGCGCCAGCTGAAAAATTCGATGCCGCCACCTGTCTGCTGACCTTGCATTTCGTGCCGGATGACGGAGCGAAACTGAAAACCCTGAAAGCGGTTCATGCCCGTCTGAAACCCGGCGCGCCATTTCTGGCAGCGCATCTGGCGATCGACAAAGATGCGCCCGATGCCGATCTGAAATTCGAGCGTTACGCCCGGTTCAGCGAGGGCAGCGGCACTGATCCAGAACTGGCGGCGCGCGCCCGTACGCAGGTGAAAGCCATGCTTCAATGCGTCGGGCCGGAACGTGACGAAAGCCTGTTGCGCGAAGCCGGTTTTCAGCGCATTGAACTCGTCTTTGCCGCGCTTTCGTGGCATGGCTGGATCGCCTATGCCTGACGGACCGAGATTATGAAAACGACCATCCTTTTCGGCGGCACCAGCCGTGAACGCCTTGTCTCCGTCGCTTCCGCGCAGGCTCTGACCCAGGCCCTGCCAGAGGCCGATCTGTGGTTCTGGGACCTTGACGGCACGGTGCATGTGACTTCCCAAGCACGGCTTCTGAGCCACGAAAAGCCGTTCGAGGTGCCGTTCAAGGCCGATGGCGCCACGCTCGGCACCATGGACGAGGCGCTGGACAGGGCTGCTGCCGAAGATCGCGTTCTGGTACTTGGCCTGCATGGCGGCACGGCGGAAAACGGCCAGTTTCAGGTACTGGCCGAGGCGCGGGACGTGCCTTTTACCGGCTCCGGGGCTGCGGCCTCGCACCTGGCCTTCGACAAGACGGCGGCCAAGCTGTTTGCCGGTCTGGCGGGCGTCTATTCGCCGTCGACTGTGACAATCGATGAAGCCGACGAAGCGCTGTCGCACTATGGCCGCCTGATCGCCAAGCCGGCACAGGAGGGGTCTTCCTACGGCCTGATCTACGTCAATTCGTCGCAGGATATCGCCGCCGTGCGCCGCGAATCCGCCAGCATGGCCTATCTGATTGAGCCCTTCATCGCCGGTCCGGAAGCGACCTGCGGCGTGCTCGAACAGGCCGACGGTTCGCTCATCGCCCTGCCGCCGGTCGAGATCGTGCCAGGCGACGGCGCGTTCGACTATGCCGGCAAGTATCTCAAATCGACGACACAGGAAATCTGCCCGGCCCGGTTCGCGCCAGAGGTCAATGCCGAGCTGCAACGGCTGGCGATCAAGGCGCACAAGGCGATGTCGTGTCGCGGTTATTCGCGGTCGGATTTCATCATCTCGGAGAAAGGCCCGGTTTATCTGGAGACCAATACCCTGCCGGGACTGACGAAAGCCTCGCTCTATCCCAAATCACTGAAGGCGCAGGGAATTGAATTCATCGATTTCCTCAATGGCCAGATCGAACTGGCGATCCGGAAGGCGGGCAAGTAGCCATGAGCGCCTGGGGCCCCGGACCGTTCGACAATGATGACGCCTCCGACCTTATGATGGAACTGGAAGATGTGCCGTCATGGGAAAGCGTGCGTTTTGTGTTTAACGAGGTGCTGGCGGCCGAGGAATACATCGAACTGCCGGAAGGCGCGCGCGCCTATGCGGCGGCGGCGCTGTTGACGGTCGCGCTGGGCAAAAGCGACATCTCGGCGCAGGATTACCTGATGATTCTGGAGGCCATGGGGCCGACGCCTTCTGACCTGCGCGAACTGGCGAGAGCGGCGCTGAAGCGCATCTCGACCGGTGATTCCGAAATTCGTGAGCTGTATCTGGACAGTGGCTCTTACAACACATGGCTCGGATTGCTCCGGGCGACTGACGAGGCTTTGACTTGACCCCTACTTTTATCAATATCGGCGAACGCACCAATGTCACCGGTTCCGCTAAATTCAAGAAGCTGATCATCGAAGGTGATTACACGGCAGCGCTTGCCGTCGCCCGTCAGCAGGTTGAGGCCGGTGCGCAAATCATCGACGTCAACATGGATGAGGGCCTGCTCGACAGCCAGAAGGCCATGACGACTTTCCTCAACCTGATGGCGGCGGAGCCTGACATTGCCCGCGTGCCGGTGATGATTGACTCGTCGAAATGGGAGGTTATCGAAGCCGGATTGAAATGCGTGCAGGGCAAGGCGATCGTCAATTCGATCTCGATGAAGGAAGGCCTCGACAAGTTCAAGGAACAGGCGCGCGCCTGTATGCGTTATGGCGCGGCGGTGGTGGTCATGGCCTTCGATGAGATAGGCCAGGCCGATACCGCTGAACGCAAGATCGAAATCTGTACCAAGGCGTATCATGTGCTGGTCGATGAGGTCGGCTTCCCGCCGGAAGATATCATCTTCGATCCGAATATCTTTGCCGTGGCGACGGGCATCGATGAGCATAACAATTACGCCGTCGATTTTATTGAGGGCACCCGGGCCATCAAGCAGGCCCTGCCTTACGCGCGGGTCTCCGGCGGCGTGTCGAATGTGTCGTTCTCGTTCCGTGGTAATGAACCGGTGCGCCGGGCGATCCACGGCGTCTTCCTCTATCATGCCATCGCCGCCGGTATGGATATGGGCATCGTCAATGCCGGTGATCTGCCGGTTTATGACAGTATCGATCCGGAATTGCGCGAGGCGGTCGAGGATGTCATTCTCAATCGCAAACAGCGTCACAATATCAGCAATACCGAATACCTCGTTGATCTGGCGCCGAAGTTCAAGGGTGACAAGGCCGAGGCCAAGGTCGTCAATCTGGTCTGGCGCGAAGGCTCGGTGGCGGAGCGCCTGAAGCATGCTCTCGTTAACGGCATCACCGAATATATCGACGCGGATACCGAAGAGGCGCGTCAGCAGGCCGAACGTCCGCTGCACGTGATCGAAGGGCCTCTCATGGCCGGCATGAATGTGGTCGGCGATCTGTTCGGCGCCGGCAAGATGTTCCTGCCGCAGGTGGTGAAATCGGCGCGCGTGATGAAGCAGTCCGTGGCCTATCTCATGCCTTACATGGAGGCTGAAAAGGCCCTGCATGTCGCTGGCGGCGGCACCTATCAGGCGGCAGGCAAGGTGCTGATGGCGACCGTGAAGGGGGATGTCCACGACATTGGCAAGAACATCGTCGGCGTCGTGCTGCAATGTAACAATTACGAGGTCATCGATCTCGGCGTCATGGTGCCGGCGGACCGGATTCTGGCGGAGGCGAAAACACATGGCGTCGATATGATCGGCCTGTCGGGCCTGATTACGCCGTCGCTTGACGAGATGGTCTTCGTAGCGCGCGAAATGCAGCGCACCGGTTTCGATATTCCGCTGCTGATTGGCGGCGCGACGACGTCCAAGACGCACACGGCGGTCAAGATCGAACCGGGCTACAATAACAATCAGGTTGTTTATGTGCTTGATGCGTCGCGCGCTGTCGGTGTGGTGTCGCAATTGCTCTCAGAAACGGACCGGGACGGCTTTGTCGAGCAGACGAAAGCTGATTATGTCAAGGTGCGCGAGGCCTATGGCAAGGGGAATTCACAGCCGCGTTCGTCGCTGGCTGAAGCCCGCGCCAATAAATTCAAAATCGACTTCGCCGTCGAGCCGCCGGTTAAACCGTCTTTCCTGGGCTTGAAGACTTTCTCGCCATATGACCTGCATGATCTGGCCGATCATATCGACTGGACGCCGTTTTTCTCGACCTGGGAACTGGCTGGCAAGTATCCGGCTATTCTTGAAGATGAGATCGTTGGCGAAGCCGCGCGTGAACTTTTCAAGGACGCGCAGGCGATGTTGGCGCAAATTCTGGAAGAGAAGTGGTTTGAAGCGCGCGGTACGGTCGGTTTCTGGCCGGCCAATGCCACCGAAGATGACGATATCGAGGTCTATGCCGACGAGAGCCGCAGCGAGGTTATCGCGCGTTTCCAGACGCTGCGCCAGCAGATGAAGAAGCCGCGTGCCGACCAGAGCAATACGGCGCTTTCCGATTTCATCGCGCCGAAAGGTACGCCGGACTGGATCGGTGGCTTTGCTGTCACCGCCGGTCATGGTGAGATGGAAGTCGCCAAAGCTTTCAAAGCCAAGGGTGATGACTATAACGCTATCCTGTCAACCGCGCTGGCGGATCGCCTGGCCGAAGCCTTTGCCGAAGCCCTGCACAAAAAAGTGCGACGTGAACTGTGGGGCTATGCGTCTGATGAAGACCTTGGCATTGATGAGTTGATAGGCGAAAAATATCTCGGCATCCGTCCGGCGCCGGGCTATCCGGCCCAACCGGACCATACCGAAAAGTGGACCCTGTTCAACCTGCTGGATGCCCGCGCCCGCACGGGTATGGAACTGACGGAATCCCTGGCCATGACACCGCCGGCGTCAGTTTCCGGTATGTATTTTGCCCATCCCAAAGCGCATTATTTTGGCGTCGGCAAGATCGAAAAGGATCAGGTGGCGGACTACGCCCGCCGCAAGGGCTGGCAGGTCGACGAGGCTGAGCGCTGGTTGTCGCCCATACTCAACTATGTGCCCTGATCAGGCCGGTTGGGGTGCTTTTACTTCTGGTTCGGCCACTGACATCTGTGGCTTGCGATTGCGCAGTGTGAGCAGGGCCTTTCGCAGCCAACTATCGGCGTAGGGGTCGACATAGTGGAAAAGCGCGGTGGCGCGGATTTTGTTCGGGTCGCACGGCTCATTAGTGTGTATTGAGCGGCAGCCCCAGAAAAAATAAGCGTTACCGGGCTGCATTTGTATGCGCTCAGGTGTCAGGCGACCGGATAATACATCCTTGCGGAGCCGGTTCTGGGTCAGGGGGTTATCGAGAAGCAGCTTGTCGATCAGGTTGCCGAGATAGGTCTTGCGTACCGGGCGGGTATTGGGGAACATGATCAGATGGCCGGGTTGTCCCTCGGTTGGGATAAGGATCGGCACCAGTATGGTCAGGACGTAGGAATCGTAGTGGAACCTGTAGGCGTGTTGCTCGCCGGTTTTACCGGCCAGGCAACGCAGCACCTGGTAAAAAGTGACCGGTGGCGCAGGTTTATGAGTGCCGATATTGTAAAGTCCGCGGCAAATATCCTGGAAATTTGCGGATTTCGCCAGCTCTTGCAGAAACGTGCCTTGTATGGCGCCAGCGCCGGTAAAGACCGTATATTCTCCGCCGGTATTATCGACACTGTCATAAATGAGACGGCGAAGGTCTGCCAGAGCTTCGGGGGAAATGCAATTTTCCGCCACGCCGTACCCCCGCGTGTTCATTTCATTCACCAGATTAATGGCTGCGGACGAAGGTAGTGATGGGAACACTTCCAAGCGGCACCTGTTAATATGGTGATTAACGCTAATGTATCAGCAGGCTATGTGCGTTATGAGATAATTGCAATGCAGTACAATGCTTTATTGGCGGGTGCGGCAAAAATGCATTTATCACCCAAAACGTGTTTTTGTGTTGCCATATGATGGTTTGGCGCTAGTTGACCTTCTTTTTCGCAACATTCGTCCAGCCGAGACGATAGCCCAGTCCTTCCGACCAGCTGCGTTTCTCGACATGGTTCGGATCGGGCGGCTGCTGCGTTGAGTAGGTGGTCTCGGCATCCGTGGTCGTGGCGTCGGTTTTCGGTACGGAGGGCAGGGCGCGCGACGCCGTGGCGCGGCGCGCCAGGGTATTGGTGGCCAGCGGGCCGTCACCATCGACCGGTGTGCTGGCAGCGGTCAGGACGGGCTTCGGCTTTTCATTGTAATCGTGCGGTCCGCCGGAATTGAGCGCCAGGGCGATGGCGTCCAGTTCTTCTTCCGTCGCCATTTCGGCAAACAGATTGGGATGGCCTGACAGACGCACAGCCGCGTGTTCGCAATCGCCCGGCAATTGCCAGTTGGCATAGGCGAAGGCGGCTTCCCTCGTCGGCGCGGAGCGGGTGGCGGCCCATTCGTTGTAGCCGAAATCACGCACGTCCTCGGCCTTTTTGTGGGTGGCTTCGTCCTTGCCCTTGCCGGAAAGGGTCAGCGCCGCCTCATAGGCGCGCAGGTAGGACATGCCGATCATCTGGATCTGGTCATCGACCGGCATGACGGAATCGACCAGTTCGGCCACTTCCATATTACCGGAAAGTACGCCATGGCACCACGCCACGCGCAGGAAATCATCCTTCGGCGCATCGTCCAGGTTTGGGGCGTGCAGGCTGCCGTCAGAGTTTCGGCCAGTGACAGCCGAATCGTTCGCTGCGGGCACAGCCGGCTTGGCAGGCACCTTTTTCGCGGTTGTCTTAGTCGTCACCGGCCGCTTTTTGGTAACGGCGGCGTCAACGGGAAGGACAGCCGAGGCGGCGAAGGCGCAAACGGACAGGGTAAGAAGGGACGATCTCAACAGGCGCAAATTCGGCTCCGGACAGCGATCAGGGTTGCTTCGAACCCTGGTTATATTGCGGCAAAAACGCACATGGCGTCTGCCTGAAGGCTAATCTATACAGCAAGTAAGGCATAAAATCGCCATTAGGTACGTTTTTTTGCGAGTCTTACAGAAACTTAAGCACATGTTGCGCCGTAATTACGCTAAGATCGCTCTCCATAGTTAGTGGGTAATGATGTCGTTCTGGAAAAACCTGGCTCAGCTCGCGGTGCGTACCTTCGATGCCGCTGAATGCACCGAATGTCCGAAAGGGCCGCCGGGCGCCGATCCGGCGTTCGCCACGGCGGTGACGGCGCTGGGCGCCAAGCTGGCCATGGCCGATGGCTTGGCGCACGAGGTCGAGCAGACCGCTTTCCTGCATGTGTTCCAGCCCGATGAAAAAGCCCGGCGCGATGTCATGCGGCTCTATGACCTGGCCCGCCAGACCAGCCTCGGCTTTGAATCCTATGCGCGCCGGCTTGCCAAGCGCTACAGCAATTGCCCGCAAATTCTGGAAGATGTGCTGGAAGGGTTGTTTCATATCGCGGTGTCCGATGGTCAGCTTAGCCATCAGGAAGAAACCTATCTGGAGACGGTGGCCGAGCTTTTCGGTATCAAGACGGCCGCCTATCGTCGTGTGCGCGCCGGCTATGTGCCGCTGGGCGAGGATGACCCCTATTATATTCTGGGTTTGCAGCCTGATGCCTCGGATGACGATATCCGCGTGGCGCGGCGTTCGCGACTCAATGACTTCCACCCCGATCGTATTCGCGCGCGCGGCCTGCCGATCGATTTCGAAACCCTGTATACGCAGAAGACGGCCCTGATCAATTCAGCTTATGACCAGATTGTGAAGGAGCGGGCACTGCTCGCCTAACTGTTGAATTTTCGGGATTTTTATCTTGCCTGGCGGTGAAAAGGGGGCCGCTAAGCGTGAAAATCCTTAATATTTTTGTCATGAAGAGGTCCCGGAGGTTGACGTGGGACTTATTCGTGCCAATCTTTCCCGGTAAGAGACGCGTATTGTCTCAGTGTTAAGAGGTTTTACCTTCATGACCAAGCGTGATGCTTCCTTTGCCCGTTTCGCCCGCAGCTATAAGCCCTGGGGTGAAGTCCGTCGCAAGAACCTGATCGCCCGTGTAGTGACCGGTCTGGCAATGGCGCTGGCTGGTCTTGCGGTTGCGGCCGGACTGGCCGTGCTGGCGCTTTTCGCGGCTTCGGTGGCCGTGGTTGGGGCGGCGATCGTCGGTGTCATGGGGCTGATGGCGCTTGTCACGCGTAAGGCGGCCAAGGTGCGCATCCATGCCGATGACGGCAAGGGTGTTTATGAGGCGCGCAAGACCGGTTCGACCTGGACCGTCTACTAGCTTCTCGCCACGCAAAGATTTTTGAAACGCCGCTGTCATCCGACGGCGGCGTTTTTATTTGGCCGCTCCCCGGATTGCCGCTAAGAACAGCGAATGATCGAAAATCCCTCTCCCAATTTCAATGAACGCAAAAGTCCGCCCGATATGGTCGTGCTGCATTATACCGGCATGAAGACCGGGGCCGAGGCTCTGGCGCGCATGTGTGATCCGGAAGCCAGGGTCTCGGCGCACTACATGGTCGAAGAGGATGGGCGGATTTACCGGCTGGTGCCGGAAGAGCGCCGCGCCTGGCACGCCGGGGTCAGTTTCTGGAAGGGCGAAACCGATATTAATGGTGGCTCGATCGGCATCGAGATCGTCAATCCCGGCCATGAATTCGGCTACCGCGATTTTCCGCCAGCACAGGTCGATGCGGTCATCGGCCTGCTCGACCAGATCCGCGAGCGCTGGGATATTCCCGATTACCGCATTCTCGGTCATTCCGATATCGCACCGACGCGAAAAGAAGATCCGGGTGAGCGTTTCCCCTGGGCGGAGCTGGCGGCACACGGTCATGGGCTGTGGGTGTCGCCCGACATGCCACCTGAAGGTGCCATGGGACCGCCTTTAGGCTTGGGCGAAACCGGGCTGGGTGTCTTTTCGCTGCAATCGGCACTCGGCAAGCTGGGCTATAATATCCTTGCCGGCGGTCCTTATGATGCCGAGACCGCCACCATCGTTACCGCCTTCCAGCGTCACTGGCTGCCGGAACAGATCGGCACCGACCTTGAAGGCCGGGCGGATGCAAAACTGCGCGTCACCCTGATGGCCTTGCTGCGCCATATCACCCTGATGGAGGTTTAGATGAATCCGGTCGGCCAACGCATTATTCTCGCCATTGCCGCCCTGTGGGGACTGGCTGGTGTCATCATGCTGGCGGCGGGTTCGCATCCGCCACAGACCGGCACTCTGGCGGTGGGAGGGCAGTTCCTGCTGTTTCATGCGGCGGCGGTGATCGCCATCCTGTCGACTTCGCTGATCTCAGGATGGCGCCGTGCCCTGCCTATGGCTTTAATGCTGACCGGCAGCGGCATCTTCGCCTTCGAGATCATTATACACGCCACGACTGGGGTGATCCTGCCCGGATTGGCGCCGATTGGCGGCGGCATCACTATCCTGGGCTGGCTGGCGCTTGTCATTGCCCCATTGATCGAGGCACGTTTTAGTTAAGAACGCCGCATCAGCGGCGGCGGGCCTTGCCCTTGCCAAAGAACGCAAGTGCGTCTTTGGAGCCTTGATTTTTTAACAATAAACGCGCAAAAGGCCTGCGGGCCAGATGACCGGGTGATCGCGGGACGGGGGTAACTCCGCCTGAGGAAAGTCCGGGCTCCACGGTAATAGGACGGCGGGTAACACCCGCCGGGGGTGACCCCAGAGATAGCGCCACAGAGAGCAGACCGCCTCAGC
>FSVH01000151.1_pt1 | contig 17686 bp, 14 predicted proteins | sample 1637631 | NCBI WGS metagenome assembly FSVH01 (sample SAMEA3914814, study PRJEB12502) | metagenome | biome: forest; material: soil | place: USA | collected 2011-09-16 | depth 0.1 m | reverse complement strand
TTTGCCGTGCGTCTGGCGAATGCCGATGACGCTGCGAAAGGAGAAGCATGGAACCCGTCGCTTGGCGCCTTCGCGCTCGGTACCACAGTGGATATACGATAACGGTCAGAAATCGAGGGATAACCTCCCGTGAGGTCATTACAGCGACCTACGCTGAACATCCGGTTTGCGCCCAAAGCAGAAGTGGCTTGGGTAAGAGTCATCAACACAGTGCTAAGCCACCTTGCGCACCTGAGGTAGTTGATATGCACCGCTCAGGATGTCGTCGTTGGGCTGATAGAGGCGCAGGATCATATAGAAATCGCCTCTAGGTGCAGGCAGCCAGTTGGCGGCATCCGCAGGGCGGTCGACCTGGATCGGGATGGTGGTCGAACCGTCAGCCGCCTGTGTCAGCTCGTCGGTGTCGGTTCCGACCTTGAAGCGATTAATCGGGTTTTCGACCAACATCTTGTCGGCCCCGTTATACATGGTCAACGACCAGAACGCCCCGACCGGCGGCAAGCGATCAAACGTCACTTCGTATTTGTTCGCGCCATTGAGGACATTGTTGTCCGCGTCCGTCGAACGGATCGGATACATGGCCTCTTTCTCACCGTTACCGCCGAGATAGGGACCGGCAACCATCGCTCGCAGTGGATAGTTGAAGCCGAAGCTGTCGAGCCCCATCACCCAGTCCCAGCCGTTGCGACGGCTGGCCGTGCTGGCGAAGGACGACATGGCCACGGCAGGCGCATCTGCCAACGCCCGCAGCAGCCCCTTGCGCGCTTCGGGATGAAGCTTCGACGGATCGAAACCCCCAGCTGTGAGGCCAATACGGGCGAATTGCGCGAACAAGGCCTGATCCGCCGACTTCGGCGGGGTCGACTTCAGTGCGAAGGCTAGGTGCCTGAAGAAGCCGAGTTCGTCGCCTGCGATCGACGGCATTGGTCCCAGCCCATTTTGTTGCGCCGCCTTTCCATCCAGCGGCTGCAAATCGAACTGCTGTTGCAGATCAAGAAGCGGTGCGACGTCTTCGCCCTGTACAACGTGGAGACGGCCCCAGAGCCAGACCTTGTCGGTCGTTACGTCTAGGCGGGTCACACCGGCGGGCAGCATGCCTGTCCACCCCGGCGGCACAACAGCGAACTTGCCTGCCTTTGTTCCGGTCGTGCGGCGACCGACATAGTGTTCTAGTTCCTGCCACATGTTGAAGACATCAACGACGTAATAGCGGTCGTCAGTGTCAGGCACTGACAGGATATAAGGCTGATCCAGCGTCACGAAAGCACTCATGTAAAAGGTGTCGTTGTTGGCGGTCGGCATATCCTTGGCGGCTGGCGTCGCCAGTGCTTCCGCCCAGCCGATCTGGTTGAGCGGTGCACGATAGCTGGTTGACGGCTTGGGTGACGGGACATCAGTATATTCGCGGGCAACGCGCTCCATCCGCACCAGCGGATAGCCCCAGCTGTAGGCCGATATACCCAGAGCATAGGCATCCGCTTCAAGACCTCTGGCCAGTACATCCGGCGTTGCTGGTGAGGTGATCAGCAGGTCTTCGAAAACTTCAGGCTTGGCGATTGCGGTGTCCATGGGTTTGGTTCCTTCACATGATGGTTATGAGGCGGTCGCTAGGCGACTTGCTCGAAATCGGGCATCTTAAAGGTCTTCTGGTTCATGGCGTCGGTCGGGCCATAGAAACGCACCGCCGGTAATGGCCGCTTGCCCGCAGTCGGAATCCAGTTGGCTTCCAGCCCGGCGGGCACTTGCGGGCCGACATAGATGGTCACCCCGCCATCACTGTTCTTGCTCATGTTGGGAAGATCATAGGACGACAGCGTGGTGCGGCCGGTATCGCTGTAGATGAAGCTCATCGTCGCGCGGTCGTAGACGGTTACCGCCCAAAACTGCTTGACCGGCATGTCGGCGGGGATCTTCACCGTATAAAGCTTGCCAGCCTTGAGCAGGTCTCCGTTCGCATCAGCCAGTGCCATCATATATTGGGTCGCGGGGGATTCGCTGACCTGCCTGGGCATGTATGTACACCAGAAATACTCGGCGGCGCGGGCGATGATGTCGATGTGATCGTCATAGGCGAAGGTGAACGTTCGGTTCCGGTCAGTCTGTAACAGCGAGGCGTAATGGCGGTCAGGCCAATACAACCCTTCCTTCGGGAACTGGTCGAACTCCGCCTGGAGGTAGTACCAGGCGTCGATGGCGGCTTGCCGCATGGCCGTGGTAGTGGCCGCATCTGGCGCATAGGGCTTGCCTCGTTCGATACCCAGCGACTTGAGCATGCCCATCATCATCTTGTCTTCAGGCCTGACCGGCTCGGTACTAACTATGGCGTGAACGTCGACGAAGTGGCGCTCGTCGTAATGCGGCAGGGTTGCGTATCGCTCCTTCAACGGATCGATGAACCTCTGTTGCGGTGGCGCTCCGGCCTGGGCCAGGAAATACATCCGCAATTTTTGCGCATAGGCATAGGCGTCCGCCGTGGTCTTGCCCGCGCCGGGCACCGAGCGCAGGGCGAAGGCGATCCGGTAGTTGGGTGAGGCGACGTGCAGGTATCCTTCCGGGGCCGGTTGGTTGTAACCCGGCGGCGTGAAAAGGATTTTGGCGCCCTTGCCCGCATCGAGGCCTGACGGGCCTATATCGGCGATGGTGAGTTGCCAGGCGTCCACGACCTGGCCGTAGAGGCTGCCGTCCGGACCGGCGACCGGCAACTCCAGAACAGTCGGTCCCTGCCGCAGATCGCAGAAGGCGGTGATATAGGGCGTTGTGCTGTTGGCGGTGATGGCTTCCAGATTCGGTTTGGCCGTGCCGGAATAGGCGATTATGTCGTTGTCTTTGCAGCCCAACGTCTCAAATGCCGCCGCGCGAAAGCGGTAAATTGACACCGCTGGCATGAACCAGAGCATGGCCTCGAAAGCGCGCTGGTATTTGATCTGATAGTCGAAATCCTTGATTGAGGCGGCCGCCCCCTCGGGCGGCTGGCCACCGACAGGTTCCCGGTCGTCAGCCTCCGGGGTGGGGTGTGGCTTCTCTACGCTGTCCATGGCCGCATTCCATTGGTTTAAGCAGACCAGACGATGCATGCTGAGAGAGCCAGCGATAATCGGGAAAAACCCTTATATTAGGGCCTAAAAATTACCCTATGTGCAGCAAGCAAACATGCCGCGATGTCCGCTTAGGGCCATAACGCGCCGTTGCCAGATGCCTCCTTCGCGCCCTAAGTGGAAGTATGGTGCGCCGACGCAAAATCATAGGCGGGCGACCGAAGCCGCCCGCCCCTAACCTATATCAGGCCGGCATCCTTATAGACCTGTTCCAGCACATCGAGCGGCACAGCGCCGCACAGAAGCCCGGTGTCGTGGAATTTCTTGATGTCAAAAGCCGTGCCCGCCTTGGCGGTGGCTGTCGCGCGCAACTTCAGCCACTGGATCTTGCCGACCATATAGCCCAGGGCCTGGCCCGGCCAGACGGTATAGCGCTCGATCTCGGTTTCGTTTGAATCCCCGAGATTGGTCATCATAAAAGCCATCGCCTGCTCACGGCTCCAGCGCTTGGCGTGCATACCGGTATCGACCACCAGCCGGCAGGCGCGGAACAGGGCATCGCTCAGATAGCCGATATGGCCGAACGGGTCATTTTCATACATGCCCATGTCCGTGCCGGCCAGTTGCTCGGCATAGAGCGCCCAGCCCTCGATATAGGCGTTGAAGCCGGAGATCTTGCGCAGTTCCGGCAGGTTCTTGTTCTCCTGCTGGATCGAAATCTGCAAATGGTGCCCCGGAATGGACTCGTGATAAGTCAGGGTCGGCAGGGTCCAGCTCGGCACTTCTTTCGTGTCGCGCAGGTTGATATAATAGGCCCCCGGACGCGAGCCATCGAGCGAGGCGCCCTGATAATAACCGCCCGGCGCGCCCAGTTCGGTCGCCTTCGGCACACGCTTCACCGTCACCTTCGATTTCGGCAGGGTGCCGAAGAACTGCGGCAGCTTGGCGAAAACGACTTCGACCTGCTTGTTGAGGTCGGCCAGCAGCTTGTCCTTGCCGGCATCGGTGTTGTCGTACCAGAACTTCGGGTCCTTGTGCATCGCCGCCAGACGCTCGCCGGTCGTCCCCCTGGTCATGTCGTGCGCCTTCATGATGGCATCCATCTCGGCCGAGATTTCCTTCACCTTGTCGAGGCCGATCTGATGCACCTCGTCGGGCGTCAGGGTTGTCGAGGTATTGGCGCGGACGCCGAAAGCATAGCGCGCCTCGCCATCCGGAATATGCCACACGCCGGCATCGTGCGTCGCCTTGGGCAGGGCGGCTTTCAAAGCGGCGATCTGACGGCCCAGCGCCGGCAGCACGCCGTCCTCATAGGCCTTGGTCGCACTCGCTGACCAGTCGCCGGCAATGGCCTTTTCCTTGGCGCGCCGGATGAGGGATTGCACCACCGGCGACACATCGGCCCTGGTCCCGGCCTGGGTCTCCATCTGCTTGATCGCCTTTTGCAGGGCGAAATCGGGCGGCACAATGCCGTCGGCGATGCTGGCATTAAAGCGCGCCGTTTCCTGATCGAGCACCTGCGCATACTGGCTGAGGCGCGACAGGTAAGCATCGGCATCGTCTTTTGTTTCGATACTGTGCTGGCTGTCAAGGAAATCCGGTACCGACTGGTAACTGCCGGTCAGCTGCGTGATCGGGTACGGTCCCCAGTAGGTGCCGCCATCGCCATACTTGTAGTTTTTGTAGCCTTCCGATTGCAGGCTGAAATCCCACAGCACCGTATCGTAATTGATCCGGTCCATGCCGGAAAGCGTGGTGCGGTCGATGGCCTTCAGGCTGGTCACCGACTTATCGTAAAAAGCCGCCAGGCGTGCCCGCTCTTCCGGCGTCGCCGGGTCGATCTTCGATTTCAACCCGGCCAGTTTGCCCTTGTCGAGGCCCAGCGAGGTCGCCAGCATCGGCGAATTAGCCACCTGCTCGTCATAGATCGACTGGAACAGCGTATTGAGATCGGCCCCCTTGGCCACCGGCTTCGAACAGGCGGTGACGGCCACAGCCGTGAGCGCGGAAGCCCCGGCCAGCAGATTACGACGATTGATCATTGGCATTTTTCCTTTTTCTTATGGCGGATCAGATCAGACCCGCCGCCCTGTGTAGCGGCAACCAGGTGCGGGTCTTTTGCGATGACGGCCGCGACTCATTAATCCAAAAGCGACTGTAGCCGCGATACATATGGCTGAGAAGAATGTGCGCGCATACCTATTGCCTATTGATACCGTGCCACTCCTTGAATTTCCAAACACATTTTCGACCTTGCGGCGCTGTTAACATAGCGTCTGCCGCATGGGACGCAGGGGCGAGATACCTCTTAATTAATCACATCCGACCTGGGCTTTAGTCGATAGAGTTTCAAAATATCCCAGTCACCCTTTTCCTCGCCAATATAATCATATCGCTCATTTATGAGCGGCATGATCCGATCCATACGATTAGGTGCTTCACATGCCATCGATATGCGTTGATCGGCCACCACGATGAAACGCGGCTTACCCGCCATTGCGGTCATTAAGGGGTCAGAAACCGCCGTCGGAAACGCGCAAAACAGATGTTGAGGATGAAAATAGGGCGTATCCGGCATATGGCCGGTCAGAACATTGACCATAAGGCTGCGGTCCAGCGCTAATATCCGATCATCTTTCTGCAATCCGGCCTGTGTAATCCTGACCGTCATTTTTTCGGCGGCCCTGATATCCAGATGGCTGTGAGCCAGAGCCTCCCGGCTGAGATAGACGGGCACTAAAACGGCGCCGGCCACCAGCAACGCCACACACACGGGTTTCCAGGCTGACTTTACCTTGAGCCCATGTGCAACGAAGGCGCCTGACAAAATAAGCAGGGGAGGAATCAGGCTCATGGCGTAGTGCGCGTACATCGATCGCAAGGCGATAACGCCAATCACGGCAGCCAACAGCCACAGACAGTAGATTTTTAAATATCGCGAAGGTGTGGCGGTTTTTATAATGTCGAAACGGGTGAGTGTCAGGACGCTGCAACCCACCAGAAAAAACAACGGCTTGGTCAGTGGGATCAGGCGAAGACAGCCCTCCCAGTAACTTATTTTTGCCCCCGATAAGACACCCGAGACAGTAATGGCATCGCCTTGCAGCCGCCCGGAAGCCGCAATGAAGACTGCAAAGAAAAATTCAGCAAAATGACCATTCAGCGTGAAATAAAGTGCAAAAACCACAGGCAACAGGGCAGCGCCCGTGGCGAAAAGGGCTAACCGCCAGATACCTGGCCGGATATCTGGCCAGATACCTGGCCTGATACCTGAACGTAAGTCTGATGAAAACAGACACAGACCGCCCAGGGCCGCAGCTTCGAAAATAGCCGTTTGTTTGATCATGGTGGCCGCACCGATCAGAACGCCGGCGATAAAAACGGACTTCAGACCGGTGCGCGATCGATCAGATGAGACCGTCAGCATGCAATCGAAGGCCAGTATAATAAACGGAAGCTGAATTAAGGTATTGGGCGCATTCACTCCCGACAGAGATAAAGAATATATCGGATACAGCAAAGCGGCCCATAGGGCTGCGGGCCGTGTGCCGTGCGCTAACACCAGTCGGTAAAGCGTCATCGCGCCGGCGGCAACGGCAAAGACTTCAAGCCCCTTCAGAACAACAGGCGAAGCACCAAAAAGACTTTGCGTTAAGGCATAGATAGCAAACAGAAGCGGCGGCTTGACATCAAAGCTGTTGACATAGGGAAGCTCACCCGACAGCCAGCGGGTTGCGACGACCGAAAAGAAGGGCTCATCTTCGTCGAAATTGAAAGCAAAGGGCCATCGAATGAGCGCCGTCCAGATAAGCCATAAGGCAAAGGGCGCCATGAACATAACACAGGCTCGAAGGCTGTTCGACACTCCCGAAGGCCGAACTCTTGTTCCGCGCGCCCCTGTGAAGATGGTCTTTAGGAAGCCTGAGCCCGTCATAAAAATCCCGATCAAGATGTTCAGGTTTAATCTAAGACAAGCTCATAAAAACACGGTTAACCCGTTGCAATCTGTGGCAATCCGGCAGGTAAACCGGGCCAGGCGAAGCGCCCTAAATCATCCCGGCCGTCCTGTACACATCATCCAGCACATCCAGCGGCACGGCGCCGCACAGAAGGCCGGTATCGTGGAAGCGCTTGATATCATAGCCGGGCTTCGCCTTGGCGGCATCGCGCAGTTTCAGCCATTCCAGCTTGCCGACCATGTAGCCCAGCGCCTGACCGGGCCAGACGCAGTAACGCTCGACCTCGGCCGAGGCTTCGCCCTGCGCCTTGCCGGCGGTATCCATCATGTAGGTGATCGCCTGTTCGCGGCTCCAGCCCGCTCCGTGAATACCGGTATCGACCACCAGCCGCACCGCGCGGAACAGGGCGTCGTGCAGATAACCGATGCGTCCGGCCGGGTCGGTATCGTACATGCCCATTTCGCCGGCCAGTTGCTCGGCATAAAGCGCCCAGCCCTCGACATAGGCATTGAAGCTGGACAGCTTGCGCAACATCGGCAGGCCCTTGGTCTCCTGCTGGATCGTGCCTTGCAGGTGATGCCCCGGAATAGCCTCGTGATAGGTGAGCGTGGCTAAGGTCCAGCTCGGCAGCTCGGAAATGTCACGCAGATTGATATAATACATGCCCGGCCGCGCCCCATCGACCGATCCCGGACTGTAATAGCCGCCCGGCGCCCCCGCCTCGGTCGCCACCGGCACGCGCTTGATCTGCACCTGGGTGTTCGGCCGCACGCCGAACCATTGCGGCAGGCGGATCTGCACCGCCTTGACCTTGGTATTCAGGTCATCGAGCAGCCTGGCCTTGCCGGCATCGTCATTGCTGTAAAGATATTGCGGATCGGCATACATCGCCTTCATTCGCTCGCCCACAGTGCCTTGTGTGCGCCCCATCGCCCGGAAGCGCGTATCCAGTTCGGCGGTGATGTCGCTGACCTTTTGCAGGCCCAGTTTGTGGATGTCCCTGACCGTCAGGCTGGATGAGGTATTGAGCTTGACGCACTGCGCATAATAGGCCGCGCCATTGCCGAGGTTGAGCACGCCGGCGTCATGCTTCGCCACGCTTTGCTGTGCGGTCAGGGCATCGATCTGGCGGCTGAGCGCCTCCTTTACCGGCCCCGTAACGATGGCCGTGGCCTGGGCCTGCCAGTCGCCCCCAAAAGCTGGAGTGATGCTCTTTGCCGCCGTGCGCGTCACCAGAGACGTGACCAGGACGGAGGTCGCCGGATCGGCATCGCGCAAAGTCGTCAGCGCCGTGATCGTCTTGGCCATGATGAAATCGGGCGGCAGCACGCCGCGCGCGAAATCAGCCTTGGCGCGCGCCGTCTCCTGATCGAGCACACCCGCCCATGCTGTCAGGCGGCTGAGATAGGCTTGAGCATCGGCGGCGTTTTCGATGGTGTGCTGGCTATCCAGAAAGTCCGGAATATATTGCCACGAACCCGAAAGCTGGCTGATGATATAGGGGTTGGGGAAACCCCCGCTCCACGAACCGCCGCAGGGCGCGCTGTCGCCGAAGGTGAAATTGCGCGCCAGATTCAGTTGATTGCTGTTGTCCCACAGCACGGAGTCGTAATTGACCCGGTCAGCGGCCGCCAGTTGATCGCGCGGGATGGCGTTCAGCCGGTCCACGGCCCGCTGAAGCCGCGTCACGTGCGCAGCCTGCGCGGTAGCGCTGCGGTCATCCAGTTTTGATTTCAGGGCGACGAATTCACCGTATTCCGGCTTATCGAGACCGGCATAGGTGGCCAGAACCGGCGAGGCCAGCAGCATTTCGCGCAGGATAGCGCCGAAGGCCGAGGTCAAAGCCTGGGCCACTTCCGGCGGGGTCACCTCAGGAATGGGCGGAGGTGGCGGTTCGACAGGCTCAGGCGGTGGCGTCTTTTTAACCGCCTTTTTCGGCGCGGCCTTGCCTTTGGTCTTCTTCGTTGTCTTGGTGGACTTTTTCTTGGCCGCCGTCTTCTTCGCGGCCGGTTTTTTCTTCTTGGCGGCAGCCAGGGCCTCGGTGGCGGTCAGTCCCAACAGAGCGCCCAGAGCGCCCACCAAAAAACGACGATCGATCATAATTACCCACTTTATGGTTTTTTATGGCAGCGAACCTATGCCGAACCTGTCTCTCCTGCAACCGGCTTGCGCGTGAATAGTTTGTCATCTGACGATTGCCGCCGGTGGCCGGTGTGCTAAGACCGTGTGGGGCTACCAGAGAGCAGATACATGTCGCGTTTTTTCGTTTTCAATTTGACCGTCGTCCTTACCCTGCTGTCGCTGGCCCTTGGCTCAGTGATAAATCCGGAATTCGCCTGGCCGCTCATCATCCTGCTGCCCCTGACCGCGCTCGGCATCTATGATCTGGTCCAGCCGCACCATTCGATCCTGCGCAACTATCCGCTCATGGGGCATTTCCGCTTCATTTTTGAGTATATCCGCCCCGAAATCCGCCAGTACCTGATCGAGGACGAGCGCGATCCCCTGCCCTTTTCCCGCGATCAGCGCGCCATCGTCTACCAGCGTGCCAAGAACGCCTCCGACATGCGCCCCTTCGGCACCGTGCTCGATACCAGCGCCACCGGCTATGGCTGGGTGTCGCATTCGGTCATGCCGGTCGAGATAAAGGAGTCCGATTTTCGCATCACCATCGGCGGCACGGCCTGCACCCAGCCCTACAATGCCTCGATCCTCAACATCTCCGGCATGAGCTTCGGCGCCATCGGCCGCAATGCCATCCTGGCCCTCAATACCGGTGCGCGTATGGGCGGTTTCGCCCACGACACCGGCGAGGGCTCGATCAGCCCCTATCACCGTGAAGGCGGCGGCGACATCATCTGGCAGGTCGCCACCGGCTATTTCGGCTGCCGCACGCCCGACGGCCATTTCGATCCCGATCTCTTCGCCAAAACCGCCGCCGATCCGCAGGTGAAGATGATCGAACTGAAACTCAGCCAGGGCGCCAAGCCCGGCCACGGCGGCGTGCTGCCCAAGGCCAAGATCACGCCGGAAATCGCCGCCACCCGCCTGATCGACACCACGCAGGACTGCATTTCCCCCTCGCGGCACTCGGCCTTTTCCACGCCGATCGAAATGATGGCCTTCATCGCCCGTCTGCGTGATCTCTCCGGCGGCAAACCCGTCGGCATCAAGATGTGCGTCGGCCACCGGTTTGAAGTTCTGGCCATCATAAAGGCCATGCTGGAAACCGGCATAAGGCCCGATTTCATCGTCATCGATGGCGGCGAAGGCGGCACCGGCGCCGCCCCCATGGAACTGTCCGATCACGTCGGTCTGCCCCTCTTCGAAGGCCTGAGCTTCATACACAATGTCCTCACAGGTGCAGGCCTGCGCGACCAGTTGCGGCTGGGGGCCTCCGGCAAGATGGTTTCGGCCTTCGATTTCTGCCGCATCCACGCCCTCGGCGCCGATTACGTCATGGCCGCCCGCGCCTTCATGTTCTCGCTCGGCTGCGTGCAGGCCCGCGCCTGCCACACCAACAAATGCCCGACCGGTATTACCACGCAGGATAAAAATCGCCAGCGCGCCCTCGTCGTCGCTGACAAGGCGCCGCGCGTCGCCAGCTATCACCGCAATACATTGGGCGCCATCGCCCAGGTCATCGGCGCCGCCGGCCTGTCCCATCCGCAGGACCTGAAACCGTGGCACATTCATTTGCGCTCGGCCACCGGTGACGTGGTGCGCGGCGATGTCGCCTACCACCACCTGTCTGATGGCGTCCTGCTGAGCGGTGATGTCGATGACCGGCTGAAGCGCGAATGGGATCGCGCCTCGGCCCATAGCTTCATGCCGCAATTTTGATCACCTCCTTATAATCCGGCCTTTGCGCGGCCTTGTTTCTGTGGCACTCAGTTATCTAAGAATCATTCTCAATTCAGGGAACCCCGCATGATCCGTTACACGCTTGCCGCCCTCGCCCTTCTGGTCGTCGCGCCGGCCATGTCCCAAAGCGCCATGGCTCAAACCGCTGCCCCGACACCTCCCGCTTCCGACGCCCTGACCGGCAAGCTGGCTGGTCCCGATGGCGCGGATCTCGGCACCATCACCATCAAGTCGGCGCCCAATGGCGTCATCCTGCGCGTCGAAGCCAAGGGTCTGACACCCGGCTGGCACGCCATGCACTTCCATGAAAAAGCCGCCTGCAACGACGAGAAATTCGCTTCAGCCGGCGGCCACGTTCATAATATGACCCCGGTCACCCATGGCCTGCTCAATGCCGAGGCCAATGACGCCGGCGACCTGCCCAACCTTTTTGCCAATGCCGACGGCACCGCCACGGCCGAAGTTTATTCCACGCTGGTCTCGGCTCATACCGGCGGTAAGCTGCCCGCGCTGATGGACGCCGACGGCTCGTCGGTCGTCATCCATGCCTTGCCCGACGATTACACCACCCAGCCGATCGGCGGCGCCGGCGTGCGCGTGGCCTGCGCAGCGATACAATAACTGTTCGCCATAAACTTCCCTGATATCAGACCCTCCCTGATATCAGGGGAGGTGGCGCGAAGCGCCGGGTGGGGTTATTTGCCTGCGGGAAGCGAAAAATACCTCCACAAGACTGTGGACCGGCGCCACTTCCATTTGCTAAGTAAGCGGTTCCGGGGGCAGATCACTTAGTTAAGGCCTTGCCATGTCCCTCCCCCCGCTTGATCCCCATACCACCGCCCTTGTCCTGATCGACCTGCAAAAAGGCATCACCGGTCCCGGCCGCGCCCCCTATGCCAGCGAAGATGTCGTCGCCAAAGGCAAGATCCTCGCCGAACGCTTCCGGGCCGCCGGCAGCCCGGTTTTTCTGGTCCATGTCCACTGGGCGAAGGATTACAGCGACGCCCTGAAACAAACGGTCGACGAACCGGCGCAACTGCCCGCCGATGGCCTGCCCGAAGGCTGGAACGATTTCGCCGATGGCCTCATGCAGGATGGCGACATCATCATCCACAAGCGCAACTGGGGCGCCTTCCATGGCACCGACCTTGATTTGCATCTGCGCCGCCGCGGCATCCAGACGATCGTTCTGGCCGGCATCGCCACCAATATCGGCGTCGAATCCACCGCGCGTGATGCTTGGGAGCGCAATTACAACCTGGTCCTGGTCGAGGACGCCTGCACCACCAATTCGGCGGAGGCCCACGCGGTCTCCTTCAAGCACATTTTCCCGCGCATTTCCCGCGTGGCGAAAACGGCTGATGTCACCCTGACTGCCAGCTAAGAAACGCCGGCTTCCGGTACCCGTCGGCAGTTCACTCTGCCGGCGGTTCCCACAGTTCGATCTTGTTGCCTTCCGGATCATGAATATGGGCGAACCGGCCGGTTTCAGGCGTATCCCATTCGGAATTGGTGGTGATCTCTATGTCGGCAGCGCGCAGGTTCGCGAGCATCTCGTCCATGTCCGTCACCCGGAAATTGATCATGTATTGCTTATCGGCGGGAAAGTGATCCGTGCCCCGGCTGAAGGGCATGAACAGGGTCGTGCCGGCTTCCTGCACCCAGGGCGCCTTAAAGTCGAAACTGATTCCCAGATGCTTGTGATACCATGTCTTCAAGACGCTCGGATCGTCAGACCGAAAAAAGACGCCACCAATACCCGTTACCGACATGAAGACCTCCTGCTTTGAGCACTTTCCGAAAAGTGCGCTCCAGGATGCGAGCCTAACCCGCGCCTAGGGTGAAGGCAACAGGCCTCAGAGGCAATAAGCTTTCAGGGTCTGCGTCTACATGCCGCCTTGCCACACCGGGCCGCGACGCTTAATCCGTAAAGCCTGTCCATGCCGAGTCGTTGAATGATCGTCCGCGCCCGTCCCAGCCTGCTGCGCCTGTTCTTCGTGACACAAGGTTCCATTGTGCCGCGCATCCTGCCGCAGGTCCTGCTCGTCGCGGCCATATCGGTCGGCGTCATTCTGATCGGCAAGACCTGGCCGCACCTTCTGCCCAATTACAGCAGCGCCCCTTTCGCGCTTGTGGGCATCGCCATTTCGGTCTTCCTCAATTTCCGCAACAGCGCCTGCTATGACCGCTGGTGGGAGGCTCGACGCCACTGGGGCGAGCTGATCCTGTTCAGTCGTACCCTGTCGCGTCAAACCCTGATCCTGCCACCCGAAGACCGCGCGCGCTGGCTGCACCTGACCTGCGCCTTCGCCCATGCCCTGGTCAAGCACCTTCGGCCCGGCTTCGGCGAAGACACACGGATCACGCAACACCTGACGCCGGAAGACATTACCCGCTGGCGCGCGAGCCTCTTCCCGCCTGATGCGATCCTGCGCCTGCTGGCCGAGGATCTCGCCCGCTTGCGCGCCGATGGCCGCATCGGCGATATTCCTTTCCAGATGTTTGACAAGACCCTGGCCGACATGTCGATGGTCCAGACGACCTGCGAACGCATCCGCACCACGCCGGTGCCCTTCGGCTATACCCTGCTCCTGCACCGCACGGCCTATCTGTTCTGCTTCCTGCTGCCGTTCGGATTCGCCGAAATCCTCGGCTGGGCCACCCTGCTGGCGTCGGTGCTGGTCGCCTACACCTTCTTCGGTCTCGATGCCCTTGGCGATGAACTGGAGGAACCGTTCGGCCTGTCCGCCAATAATCTGCCGCTGTCGGCGCTGGCCGAAACCATCGAACTCAATATGCGTGAAGCCTTGGGCGAAACCGGCTTGCCGCCCCTGCCCCAGCCCGTAAATCACGTCTTGATCTGATCCACGCTCTGTGGCGTGGCACTTTCGTCCGTTTCAGCCGGGGCCGTCATCGGTGGCCTCAGCCATTGCTTAATCCGCCGGCGCATCATCTGCCCAGCGACGAACAGTAACAGGATAACCGCCGCCAGCAGCCAGAAGGACAGTCCCCGGATCAGCATTTCATCCGAATGGGCGAAGTAATACCCCACACCCTCGCGAAAATGCGGCAGGACAAATCCGCCGCGCGCATCGGTGACATGTGGCCGAACGCGATACAGATGGTCGATAAACACCGGCAAACCGATCGCCGGAATGGCTGTAAATATCGCCGCCGCGACAAGACGCAGCCAGACTGTAGACGGCTTCGGACGGGAGGACCTGGAAACACGGGGTGTTGTCATACCCCGACGATAAGGCCCTCCCCCCTAAAAACTCAATGTGGAACCAGTGGCAGGGAAAGCTGCCTTTTCGCCGCTGGAATCACCGGCGCCGCATAGACCCGCGCCTTGACCACCGCCTTCACCGGATAGACCGGCCGGACATCCAGCCGCTTCGGCCGCGCCAGCACGGAAACCCGCGGCTGCACCTCAGGCACGGCCGGCGCCTCGCCATTGATGGCCACCCGCACCATACCCCCGCAATCAACATCGGCGCAGCGATACTTCCATTCAAGCAGGTCGACAAATTCCGCGCCCATATGCTGCGCGATCAGCCCCTGCACGCTCTCCCCCCATTGCCGCCCGCAGCTTCGGCAGGTGACACCGATCTGCGTATCGCGCGGCAAATCCTTCACTTGCGGCGGACAGGTATAGACTTTGGTATCCAGCATGGGAACATTCCTCGGGCGAAGGCCTCAGTTAATGTTCCTATTTTGTTCCAAGCTGTGGATAGAGTCAAGCCATAAAAAAACGGCCCCATCTCTGGGGCCGTTTTCATCTCAATTAAGCGTCAGCCCTGACCCGCTTCTTGCGGAAGGAAGGATTGAGTTCCTTCTTGCGCAGGCGGATCGACTTCGGCGTCACTTCAACCAGTTCATCGTCTTCAATGTAGGCAATCGCCTGTTCCAGGGTCGGACGGCGCGGCGGCGTCAGGCGGATGGCTTCGTCCGTGCCCGATGCGCGAATGTTGGTCAGCTGCTTGGTCTTCATCGGGTTGACGTCGAGATCGTCGAGACGCGAGTTCTCGCCGATGATCATGCCCATATAGGTCTTCTCGTTGCCGCCCACGAACATGGTGCCGCGCTCTTCCAGCTTCCACAGCGCAAACGCCGCCGTTTCGCCGTCACCGTTCGAAATCAGCACGCCCTTGCGGTTCTGATCGATAATGCCCTTGTAGCTTTCGTAGTGCGAGAACACGCGGTTCAGCACACCGGAGCCACGCGTATCGGTCAGGAATTCGCCCTGATAACCGATCAGCGAGCGCGAAGGCGACTTCAGCGTCAGGCGCGTCTTGCCGGCGCCCGAAGGCCCCATGTCCTTCAGCTCGGCCTTGCGGGCGGAGAGCTTTTCGATAACCACGCCGGTATATTCTTCGTCGACGTCGATAACCACGTCTTCGATCGGCTCCATCTTTTCGCCGGTTTCCGGATCGGTCTTGAAGACCACGCGCGGACGCGAGATGGCGACTTCAAAACCTTCGCGGCGCATGTTTTCGATCAGCACGCCCAGTTGCAGTTCCCCACGGCCGGCCACTTCGAAAGCGTCCTTCTCGTCGGTTTCGGTGACGCGGATGGCGACGTTCGATTCGGCTTCACGCAGCAGACGTTCACGAATAACGCGCGACTGCACCTTGGTGCCTTCCTTGCCGGCCAGCGGCGAATCGTTGACCGAAACCGTCATCGAGATGGTGGGCGGATCGATCGGTTGCGCCGGCAGCGCGTCGGTCAGGCTCATGTCGCACAGCGTATCGGCCACGGTCGCCTTGGAGAGGCCGGCGATGGCGCAGATGTCACCGGCTTCGGTGCCCTCGTCGACCGGCTGGCGCTTCAGGCCGCGGAAAGCCAGCACCTTGGTGATGCGGCCGCGCTCGATTTCAACGCCGTCACGGTTCAGCGCCTTGATGGCCAGGCCCGGAACGGCCTTACCCGAATTGACGCGGCCGGTCAGTACGCGGCCGAGGAACGGATCGGATTCGATCAGAACGGCCAGCATTTGGAAGGGCTGGTCCTTGTTGGCGATGACCTTCGGTTCCGGCACGTGTTCGACGATCAGGTCGAACAAAGGCCCCAGGTTATCGGAAGGCACGTTCTGGTCCATGGTCGCCCAGCCATTCTTGCCCGAAGCGTAGATGTGCGGGAAGTCCAGTTGCTCGTCCGTGGCGCCCATGACGGCGAACAGGTCGAAGGCTTCGTTGTGAACGCGGTCCGGATCGGCGTGCGGGCGGTCGACCTTGTTGATGCAGAGGATCGGACGCAGGCCCAGCTTCAGCGCCTTGCCGAGCACGAACTTGGTTTGCGGCATGACGCCTTCTTCGGCGTCGATCAGGATGACGCAGCCGTCAACCATGCCGAGGATGCGTTCGACTTCGCCGCCGAAGTCGGCGTGACCCGGCGTGTCGATGATGTTGATGCGGGTTTCGCCGGCCTTGCCGTGCCACAGCACGGAGGTACACTTGGCGAGAATGGTGATGCCGCGCTCGCGTTCCTGGTCGTTTGAGTCCATGGCGCGCTCAACCGTCGCCTCGTTGGCGCGGAAGACGCCGGACTGAGCCAGCAGGGCGTCGACGAGCGTGGTCTTGCCGTGGTCAACGTGGGCGATAATGGCGATATTACGCAGGTTCATAAAGGGCCTTTACAATTCTTCTCCTCCCTTGCGAAGCGGGGGAGGTGTCGCGGCGTAGTCCGCGACGGAGGGGGCGTTCTGTTACTCATCCCTCCCCACTTGGGCAGGAACCTTATTCTTATACCTCCCCAGCTTGCTGGGGAGGGGGACCGCGCCTGAAAGGCGTGGTGGTGGGGTTTCTGACGTTCCCTCTTCTCCTCCCTACGAAGTGGGGAGGTGGCCCGCAGGGCCGGAGGGGCGCGAAGCCCTTATCCTGCCGCTCCGAACACCAAAAAAGCCTCTCGACAGAGAGGCCGGAAGGGTTGGATCGTTTGGAATTGCGCGCTCTATAACCGAATCTGGTCGGAAAGGCTAGTGCGCCCGGCGGATTATTTTTCGCGGGTGCGAAGAGGCCGGGACGCCCACTTAAATTGTCTAGGCGCTAAGCCTAATATTCATCACGTACATGCTGCGAAGTTAGAACCCTAATAGAATGCTGCCTTTCCAAATGTCGACAAACGCAACCAGTTCTTGCACGTTTAATCCGCTCCTTTTCCGGCGCACGACGCGACTTCGCCGTCGGCTCAAACAAATCAATGTCTTCTGTAACAATTATATCAGAATTAGAGCTTTTAGCTATACATGGCCATTTTATATCTTTCCTTGGCAGACCCAAACTAAGAAGCTCACGCGTCAAAGAATTATCAGTGTCAAACATCTTAATACAGCCATCAACAAGCCTCTCACTTATCCAATCGCTAAGGTTTAATCCCACAGCAGAAGGACGACAGCAATCGTAATATTCTTGCAGAGCCTTCCCTTCCGAATCAATTGCCAAAGCTCCCTTGGCCATCAATTTGCTAATCGCAACGGTAAACTCTCCTTCTCTACCAGCTACACGTTCTTGTTGATAATATTTCAAACAATTCGCATCGACTACACTTGGTAACGTCATTGCTTTGCCTCGGGGTATTGAAATTCCATTTGTTGCTGGACATCATGCTTTGCAAGGCCCATCGCCGCTCGTGCTAAAGCGAGGGATTCAGCCTGCCTTTGAGGGAAAAAGCCATCTGGCCAACTTGGAACAAAACTACCATCCTTAGAAATCGAGACTCTTGAAACTTTTTTCACGCCTCCCTCATCTTTAACGTAAAATATTTTTACGTCTTCGGGCCTTATATCTCCCAACGCAACATGCCGAGCAACACGAAGAACTAGATTATCAC
>FSVH01000139.1_pt1 | contig 17788 bp, 18 predicted proteins | sample 1637631 | NCBI WGS metagenome assembly FSVH01 (sample SAMEA3914814, study PRJEB12502) | metagenome | biome: forest; material: soil | place: USA | collected 2011-09-16 | depth 0.1 m | reverse complement strand
TAGCGAAGGGGCAGACGAACTTTTACTTATGGCTGGTTTAGCTTCCGAAATGTTGGCGGCCTTGCGCTCGCATGAGGACATCTTTCGTTACTGGAAGAGTCTGCGCCGGTGCGGCAGGCTGCCCTCCCGGCAAGATCTCGACCCGGTGGCGATCAAGCGCCGCCTGCCGACCGTAAGCCTGATCGACGTACTGGCGCCAAACCCTGACAACAATCCCGAAGGTTTCCGTCAGCGCCTGGCCGGCACCGAGCTTTTTACCGCCTATGGCGAAGAGATTACCGGCAAGCGGCTCGACAGCATATATACTGAACCTGAAGCGCAATACTGGGCCGAACACCTGACCTTTGTTGTCGAGACCGGCAAGCCCAATGTCGGCCTCCATTCAATGGCCTGGCGTGGCGCCAAAGGCTTGAGCCTCTTCTGGCTGCGCTTGCCGCTGGCGTCCGATGGCGTCAATGTCGATATGATTCTTGGCCACGACGCGCTGATCGGCAAGGTTGATCTTCTGCAATCCGGCATTCGCTCGGCTTCGTAAATCTTACGCTGCGGCATAGAATCCGCCATGTGCCGGGCGGCAATTCCCTTTTCAAACCGTTTTATCCCTGATCTCGTGCGGCCCTAATGCTCGCTTTTTGAGCATGGTCGATAAAAATACAACCAAAATTATATTTATATAAATTAACTACATAAACGTGCATTAAACAGGAAATTATACCTATTCAGATTTTAAGATAGGAAAGTTATCCTCTCCCCGTGAGGTCCGCCTATGATTTGACCGTGAGTTGAACACGGCCAGCTGGCGATGGGAGTTAAGATGATAAAGGCACAGAATAATACAGGCATACCGGTTGCGCGGGATGGCCGGCAGCCGGTGCGGGCCGATGGCTTGCGGCGTGATGTGGCGCGAGCGCTGTTCGTAATGGACCTGGTGGCGCTGGCGACCGGTGTTCCGGCGGCGCAGATTCGCAGTGAAACGCGCGGCCATGCGCGTGCGGCGCGCGCCCGTCAGGTTGCAATGTATCTCGCCTATGTCAGTTTCGAATGGCCGTTGGCGCGGATCGGGGCTGCTTTCGGACGTGACCGCACGACCGCCGGCTATGCTTGCCGGCTGATCGAGGACCTGCGCGATGACCGCGCCTTCGATATCAGGCTGGAGCACCTGGAAATGTGCCTGAAAAGTGCACCGGACCCGTTTGACGTCAAGCTGCTCGGTACCAACCTGATTGAAATGGTGGCGTAAACAAAAGGCGATGGTTCAGGCCGTCGCCTTTTTCAGCCGCTCCACCATCGACATCAGGCCGTTGGTACGTTGCGACGACAGGGCTTCGTTCAGACCGAGTTTCGCCAGGGTGTCGCGGATCGAAAAGTCCTGGATTTCGCTGTAGGGCAGGCCATCGAGCAGGCGAACCAGCACAGCGATCAGGCCCCTGACAATAAAAGCGTCGGATTCGCCGCGAAAGCGCAAAATGCCTTCGGGCGCGGTGTCCATCACCAGCCAGACCTGCGAGGCGCAGCCCAGCACCTTGGTGGCGGCGGTCTTCTCTTCGGCTTTGAGCGGCGCCAGGTCCTTGCCGAGATCGATGATATAACGGTAGCGCTCCTCCCAGTCATCGAACAGCTCGAACTCGTCGAGCAGGTCGTTCAGGCGGGTTTGGAATTCAGACATCGGGGGCGCTCGTGGTGGGACTGCCGCCTATATGTCGATTTACGAAGCGTGGTTCAAGCGGGGAATGATGAACGGGGGCAAGGTTGAACCAGATGTCAACATTGTGCACCTCTCTTAAATCTTATCTGGGGGCGAAACAGTTCAGTTCAAGAATTGGCAAGCCATTTTTTATGCATAGACTGCGGAGCCTCAATTGAAGAGGGTTCCAGAATGCAGCCATCAGGGAAGATACATGCCCATCATGCCGTGATTATCGCCGGAGGCGGCCCAACGGGGCTGATGCTGGCGGGCGAACTGGCTCTGGCGGGTGTCGATGTCGCCATTATCGAGCGACGTCCCGATCAGGATATCACCGGCTCACGCGCCGGAGGACTCCACGCCCGCACCATCGAGATCTTCGATCAGCGCGGCATCGCCGACCGGTTCCTCGCGGAGGGGCAGAAGGTGCAGGCCATAGGGTTTGCCGGCGTTACGCTGGACATCAGTGATTTCCCGACCCGCCACCCATATAGTCTCGGACTTTGGCAGAACCATATCGAACGGATACTGGTCGGCTGGGTCGGTGAACTGAGGGTGCCAATGTATCGCGGCATCGAGGTGACGGGGTTCAGACAGGACGATTCCGATGTCGTTGTCGACTTGTCCGACGGTGAATCGCTGCGGGCGCAATATCTCGTCGGCTGCGACGGCGGACGCAGTCTGATCCGGAAAGCGGCCGGCATCGCATTCCCCGGATCGGAACCGACCATCAGCAATCTGATCGCCGAGGCCGAGCTGTCCGAGCTGCCGCCGGAATGGGGCATCCGGCGCGATGCTCTTGGCATCCATTCGCTGGGGAGAGTGAACTATGAAATCCGCGATGGTAATATCGTCTACGCGGATGAAGGGCCGGTCCGCATCCTGGTGACCGAGACGCACGCCCGGCATGCGGCAGACCCTGCCCTGGATGACCTCAGGGCGGCGCTCATCGCGGTATATGGGACCGATTACGGCATCCACAATCTCACCTCGATCTCCCGCTTCACCGATGCGACCCGCCAGGCCGAGGTCTACCGCAAGGGGCGCGTGCTGGTGGCCGGGGATGCCGCTCACATCCATCCACCCGATGGCGGACAAGGCCTCCAGACCGGTGTTCAGGATGCCGTGAACCTCGGGTGGAAGCTGGCCCAGGTCGTCAAGGGGGTGTCGGCGGAAAGCCTCTTGGATACTTACCATGCCGAGCGCCATCCGGTCGCCGCCCGCGTGTTGCGCAATACCATGGCTGCGGTTGCCCTTCGCCGTGAAGATGATCGCATACGGGCCCTGCGTGATACGATGACAGAGTTGCTTGGCATGGAAGCACCGCGCAGGACGTTTGCCGCGATGATTTCGGGGTTGAGTATTCACTATGATCTCGGCGAGGGACATCCCTTGCTCGGTCACCGCATGCCCGATCTCGACCTGATCACGGCTGACGGCCCGCTGCGCGTCTTTACCCTGCTGCATGGGGGGCGGCCTGTATTGCTCAATCTCGGCGATATCGGTGGGCTCGATATCGCGCCGTGGGCAGATCGGGTGCAGTTGATCAACGCCAGCTACTCTGGTCCGTGGGCGCTTCCGGTCCTCGGGGCGATCACCGCTCCGGCGGTCGTGCTGATGCGGCCCGACGGATATGTGGCCTGGGTGGGAGATGAAACCGGGTTGGGCCTCGCTGAGGCGCTGGCCACCTGGTTTGGACCGCCGGCCGGTTAAACCGCCTTCAATCGCACAATGGCCTTCAGCGCCTCACCTTTGCGCGATACGACGCCGAAGGCGCCGCCCATGGCTTCGGCATTGAGCTTGACAATGGCCCAGCCCAGACCGGCGCCTTCATGACGGCGACTCTCGGCATTATCGCCCTGTTCGAAAGGTTTCATCAGCCGTTCGACGTCACTCTGATCGGGGGCATTGCCGCGATTGAAGACAGTGAGGGCGATATGGCCTTTCGCCTGTTTGGCATTGACCTCGACGATCTCACCGGCGGCAGTGAAATCGATGGCATTGCGCAACAAATGGTCAAGGCAGGAGGCCAGCCCGCGCGGATCGAGCCAGGCGTGCAGGTCTTCATCGATGACGCGATTATACAGGCTGATGCCGCGCGCTGTCGCCTGGGGACGCAGCTTTCCAATGGCTTCCTCGATGATTGGCAGCACTGGTTCATTCATCGGGTTCAGTCCACCGCCGCCCTCAAGACGGACAATATCGAGCACATTGTTGAACAGGGTCAGAAGTTTCTTGCCGCTGTCACGAATGATGCCGGCGTATTCGACATATTGCGGAGAGCCCAGTGGGCCGTACAGCTCCTGGTTCAGGATGTCGGAAAACCCGATGATGCTGTTGAGCGGCGTCCGCAGTTCGTGGCTGACCATGCGCAGGAAAGCGCGCTTCGCGGAATCCTTCATGGCCTCTCCGGCCGCCGCCTCACGAGCGGCTTCCAGAGGCCAATTGGGCGTTTCGGCCGGCTGCGGGAGGGACATGCTGCACCTGAAAGCGCGCGGTGGTCAGGACGCGCGGCATAAAATCCTAATTTAGGCAGGGGGTATTAAACATCGGTTACCCCGCCCTGTGCCATAGTTAAAAAGACCCGGTTTTGTAATATGTCGCGCCTGAAATCTCCCGCCTTGAGGGATATGCATGGGCAATGTCACATTTCTGGCTAAAATTCAGATGCTTACTATATAAGGCGGGTTTTTGCCCCTTCGTTTTGCCGCGTATTCAAGGAAATCAGCAGGCGTGTCGTTTAAAGCCTATTTTCAGGATGAAACCCCGAATGCCGGCGAAGGCCTGCGCGTACCTGGCCTGCGCCCGCCCGGTCTGCGCTTAAGCGTCGTGGTCTGGCATCTGTGCTGGGCCGGCTATACATTGTTCGGACTGCTGGGTTTGCTGTTGCTGCCGGCGTCTCCGCTGGTGATCGCGGCGCTGGTGACGATTACCGTGCCCGGCGCGGCCTGTGTCGTCCTGCTGAGCCGTGACAGCCAGTTCATGCGCCAGGCCCTGATGTGGGTATGGGCGGCCGGCGCTCTGCTGGCAGTAGGGTTTACAGGCGGTATATCCGGTCCGCTCGCGGTGTGGTGCGCCCTGCCGCTGCTGGCGGCGGTCGTGCTGAATCAACGTACCCTGATTACACTGGGCGCTTCGCTGGCTTTCGGCGTTACCCTGTTCGCCATCATGGTCAGTGTGTGGCACGGCATCAAACTGCCCGATGAACAGGAAGGTTTCTGGCTGTCGGTGATCGCCAATGTGTCGATCGTCGCCGGACTGGGACTGGCGGTCCTGCCGGCCTTGCGGATGCGTTCCGAGCGCGCCAGCGAGGCGGAGGATGTCCGTGACCGCCTGCTGAAAATGCTGACCGAACAGCCGGGCCTGCTGATTTGTCTCGATGGCGACGGCCGGGTGGTGGCGGCTTATGGCGAGGCGCCGGCGGGGCTTGATCTCAAGGCGCTCCTGCAACTGGGCCTGTCGGCTTCGGCCCATGTGCCTGACCGGATGGTGGTGAAGGCCGCGATCGAGACTGCGATCATGGAAGGCCGGGCCGATATCGGTTTTACGCCGCATGCCGCCATGGATCATTACGTGCTGTTGTCCCTGCGCAAAGGCAGCGACGGCCGGATTTACGGCGTGATGCACGATGCATCGCTGTCGCATGCCCATGAGGCCTCGCTGGAGGCCGCGCGGAGCGAGGCCGAGAACCTCAACGCCGGCAAGACGCAGTTCCTCGCCAGCATGAGCCACGAACTGCGCACGCCGCTCAATGCGGTCATCGGCTTTTCGGACATCATGCGTTTGCAGATGTTCGGCGAGATGCCACCGAAATACGCCGAATATGCCCAGTTGATCTGGGAATCCGGTCAGCATGTGCTCGACATGATCAATGATGTTCTGGATATGTCGAAGATCGAGGCGCAGAAATACGAGTTGTCGCTGGAAAGCTTTGACATGCGTGAGCCGGTTTCGGCGGCGCTGCGGCTGATCCGCGGACAGGCGCACGAAAAAGCGATCGACATCATCAGCCAGATGCCCGAAATGCCCCTGACGGTGACCGCCGACAAACGCGCCATCAAGCAGATTTGCCTGAACCTGCTGTCGAACGCGGTGAAGTTCACGCCGCAGGGCGGTGACGTGCGGTTGAGCCTTGGCCAGCGGGAAGACGTGGTCGATATCATTATCACCGACACCGGCATCGGTATTTCAGCCGAGGATCTGAGCCGTATCGGCCAACCCTATGAACAGTCGGGGCCGGCGGAGCAAAGGGCGATGGGGACCGGACTTGGCCTGTCGATCGTGAAGGCTATGGCGCATCTGCTGGGCGGCTCCATGACGCTGGCGAGCCGTCTGGGCGAGGGCACGACGGTGACGGTTTCGCTGCCGGTGGTTCAGGCGGACGAACAGCCGGAATTGCCTATGCCGGTGCCGGTTCAGCCGGAACCGCAAGGCGTGGTGCAGTCATTGGAGGCCTTCGCCAGGGCTGCCCAAAGCGCGGTCCTGCAACCGCATAATCCGCTGGAAGATATCAGCCATACGCCTGATGCCTTAAGCCGCTTCAGCGATTTCGTGATCCGCCCGCCGAAGAGCTAGACGATATTTTGAAGCTGTTCTTTTAAATCTGCCCCTTCTGGAGGGGCAGATCATGAGAGCTTTTCTGCTTAGCTCGCCGTATTGACCTGATTGTGCGTGTAGGGCGCGGGCAGGGCGATATAGCTCAGGCCGGTCACAAAATCGCCAACCTCGAAACGGGCATAAAGCGGCCCCTTTTCCGTGACGAATTCCACAACGATGTCTTCACGCGGATCGAGTTTGGCGATGGCTAGCCAGGCACGGCTGGGGAAATCGAAACGCATCGCGTCCTGCGGTCCCTGAGCGCCGACATAATTGCCGGTCAGGGTAAAGCCCGCCAGATTGGTCTTCACGCCGGGATGCAGGTCGGCGGTGACATCGCTGATGCCGCGGGCCATAAAGCTGAACGAACTGTAGTCGGAAAAGCCCGCCGGCATGGTCTCTGTCAGACCGTAGGGGGTGCGATTGATCATCCCCGTTGTCAGTATATCGGTATTGCGCACCAGCAGACGGGCGCTATAGGGACGTATGCCGTCCTTGAAATGCGCCATCAGGCTGAAATTATTCTGATTGAGGCCGCCATACAAACCAAAGGCCAGGTCGGCCTGGTCCGTGGTCTGGTATTGCACCAGCCGCCAGACCTGATCGTCGCCATAGGCGCGGTTCGCCAGCCATTCGGTGCGGCCGGAATTGAGTTCGAGGTGAGGCACGGCCATGAAACGACGGAAGCCGCCCTCGGCGGTATTGACCTCGGCCATGAGCGACGGCGCAGCGCAATCGGACTGGTCAGCGGCAGTCTTCGCCTTTTCCAGCCAGGGTGCCAGATAGGCCATGGTCAGACCGGCGCGCAGGGCGTCATTGCGGGCTTGCAGGTATCCGGCCTTGAGCGCCTGGCTGGTTGGGCCATTGAGCAGATGGCAGCGCGCGTCGGCCTGGACCATGAAATAGCGTTTGACCACCGGCAGGGTGTAATCATCCGCCGTCCGGGCCACCAGGGGCGCGCTGATGCACACGGTCGTGGCGGCAACCAGCAGGGCAAGCTTTTTAGCTGTTGGGCGGAGGTTCATAAAACGGCTTTACACGGTCTTGAAGGAATGTCTTTTCATCCCTTATAGACCAACGCGCTTTAGACGGCGTTTCCAATCAAGGTTAGCCAAATGTTACTTTCGTCCGATATCTGGGTGAGCGCCCTGCTGCGGCGGGTCGGGCAGGCGGGCAGTTTCGCCTATATTGCCCGCCGGGGTGATAAATCATTCGGTGCCGTTCTGGTTAAGGTGCTGAATCTGCGTACCCGCGAAACCTATGTGCTGCGTGAGGCGCAAAAAGGTGAAGAGAGTGTGTGGATGCAGCCGGTCGAAACGCAGGACGAAGCGGACCTTGACGCCTGGATTGTTCGCCAGACGAAATATGATCCGGATATCTGGGTGGTCGAAATCGAAGATGCGGAGGGCCGCCATTTCCTGACAGAAAAGGTCGAGGCTTGATCCGTGTTATAATGAATCGATAATTTACCTTGTCTTTCAACGGAATAACAAAACCTCCGCGCTAGTGTGGCCCTCGACCACAACTTAAGTCCAAGGTAGCGTTTTTGTATTTTCTATTGAATGACCTTATCCTCGATATCGATGCCACGCGCATGATGCAGCCGCTGGACGCTGAGCGTTTTTCCGCGCTCAGCGTTGATTATATTGCGCAATTGGGTAAGGAAATGTTCGCTGAAGATCCGTTCGCGCATCGCAAAAATCCGGAACGCGCCCGCCGTCTCGCCTATCTGATTCAACTGAAGATGCCCCGCGTCAACGCCGCCCAGTTTTTCGTGACTTCGGCCGATGGCGCCTCTGACAGCGTCGACGCCAGTTTCAAGTCATTGAACGAGATGGCCATGGGCATGATGTACGAGCAACAGCAAGTCGGCCAGCTCGACGCCGGCAAGGTCGACCATGAGGTCTGGCACAGAATGGCCGCATGATTTACAAAGACCGTCGTTGACGCCGGACGCGCTATTTCGGTTTGAAAAGACCGAGCGGGATAGCCTCGGCCAGGGCCGCCGCGCCGGCATCATTGGGATGCAGGTGGTCGCCGACGTCGTAATCCGGGCGCAGATGGCCCGGCGCATCGGGGGATTGCGCCGCCCTGTCGAAATCGATGATACCGTCGAAGGTGGTCTGGTGCCTGATCCAGGTATTGATCATTTGACGCCGGCTTTCCTTCTCGTCGGAATAATAGCCCTCGAACACCGTGCCGACAAAAGGCGTCAGGGTGGCGGCATATATGTGCAGGCCGCGCTCATGAGCGCGCGCCGCCATCTGGCTGAGGCCGTCGATCAGATCTTCCGCCGATACATAGCCGTCAGAGCCCGGCCCCTGGGCGTGACCCAGATCATTGATGCCGATCAGGACGATGACATCGGATACATTCGGCTGGGCCAGTACATCGCGGTCGAAGCGCGCCAGCCCGCCATCGCCGAACCGCGCCCACTGGCCATGGTGCAGAAGCCGGTTACCGCTCAGGCCGGCATTGATGACGCTCAGCTGAATGCCGGCCTCGTGCAGGCGGCGGCTTAAAAGCTCCGGCCAGGTGCGGCCCTGATCGGGCGTTATGCCGTAGCCATCGGTGATTGAGTCGCCGAAGGTGACGAGGGTCCTTTGCGCCGATGCGCCCGATACCTCGACTTCGGCCAGCCAGGGGAAGGCATTACCGATACCGGTATCGGCTTTCGTTTCCGGCAGTTGAGCGGCGTCACTGGCGCGGCCAGGGGCGACATAAAGCGCACCGCGCTGGATATCATGAACGGTCGTCAGCGGGGTTTGATCGGGCACATAGAGGCTGACGGCCAGATCGCTGTCTTCGGCAATCTTCAGGGGCAGGGGATCGCTGAGGACATAGGCGCCGGGCGCGATGGTGACATTGGCGCGGCCATTGAAGGTGACGGCGGTGTCGCTGGCCGGATCGATCCGGCTGCCGCCGATCCGTTTGGCCACACGGATATCCTCAAGCTTGAGCGGCGCGGCGCCATAGGCATTGGAAAGGCGCAGGCGCATCGAGGTGCCGCCGGCGCTGACGCGAACAATCTGCCGCAGGGTCTTATCGCCGATTTTCGCGTCAGGTGTGCCGGAAGGTTCCGGTGAGGCATACCAGGTGGGAATCCATTTTGCCGTGTCTTTCGCCATGGCCGGCAGGGCAGGCGCCGCTGCTATCAGGGCGAGGCTTAAAAAGACGGCGCGGCGTGTGGCTTGGAGCATAGTGGTTTCCCTGTTTGTCCATGAAGACATGGCATAGCTGGAAAACGCCGTCAAATGTGATGTTATAATATTCTAACGTATTGATTTCGATATTTATTTTTAAACCCCTCTGGTTTTGCCACAGGTCTCGGCCTAAGCTCGACCTTTCTCTGCGCGAGTTCTGTCATGCCTCATGACCATCACCACCCTACGCATGATGATCATGGTCATTCGCATGGCCATTCTCACGGTGGGCATGGTCATCATCACCCTGCCCCAACCGATTTCGGCACGCGCTTCCTGTGGGCGGCGGCGCTCAATGCGGCCTTTATCATCGCCGAAATTCTCTATGGGCTGAAAGCCAATTCTCTGGCCCTGCTGGCCGACGCCGGGCACAATTTCAGCGACGTGATTTCGCTGATCCTGTCATGGGCGGCGTGGTGGCTGGCTAAAAAGAAGCCGGTGGCAGGCTTCACCTACGGCTTTCGCGGCGCCTCGATCATGGCGGCCCTGTTCAACGCCATCCTGCTGATGGTGGCGGTCGGCGGCATTATCTGGGAAGCCGTACAGCGGTTTTCCTCGCATCAGGCGGTGCAGGGCGATCTGGTGATGTGGGTGGCCGGAGCCGGTATTCTGGTCAATGGTTTTACGGCGTGGCTGTTCGCGCAGGGGCAAAGCGATCTTAATATCAAGGCGGCCTTCGCGCATCTGGCGGCGGATGCCGTGGTGTCTGCCGCTGTCGTGATTGCCGGGCTGGTCCTGTTGCTGACCGGCTGGGGTTGGCTCGATCCGTTGCTCAGCATCGTTGTATCGGTGGTGATCGTCTGGGGTACGTGGGGCTTGCTGCGTGACAGTGTGCGGTTATCGCTCCAGGGGGTACCGCCGCATATTGATTTCAGCAAGGTGAAGATTTTTCTCGCTGGTCGGCCGGGCGTCACCGGTGTGCATGACCTGCATATCTGGGGCATGAGCACGACCGAGGTGGCGCTGACCGCGCACCTGACCATGCCGGGCGGTCATCCGGGCGACGCCTTCCTGCATGATCTGGCCGAAGAGCTGAACCATCATCACGGTATTATCCACGCCACTATCCAGATCGAGATGAGCGATGGCGCTCATCCGTGCGTCCTGGCGTCAGACGAGGTGGTTTAGAAAATTTCCTCCCCATTTCTTAAATGGCGAAGAGATTAAGCCTTCCTGTAATTCAGCGCGAAAACCCCCAGTGCCAGCAGCGGTGTCAGGCCGCCGGCCAGCGCCACCCATTCCCAGCCGCCGCCGGCATAGAGCGGACTGGCCACTGCCGAACCGATGGCCCCGCCGGTGAAGATACCGGCCATGTAGATGCCATTCAGGCGGCCCCGGCTTTGATGATCAAGCGCATAGATGGCGCGCTGGCCCTGCACCATGTTCGTCTGGACGCAGAAATCGAGCACCACGCCCAGAAGCGCCAGTACGATCACGCCGCGCATCGATGGCAGCAGGGTCACCAGCATGGCCGCCGCACCAAGCGCCAGGGCGGTGAGGGTCGTCTTGACCGTATGACCGGCATCGGCCAGCCGGCCGCTGATTGGTGCGGCAATGGCGCCGGTAGCCCCCACCAGAGCGAACACGGCGATCCCCGTCTGGCTGAGGCCGAAATGCTGAGCCAGTTCAAGTGGCGTCACGGTCCAGAACAGCGAAAAGGCGCAGAACATACAGGCCTGTGACAAGGTGCGCAGGCGCAGGGCCGGATGGGCGCGCCACAGCACCGTCAGCGAATGGATCAGCCGGACATAGGTCGTCTGGTGCGCCGGCTGGCGCGAGGGAAGGGTCACGGCCAGCAACCCGCCCATCAGGACCATGAAGGCGCTAGCCGTGAAATAGACGGCCCGCCAGCCGAAATGGTCGGCGATCAGGCTTGATAGTGGCCGCGACAGCAGGATGCCGAGCAGCAGGCCGCCCATGATATTGCCGACAATGCGACCCCGCGTTTCATCCGGGGCCATATGCGCCGCCAAGGGCATCAGCACCTGAACCGCGACGGCGGTGATACCTATCAGCAGCGAAACGATAAGGAACAGGGCGCCATTGGTGGCCAGGGCGGCCATCAGCAGGCTGATGAACGCCGCCGCCAGAAGAATCAGGATCAACCGGCGGTTTTCCATCCGGTCGGCCAGGGGGGCGATGAACAGAAGGCCAAGGCCGTAGCCAATCTGCGTCAGGGAAACAATCAGCGAGGCCGTTTCACTGGACAGGCCGACATCCGGCGCAATCAGGGCGATGATCGGCTGGCCATAATAGAGATTGCCGACGACGACCCCGCAGGCAAGGGCGAACAGGCCGACAAGACCCGGCGTCAGGGTGGTTTTTGGGGAGGTCATGCTTATATCTCTTTAGACGCTTCCGGGAACGCTTTTAGTCAGGAAAGGCCGTGGCTGATATATAACCCGGATGGTTACAGAACAAGCCGAAAGAACCGGTCACGTTTCTTGATGGCGCCTCGCCTTTACAGGGCCTCATTTTCTGCTTACGTAAACGTCAACAAAATGTAACCTTCGCAAACGCAAAATCGTGATTGGGAAGCCGGCCGCCGGGGATTTAGAATAGAGCTATGACCATAGAGCAACTGACCGAAAAACTGGCGCATTACCCAACCAAATGGGCGCGGCATGCCGACCTGATCGTGCATGTTGTCGCCCTGACCTTCGCCTTGTTCGGCGGTGGCGTGGCGCTGGGTCTGGCAGTCAATCATGGCCTGCTTGGCAAAGTAGCGGCCATCACCATCTACGCCATCGGCATGATCGCCATGCTGGCCTTTTCCATGGCTTATAATTTCGCCGTGCCGCGCTGGCAGCCACTGCTGCGCCGCCTCGATCATGCCGGCATCTTCCTGATGATCGCCGCCAGCTATACGCCCTTCACCACGCAGGCGCTGAAAGGCGGCTGGGCCTTGTGGATGAGCATTGGCGTGTGGTCACTGGCGGCTTTGGGTATTCTTGCCAAGCTGCTTTTGCCCGGCCTCGGCAAGGGTTTCTGGATCGTACTCTATCTTGTTCTTGGCTGGTTGGTGGTTATCGCCATCAAGCCGATGGTGCGCGAAGTGCCGCTGCCGGCCATGATCCTGCTGGCGCTGGGCGGCGTGGCCTACAGCGTCGGCACCATCTTCTATGCCATGAAGAAGCTGAAGTTCCGCCGCGCTATCTGGCATGGCCACGTCCTGACCGGAGCGGTCCTGCACTATGTCGCCATACTCGTCGGCGTCGTGCTGGTGGGCTCGAACTAAGCCGGCAATTTCACCGTCAGCACCAGATGATCCGTCTCGGCGATGAAGTCGAGGGTACCACCGGCTTCATTGACCGTTGACCACAGCCAGTGCGGCTGAATCCACTGACCATTCAGGCCATCACCCAGGGGCAGGCCCTTGAGGCCTTCGACGGCTTCGACCTTAAGCCGTGCGCGCGGGCCTGCCGCATCGGCGATAAGTGTCAGGCCGGCATCGGTCGTTTCGGCGGTCAGGGTCGCCTTGCCACCGGTCGGCAGCGAATTGCCAGCGAGCAGGCCTAAATTGAGCAGGATGCGGGCGGCCGATTTCTGGAACAATCTGTCGGCCGGAATGGCAAAATCGAGTTCGGCGCGCATAGTGGTGAACATGTCGCCGAGGATCTTTTCCAGTTGCGCGCCACTGAAAGCTTCAGATGTGCTGGCGGCGCCGAAGGCCACGCGGGCGAAATGGACGAGCGTTACCATCTTCTTGGCCGAGGCGGCGATCAGGTTGAGCGCTTCCTGCCGCATGTCCTGGGCGGACGGATCTTCCAGCAGGTCGAGCCCTGACATAATGGCGCCGGCGGGTGAAATGAAATCGTGGCACAGTTTGCCGACCAGTTGTGTGGCGAGGTCATGCGGGTTCATATCCAGCGCCGGCGTCGCGGTATCCGCTTCCGGGGCGGTATCGATCTCAACGCTATCCACATGCGTCTCGGCATTGGTCATGTTGGGTGTTGACAGATCGTCCATGCTCATCTTGATATCCCGCTTGCTTTGTTCGGCTTCAGTTTAGCGTCTCTCACCCCTAGTGTGAGGTGATTTGCCTTAACGCGGAAGCCAGGAAGCGATATGATGTTTTCAGAAGTCTTAATGAGAGGTTTACAGGACCGCACGCGCGCAGGAGACCTCGCCCCAAACCCCCTGTTTATAACGAAACCCACAGACAATTCCCAAAAACGATTCCCCAAACTATTCTAGGAGAGACCCCTATGGCTGACGCCTCTTCCTCCCTCGCCCGCAAAGGTCGTGGCAAGATATTTGATTCGATTCTCGACACCATGGGCGATACGCCGCTCATCCGCCTGCCGCGTCTCTCGGCTGAATATGGCGCCAAGGCGACCGTGCTGGCCAAGCTCGAATTCTTCAATCCAATGGCGTCGGTCAAGGACCGTATCGGCATTTCGATGGTTGAAGCCCTGGAAGCGTCGGGCAAGCTGAAGCCGGGCGGCACCATCATTGAAGCCACTTCGGGCAATACCGGCATTGCATTGGCCTTCGTGGCCGCCGCCAAGGGCTACAAGTGTATTCTGGTCATGCCGGAATCGATGTCGATCGAACGTCGCAAAATGCTGCTGATCCTCGGCGCCAAGCTCGAACTGACCCCGGCTGAAAAGGGTATGCGCGGCGCCGTCAACCGCGCCCAGGAATTGCTCGCCGAAACGCCGGATGGCGTCATTCCACAGCAGTTCGAAAACGAAGCCAATCCCTATATCCACGAAGTCTCGACCGGTGAAGAGATCTGGAACGACACCGATGGCGCGGTCGATGTGGTGGTTTCCGGCGTCGGTACCGGCGGCTCGATCAGCGGTATCGGCCATGTGCTGAAAAAGAAGAAGCCCTCGGTGAAGATGATCGCCATCGAGCCGGAAGCCTCGCCGATCCTGTCGGGCGGTGAACCCGGTCCGCACAAGATCCAGGGCATCGGTGCGGGTTTTATTCCCGGTATCCTCGATCGCGGCATTATCGATGGCGTGGAAACAGTCTCGAATGACGCTGCCTTCGCCATGGCGCGCAAGTCGGCCAGTGTCGAAGGTCTGCCGGTCGGCATTTCCTCCGGCGCGGCATTGGAAGTCGCCTTCCGTCTGGCGGCGAAGGATGAGTATGCCGGCAAGACAATCGTGGCGATTATCCCGTCCTTCGCCGAGCGTTACCTTTCGACAGCTCTGTTCGACGGACTCTAGCCGAACTGGAATGCGCTGATGGCGATGCCCGTGGAGCCGAGACTATCCTCGTGATAGGTCCGGCGCACGGTGTCTCCATCGGCCGCACCAGCCACCACCATCAGCGGGATCAGATGTTCCTCGCGGGGATGGCAATCATGGGCGCTGGGAGCGTTTGCCCAGTCATTCAATCCGTTTATATCGGTGCTCAGCGTCTCATTCAGCCAGGAATCGAAGGCGTGGGAGGCCGGACCGCTGCCGCTACCGCGTCCCATCAGGCGGGGGATGGAGTGGAAACTCATCCCCGAACCGATGATCAGCACGCCTTCGTCGCGCAGGGGCGCCAGCGCCTTGCCAAGCGCGATATGTTCCGCCGGACTGAGCCCGGCTTTTAGTGACAATTGCAGGGTCGGGATTTCCGCTTCGGGCCAGGCCATCAGCATCGGGATAAAGACGCCGTGGTCGAAATCGCGCTGGCTGTCGGCGGCTATGGTGATGCCGGCCTGAGCTGCCAGCGCCTGCACCCGTGCGGCCATCGCTTCCGAACCGCGCGCTGGATAGCTCAGTTCATAGGTGTGCGGCGGGAAACCGTAATAATCAAAAAGCATACCCGGCGCCGGCTTGGTCATGACGGTAATGTCCGCCTCTTCCCAGTGCGCCGAAATGATCAGCAGGGCCTTCGGTTTTTCACCGACATCGGACGGCAGGCGCTTGAGGTAGGCGCCCATATTGTCCCACATGTCGGCAGGGTTCCAGTCCATGAAGAAACACGGTCCGCCGCCATGGGGAATATAGACAGTCGGGGTTCTGGTCGCAGGCATGGAATAACTCTTAATAAGCTTCGGTGTCGATGATCAGGTCGATATCGTCGCCGACGATCGGCTCATAATTGCCGAGACCAAAGGCCTTGCGGCTGAGATGCGCGGTGGCGGAAAAGCCGTAGCCGGTCTTGAAGACCGCCGGATTGAAGGCCTTTTTATTGAAGGTAACCGCCAGAACCGCGCTTTGGGTAACGCCGTGGACGGTCAGATCGCCGGTGACACTCGCTGTGTTCTCCCCGGTCAGTTCCACCTTGGTGCTCTTGAAGGTGGCGGTCGGAAACTTGTCGACTTCAAAATACTTGTCACCCTTCAGCAGGGCGTCGAAATCGGGCAGGGCGGTTGTCAGAGTCTTCATGTCGAGCGTGATATCGATCGCGCTTTTCGTCATGTCATCGTGGTCAAGCGTCAGGGTGCCGGTGGCGCCCATGATCTTGCCCGACGGATGCGACATTCCGAAGTGCGCGTACTGGAAGATGACCGAGGTATGGTCGGGTTCGAACGTCAGGGTGTCGGCGGCAAAAGCCGGCGCGGCCAGCAGGCCGAGCGCCGTGCAGATTGCGGTTAGTCTGAACATTCGAACCCCCGTTTTAATAATTACTGCGAAATAGCTTCGGCTTCGATATAGAGATCGATCTGGTCGCTGACGGCCGGCACGTAATTGCCGATGCCGAAGTCGGAGCGATTGATCGTGCCCGTGGCGGTAAAGCCGGCGTCGATCTTGCCCTTCATCATCGGATGGGCGTCCTTCTTGTTAAGGGTCACCTTCAGGGTCACCGGCTTGGTGACGCCGTGGATGGTCAGGTCGCCGGTCACGTCAGCCGTGGTGGCGCTGGTCTGGGCCACCTTGGTGCTCTTGAAGGTGGCGGTCGGGAACTTGGCGGCGTCGAAGAAGTCGGGGCTCTTCAGGTGGGTGTCGAGCGCGGCGACACCGGTATTGATACCGTCGATGGCGAAGGAAACCTCAACCGAGCTGTTGGCCGGGGTGGCGTCATCGAGCGTCACCGAACCGGCGGCGTTCATGAACTTGCCGGTCGGGTGCGAAAAGCCGAAGTGGGTGTACTGGAAGGTCACCGAGGTATGGCCGGCATCGAGCTTGTAGCTGTCGGCGGCGAAGGCCGGAGCCGAGGCTATCAGGGCGAAAACGGAGGCGGCGAACAGGGACTTGAAGGCGATCTTGGTCATTGTGAAATCTCTTGAAGAGGGTGAATCGCAAATTGAAACGTAACAATAGTAGTTACCGTTTAAAGTTTCAAGGGGCCTCCGCCACAATCCCGCAAAATTCATCAACCTGTTATACGGCTTAATTACGGCAGCGGATCATGAGCGATGGTGATTGCCCGGCGCTTGAAAATATGGTCTGGTCCGGTTAAGCGCCGGGGATATTCAGGGGTATTTTATGATTTCGATACGTATGCTCGGCCTGATGGCGACTGGTTTTCTGCTGGCGTCGCCGGCCCTGGCCTATCAGGAGACGCCGCGCCTGCCCGATGTCCAGATCATCGACTGCCAGACGCATGATGCGGCGCAGGAAAAGGCTGATATGGCGCTGGCCATGTCCGCGCTCGATCTCATGCAGACGCACGATATCGACAAGCTCAACGCCATGGTGCCCGATCTGAAGGCCGCGCTTGGTCATGCGCCGGACAAGCCCTCCCACCCTGAACATTGCGGCGACAGCATCATCGTCTACTCCGATGAACTGAGTGATATGCTGACCCTTTCGGCAATGATCCAGGGTCATGAAAAAGAGTTCGGCGCCGCGAAGGTAGAGCAGCGTGAGGCCTTGCCTTACCCTCTGCTGGCCTTTGTCGTCGGCTGGATCGAATACGAAGGTGAGGATTATGCGTCGGCGCATGACGTCTATGCCAAAGGCCTGCTGAACGATCCGAACTACAATTCGCTGATCATGGAAGATACGCTTACCCTGGCGGCGCTGCACCGCAGCCCGGAGGCCCTGACCCAGCTCGACGCTTATCTGGCACGCAATCCCGACCTGCCCGATGAACTGATGGCCAATGCGCAGCGCAAGCGCGGCTATGTGCTGGTTGAGCTTGAGCGCTGGGATGAAGCCGAGGCGGCTTACAAGGAATCGCTGAAACTTGACCCCGAGGATGAAACCTCTCAGGGCGAGCTTGAATATATTACCGCCAACAGGCCTTCCAAGCCGGCCAACTGACCCCATATGCGGGCTTCCCTACCTGACACACGAGAGGAAGACCAATGTCTGAGGCAGTTCAAATCGATATGTACAAGGCGTCCGTGCCGGTGGTGCTCAATGCGCTCACCAACCTGAAGGCCATTCTCGGCAAGGCCGAGGCCTGGGCC
>FSVH01000100.1_pt1 | contig 18205 bp, 18 predicted proteins | sample 1637631 | NCBI WGS metagenome assembly FSVH01 (sample SAMEA3914814, study PRJEB12502) | metagenome | biome: forest; material: soil | place: USA | collected 2011-09-16 | depth 0.1 m | reverse complement strand
GCCTTTAGCGCAATCCTTTTGATGATGGAACTGCCCGATGGAACTTGAGTGCTTTGTCATGACCACCTATCCGCCGGAAATCGTGCCCGGACGGCCGGAACGCGACTGGATGGATGGCTTTCAATCGCGCTTTCCCTATCGCTGCCTGCCGCTGACCATGGCCAATACCACCGGCTGGGAAATCCTCTGCCCGACCGACATTACCGTCATCTGGAACGGCGGCATCGGCAAGAACGACCTGACCATCACCTGTGACGCCGATCCGGATTACAATCTCGAACACCTGGTCTCGTCGCACTTTACCCACGGCGTTTTGACTTTTCACACCGGCTACATGTTCCGTACGCCGCCGGGTTATGCCGTACAGGCCTCCGGCGCGCCGAACCAAGTCAAGGACGGCATCGCGCCGCTCACCGGACTGGTTGAAACCGACTGGCTGCCCTTTCCCTTTACCATGAACTGGCTGATGACCCGCCCCGGCATGGTCACCTTCAAGAAGGGCGAGCCTTTCTGCTTCATTCAGGTGGTCCAGCACAAGGGGCAGGATGACATCCAGCCGGTCATCAAGTCGCTGGAAAGTGATCCTGATTTCAAGAAGCAGTTCGATGCGTGGGCCAAGACCCGCCAGGAATTCAATGACAGCCTCGTTCGCCGCGATCCCGATGCGGTCAAGGAAGCCTGGCAGAAGTTCTACTTCAAGGGCGAGAAACCGGACCCGACCGGTGTGGTGGTCGAGAAGGTCGATGACCATATCAATCGCCGCCGCCTCAAGACGCCGAAGGTCATCCGGCCGAAAAAGTCCCGGTAATAAAAGCCTGTGCAGGCCTTCTTAAGAAAGCGCAGGTCCTGAACGCCTACGTTCAGTGCGCGAAGCCGAACCACCACACCAGCCCGCCGACGCCAACCAGTATACGCCATACCGCGAAGAAGCCGTACCCACGCTTCTGCACGAAGCCGATAAACGGCTTGATCACCAGCAGGGCGGCGATGAAGGCCACCACGAAACCGATGGCGATGGCGGTGTATTGATCCGATGTCAGTGACTTGTAGCTCTTGACGAAATCGACCGCAAAGGCGCCCAGCATGGTCGGGATCGCCAGGAAGAACGAAAACTCGGCGCCGGCCTTTTTGTCCACCTTGCAGGCCATGGCGCCGATCAGGGTTGAGCCCGACCGCGACATGCCGGGCACCATGGCCAGGCACTGGAACAGGCCGATGATCAGCGAAGTCTTCAGATCAAGCGCCTGCGAATTGTGATGGATCGGCGCCGGTGCGTATTTATCGACCGCCCACAGTGCGATGCCGCCTATGATCAGGCCACCGCAAATGACCGGAATGTTCTCGAACAGGCCGGTGATGAAGTGATGCAGACCCAGTCCCAGTACGACCGCCGGGAAGAAGGCCACGATAACACTGAGGGCGAAACGGCGGGCTTCCGGCTTCGTCGGCAGGTCGATGACCGCTTTCGACAGGCGCGCGAAATACAGCACGACCACGGCCAGAATGGCGCCGAGCTGGATCATGACGGTGAAATTACCGCCGGGGTCCTGAAATTTCAGCAATTCCTCGGCAATCAACAAATGCGCCGTGGAAGAGACGGGTAGAAACTCCGTGAATCCTTCGATCAGACCCAGCAGCGCCGCGAGTAAATAATGCATGGAAACCCCTATGTGACGGGGAAATCCTTAGAGCACTTTGGGCGGCAAGTGAATCGAAATTATGCGCTTTCCGCGCCGTCGGTTTCGGGATGGATGCCGATATAGCGCAGGCGGGCTTTCGGCGAGGCGCCGGTCTGCATCTGTTCGATACCGTGAGCCAGCCAGCCGGCGCTGCGGCCAAGACCGTAAAGCGTCAGTGGCGCTTCGCGCGGCAGGTCGAGGTGACGGCCGATCAGTGCTAAGGCCAGCGACATGCCGGCGCTCTGACCGGTCAGGTCTTCGCCGACGCGCAGGATTGTTTTCAGATCCTCGCCCATATGCGGGGCGGCTTCGATCAGATCGTGCGCCCGCAAGGTTTCCGATGGCGAGGGTTCCTTCTCGAAGCCCGGCAGTTCCTGGCCTTTTTCGAGCAGGGCCTTGGCCAGGGCCAGTGGATTGCCGTGGCGGCGCACCTGAGTGACGTAGGATTCGGCCCGCGATATACGCCCGCCAAGCTTGGGACTGGTCAGGGTGGCGAAGCCGGCGATCAGCGGAATGGCCAGCGGTCCCATGGTGGCGGCGGCGATGCGTACGGCGAGGGTGGCTTCGTCAAGGCTGGTGTCGGCCGACAGCACGAGCGCGCGGCGTAGCAGGTCGACGTCTTTCAGGTCATAGACTTTCCACGCCCGCGCCAGGCGCTGGTGGAAGAACAGGCGCGGCCCGCCATTGGTGACCGAATCGAACATCTCATTGAGCAGGCTCGCCGCTTCCGCGCCGAGATCACGTTCGGCGCTTATCTCCGACAGCGCGTCCTCTTCCAGGCGGCGGCTGAGCATGGAAAGGACACGGGTACGCGGTCCGCCGGGAAAATTGACGTCAGGGCGCGGCTTGAGCGGGCCAAACGGATTGCTGCTGTGGCTGCGCCACAAGAGCGCGGCTACGGCTTCGAAATTCTCCGTCTGGGCCAGTGAAACGAGATCACGGCCACGAATATAATGATGTCCATGCAGGGTAATGGCGATTTCAGTATCAATGGCCGCTTCGCCGCGCGTGATGGTGCCGCCGGCCAGGCTGGTCGTTGCATGGGGGCGGGGGGCGCCGTGATCGGCCCTGGCGATCCGGCCCGGCGCGCGGCGCGACAGACGCTCAACATCATCGAGCGCATAAAGACTCAGGCGTGGATGCGTCGGGTCGCTCTTGGCGGCGATGCGCTGACGGCTGACATAGGCATAGAGGGTTTGCGGTTTGACTTCGAGGCGCTTAAGGGCCTCGGTACGGCTGATCCAGACTCGTGACATCTCTACCTGCTCTAAAACGAATAAACCGCTACAATTATCAAGATTGATTATTGCGAGATTTACACCCTTTGGCTCAAACGCAAAGGATGATTTACGATTTGTTAACATGTTTTTTCATCATGTGACCGATGAACCTCTGCCGGCATTCGGGCTAAATCAGGGCGGGAAACGGACGATCGTGCGGCTTTGCACAGCGACGGCAAAGTGTTAAAGCTATTCAATGACATCTTCCAATCCGCTTCGTGCCAAAGGCCCCGGCCTGCATAACCTGTCGCCGGAAAACCTGGTGCTGCTGGCCACCACCCTGTCGGTCGTCGTTGCCTGCGTCATGGTGGTGATGAAGGGGGTAACGCTGTATTTTTCGGGATCGCAATCGATTCTCGCGTCCCTCGCTGATTCCGGGCTTGATCTGCTGGCCTCGCTGATCACCTTCGCCGCCGTGCGCTACGCCAAGGTGCCGCCGGACAAGGAGCATCCGTTCGGCCATGGCAAGGCGGAGGCGTTCAGCGCCCTTTTTCAGGCGGCGCTCGTCTTCGCTTCCGGCGCGCTGATCATGCAGTCCTGTATCCATAACCTGCAAAACCCCCAGCCGATCACGCAATCCGGGCTGGCGATCGGCGTGTTGATCCTGTCGCTTGCCCTGACGGTGGGGCTGGTCCTCGTGCAGAACGTGGCGCTGAAGGGCGGCCAGTCGGTGGCGGTTTCGGCCGACCGGATGCACTATGTCACCGATCTGGTCAGCAATGGCGTGGCGCTGATTGGTGTCGTGCTGGCCAGTCTCGGCTTCACTTTCATGGACGCGGTCGCTGGTTTCCTGATGGCGGCGTGGTTTATCTGGGGCGCGGTCAAGGTGCTGAAAGAAGCCGCTGATCACCTGATGGACCGCGCGCTAGACGATGACGATGTGGCGCGCATCCGCGAACTGATTGCCGCCGATGAGCGTGTGTTGGGGGTGCATCAGTTGCGCACCCGTCTGACCGGGCCTTACATTCTTATCCAGGCCCATGTCGAGATGGGGCCCAACCTGTCGCTCGACGCCGCGCACCAGATCATTATCGCGGCCGAAAAGCGCCTGCTTGATGCCTTTCCCAATGCCGATATCCTGATTCATCCCGATCCCAAGGGGTTGGCCGAGGCACATGGTGGCGTTTTCAGTGCAGAAGACCCAACAGACTTTGACTTGGATGTGCCGAATAAGGCATAGATGACGCCATGACCGCCTATTCGCGCCAGCTCTATCATTTCGCCTTCGACCCGCATTCGCGTATGGTCCGCCTGGCGCTGGGCGAAAAGAAACTGTCGTTCGAGGAAACCCTGGTGCGGTACTGGGAGCCGGACGATACCATCCTGCGGCTCAACCCGTCCGGCCTGCTGCCGATCCTCGTTGAAATGCCGGAGCAGGAGTCGGGCGGACAGGTCCGTCGCGTCTGCGAAGATCGCGCCATCATGGAGCACCTCGAAGAAGCCTATCCCGAAATTCGCCTGTGGCCGACGAACGTTAACGAACGCGCCGAGGCCCGCCGCCTGGTCGGCTGGTTCGAGCGCAAGTTCGACTTCGAGGTCAATGCCCTGCTGTTGCACGAAAAGATGGAAAAGCGGCTGATGGGCGGCGGCGTGCCCGATATACCGGCGATGAAGGCCGGCCGCGAAGCGCTGAAAGACCATCTGCGTTATTTCGAGAGCCTGCTGGCGGTGCGCAACTGGCTGGCTGGCCATTCGATCTCCTATGCCGATTTCGCCTGCGCCGGGCAGTTGTCGATTCTCGACTATCTCGATGAGATCAACTGGTTGCGCTATCCGCATCTCAAGACCTGGTACATGGTGATCAAGTCGCGACCGTGTTTCCGTCCGCTGCTCAATGACAAGCTGCCCGGCGTGGCGCCTTCGGCCCACTATAAAGAACTCGATTTCTGATCATGAGCGATCTGGCCGCCAACATTCGGCAGCAGGCTTTTGATCTCGGATTCAGCGCGGCGCGTTTCGCGGTTCTGCCTGATGTTTGGGCAGCGTCGGAACGGTTGCAGGTGTTTGTCGAGGCCGGTTTTCATGGCGACATGACGTGGATGGAGGAGACTCTGGAGCGCCGCAAACATCCGCAGAATATGTGGAGCGGCGCGCAATCGGCGCTGGTGCTGGGCTATAATTATGGCCCTGAAAGCGACCCTCTGGCCCTGCTGGAAGAAACCGATATCGCCAATATCAGCGTCTATGCCCGCGGTGATGATTATCACGAACTGATCAAGAAAAAGCTCAAGCAGCTGGCGGGCTGGATCGTTAACGAAACGGGTTGTGAACTGAAGGTGTTTGTCGATACGGCGCCGCTGATGGAAAAGCCGCTGGCGGCGTTGGCTGGGCTCGGCTGGCAGGGCAAGCACACCAATCTGGTGTCGCGCGAGTTCGGTTCGTGGCTGTTTCTTGGTGTTATCCTGCTCGATCGGGTGATCGCCGAAGATGCGCCGGAGCGCGATCATTGCGGCTCCTGTTCGGCCTGCCTGGATATCTGCCCGACCAATGCCTTTGAAGGGCCTTACCGGCTCGATGCGCGCAAGTGCCTGTCATATCTGACCATAGAATATCGCGGCGCCTGGCCGGAATCTTTCCGCAAAGCTATGGGCAACCGGATCTATGGTTGCGATGATTGCCTGGCCGTCTGTCCGTGGAACAAGTTCGCTCAGGTGACGCACGAGATCAAATTACAGGCACGGGAAGGTTTCGAAGGCCTGAAGCTGGTTGATCTGGCCGGGCTGGATGACGCCAGTTTTCGCGCCCTGTTTTCGAAATCACCGGTCAAGCGGATCGGGCGGGAATCGTTTCTGCGTAATGTTCATTATGCGCTGGGCAATCATTTCCAAAGTTCCGGCAGCATGGAATCAATGGCGGCATTATTGCGCAGTCTGACCGACGAAAGCGCTGTGGTGCGCGGCGCGGCGGTCTGGGGTTTGAAGCAAGGCTTGAGCGCGGATAATTTCGCCGATGTGCGAGCACAATATGCGTTTTCCGAAATGGACGAAGGTGTGCAAAAAGAGTGGCAGGCATGACCTTTTCCCTGATCACTCTCAGTTATCGTTCCGGCGACAATATCGAGCGCTGCCTGTCGGCGTTGACGGCGCAGGATGCCGAGGTCATCCATGCCGATAATGGCGGCGATCTGGATATGGTAGCCTTGGCCGCAAAATTCCCCGACGTCCGCCAGATCGCCAATCCGCTCAATTTCGGCTTTGCCGTCGGCATGAACCGGGCGGTGGCGGAAAGCACAGGCGAATGGATCGGACTGATAAATCCGGATGCCTTTGTCGATGTTGGCTGGCTTAGCGCCATGACCGCCGCGATTGCCAAATATCCGGATGTGAAGCTGTTCACCTCGTTGCAGCTTGATGCCGAACATCCCGATCGGCTCGATGGTGCCGGCGATGCTCTGACCTTTTTCGGTTTTCCCTATCGCGCCGGCATTGGTCATAAAGTGCCGGCCCACATGGAAATCGCTGAGGTTTTTGCCCCTTGCGGGGCCGCCATGCTGATCCGCCGCGACCTGTGGGAGCAACTCAGCGGCTTCGACGCGGATTTTTTCTGTTATTGCGAAGACGCCGATCTCGGTTTTCGCGCCCGTCTGCTCGGTGAGCGCTGTCTGTTCGTGCCGGAAGCAAAGGTCAGCCATATCGGCTCGGCCTCACTCGGCGTGCGCTCTGATTTCGCCCTTTATCATGGCTATCGCAATCGCCTGTGGCTCTACCTGAAAAACATGCCATTGGCCCTGCTGATCCTCAGCCTGCCGATCCATATTGGTCTGACGTTTATAGGCGCGCTAAAGGATACGCTCAAAGGCAAGGGCGACTTGGTTATCCGTGCCTTGCATGACGCCTGGCGGGGTCTAAGACCAATTCTTGAACATCGAAAACTTATTCAGAAAACCCGACAGATAGGCTCTTTACGGCTGGCCAAAAGCTTGACATGGAACCTGTTGAAAATTGCCCGCCGCGATATCGACCATAGGAAGATAAAATGACCCTCGACGCTCTGAAAACCCAGGCCTATGCCGATTCCTCGGTCAAGATCGTTGACCAGTTCAATGCCGATCCGGACCGCCTGTCGCGCATGAGCCTCGATGTCGCCGGCATCTTCGTCGATGTCTCCAAGCAGAGCTGGTCGCAGGCCGGTTTCAATACCGCTATCGCCGCCATCGAGCACAGCGGCATCGCGGCGGCCCGTGAGAAGATGTGGACCGGCCAGACCATCAATGTTTCCGAAGGCCGCGCCGTGCTGCACGTCGCTTTGCGCGATAATGACGCGGAAAATCTGCGCCTGCGCGGGCCGGAAATCACCGCCGACGTCAAGACTGCCCGCGACGCCATGAAGGCCTATGCCGACGGTATTCGTTCGGGCGCCATCACCGGCGCAACCGGCAAGCCTTTCAAGACCATCATCCATATCGGCATTGGCGGCTCGGATCTCGGCCCGCGTCTCGTCTGGCACGGCTTGGCGCCTTTGACGCCGCAAATCGATATCCGCTTTGTCGCCAATGTCGACGGCTCCGAACTGGCCCTGGCCACATCCGGCCTCGATCCGGTGGAAACCCTGGTCATCGCCGTCTCCAAGACCTTCACCACCCAGGAAACCCTGGCCAACTTCCTTGCCGCGCGCGACTGGCTGATCAAGGGCCTGGGCGAGGAAGCTTCGAAAGCGCACCTCGCCGCCGTCTCCGCTGCGCCTGACAAGACCGGCGCCTATGGCATTCCCGCCGATCGCGTCTTCGGCTTCAAGGATTGGGTCGGTGGCCGTTATTCGCTGTGGTCGGCCGTTTCGCTGTCCGTCATCATCGCCGCCGGTTATGACGTCTATGAGCGTATGCTCAAGGGCGCGCATGAGATGGATCAGCACTTTCTGACCGCGCCGCTGGAAAAGAACGCACCGGTTATTCTGGCCGCCGCCCAGCTTTATAACCGTATTGGCCTCGATCGTCCCTCTCGCGCTGTTATTCCTTACGTCCATCGCCTGCGCCGCCTCGCCGCCTTCCTGCAACAGCTGGAAATGGAATCGAACGGCAAGCGCACCTCGCCGACCGGTGACCTGCTTAAGACCCAGACCTGCCCGGTCGTCTTCGGCGACGAAGGCACCAACGCCCAGCACGCCTTCTTCCAGATGCTGCACCAGTCGGAAGACGTGGTGCCGCTGGAGCTGATCGCCGCGCAGATCAACCAAGAAGCCTCGACCGACATGCAGCAGAAACTGCTGTCGAATGTCATCGCACAAGGCGAGGCTTTCATGGTCGGCAAGTCGCTGGAAACCTCGGAAGCCGAATGCCGCAAGCTCGGCTTCGACGATGCCAAGACCGCCCAGATCGCCCCGCAGAAGGTCTGCCCCGGCAACAAGCCCTCGACCACCGTGTTGCTCAATGAGCTGACACCGGAAACCCTCGGCGCCCTGCTGGCCATGTACGAGCACAAGACCTTTGTCGAAGGCATTGTCATGGGCCTGAACAGCTTCGATCAGTGGGGCGTTGAGTTGGGTAAAACCCTCGGCGTCAATGTGCTGAAGGACATTACCGGCAGCGAAATCGCGCCGCACGATCCGAGTACAACGGCGTTGATCAAACGTATAAAAGGGTAAAGTCGTGGGGTCGCAGACCCCACACCCCATGTGAGGAAGTGTAAATGTCCAGGCCGGTTGTGGGTGGCGGTGTCAAGAAGGTGCTGTATGCCCTGCAAACAGCCCAGCGCATCGGTTTGGAAAATACCGCCAAGGCCTTAACCGCTCATAATACCTGCAAGGCCTGTGGCCTCGGCATGGGCGGACAAAAAGGTGGCATGACCAATGAGGCCGGCGAGTTTCCCTCAGTCTGCAACAAGTCGATCCAGGCGCAATCGACCGATATCCAGCCCGGCATTCCGCTCGAAGTCCTGACCCATTCGCTGGCCGATCTGCGTGAGTTGGATGGTTACGAAATCGAACATCTTGGCCGCCTCGCCGCACCGATTTACAAGCCGAAAGACAGCGACAGTTATCAGGCCATAGATTGGAATGAGGCGCTCAATCTGGCGGCGGCGCGTTTCAAAGCTGCCACGCCACAGCGCAGTTTCTTCTATTCGTCGGGCCGCTCATCCAACGAGGCCGGTTTTATCCTGCAATTGCTGGCGCGCGCCTTTGGCACCAATAATGTCAATAACTGCTCCTATTACTGCCATCAAGCGACCGGCGTTGGCCTCGGCAGCACCATCGGCACCGGTACCTCAACGGTCGAACTTGAAGACCTCGATCGCTGCGATTTCGTCATGGTCATCGGCGCCAATCCGTCTTCCAATCATCCGCGCCTGATCCATAAGTTGAAAGGCGTGCGCGATCGCGGCGGCGAGGTGGTGATCATCAATCCGGCGAAAGAGGCTGGACTGGTGCGCTTTGCCCTGCCGAAAAGCGTCAAGTCGATGCTGACCGGTGGTGATTGGATCGCCTCCGACTATCTCCAGCCGCGCATCGGTGGTGACATGGCCGTGCTGAAAGGGCTGGTCAAGGCCGTGCTGGAAGCCGGCGCGCAGGATAATGATTTTATCGCCGCGCACAGCAATGGTTTTGCGATTTTCCGTGATGATATCGCGGCGACGACGTGGGAAGAGATCGAGGCGCTGTCGGGCCTAAGCCGTGCGGAAATCGAGCGCGTGGCCGGGCTTTACGCCAAGGCGCAATCGGCGGTCTTCGCCTGGGGCATGGGGATCACGCACCATCTCAATGGCTGCGATAATGTCGAATATATCGCCAATCTCGCCCTGTTGCGTGGCCAGATTGGCCGTCCCGGTGCCGGTCTTCTGCCTCTGCGTGGTCATTCCAATGTGCAGGGCATCGGCACGATCGGTGTCAAGCCGGTGCTGGCGAAAGAGGTATTGGAGAAGATGGAGGCTGCCTTCGGTATCGACCTGCCGCAGGATAAGGGGCTCGACACCATGGCCTGCATGAAGGCGGCGCACGCCGGCGGCATGGATGCGGCGCTGCTGATGGGCGGTAATCTCTTCGAAGCCAATCCCGACAGCCAGTTTGCCGAAGCGGCAATGGACCGGATCGGCTTCAAGCTGTTTCTAACCACGACGCTAAACAAGGGCCATATCCACGGCTGCGATACCTCCGAAGCTTTGATCCTGCCGGTGACTGCGCGCGACGAGGAATGGCAGACGACAACGCAGGAATCGATGTTCAACTTTGTGCGGATGTCCGATGGCGGCATCACGCGTCTGCGCAATATCCGGCCGGAAAGCGATATATTGTGTGATCTGGCGATGCGGTTGATGCCGGATTCGCCGATCGACTTTACCGCCTTCAAACAACACAAGACCGTGCGCGAGGCCATCGCCCGCATCGTGCCCGGCATGGAAGACCTAGCCGATATCGATGTGGCCAAACGCGAATTCCACGTGCGCGGCCGTCTGCTGCACACGCCGGAATTTCACACGATCGATGGCAAGGCCAATTTCATCACCCGTCCGTTGCCGAAGCGCACGGCGGGTCTGATGCTGACCACGGTGCGCTCGGAAGGCCAGTTCAACAGCATCATCTATGAGCGCACCGACAGCTATCGCGGCGGCATCGACCGCTGGAGCGTCATGCTCAATGCGGAAGACCTTGCCGCGCAGGGTTTCAGGGATGGCGATATCGCCACCGTGGAATCCGACACCGGCGTAATGGCAGATGTCACCCTGCGCGCCTTCGATATCGCCCGTGGTTCGGTCATGGCCTATTACCCGGAGGCCAATTGCTTGACCAGCACCGCAGTCGATCCGCGCAGCCAGACACCGTCCTTCAAGGCGACGCCCGTTACCTTAAGAAAATAAGAGAGGCTTATTTCCCCTGCACGCCGAGCAGCTGAATGCGGAAAATCAGTGTCGAATTAGGCGGAATCTCGCCCATATCTTTCTCGCCATAGCCCTGACTTGGCGGCGTATAGAGTGTCACCGCGTCGCCGACATGCAGCAGCGGAATGACTTCCTGCCACGCAGGCACCAGGCGAGCGAGCGGGAAGTCGGCCGGTTCATTGCGGGCATAGGAGGAATCGAAGACATGGCCATTCAGCAGCTTGCCTTCGTAATTGATCTTCACCGTGTCGTTGATGGTCGGTTGTGCGCCGGGCGTGGCGGCGCGGGAAACGACCTTGTACATCACGCCCGAAGGCAGCTTGATGATGCCCGGTTGCTTGGCGATATCGGCCAGATAGGCCGCGCCGTCCTTCAGGTTCTGTGAAGCAGCGGCATCGGCCGAGGCCTGCATGGCTTCAAGCTGGGCGGTGGTGTCGGCGGACTGGCCACAAGCGGTGAGGGCCAGCAAACTGGCCAGTGCGGCGATGGAAACAAGGCGCATCACTGATTGATACCCAGCAGTTGCACGCGGAAAATCAGCGTAGAGTTGGGCGGAATTTCACCGAGATCGCGCTCGCCATAGGCCGAGGTTGGCGGCGTGTAGAGGACGATCTCGTCACCGACATGCATTAGCGGAATGACCTGCTGCCAGGCCGAAATCAGGCGGCCGAGCGGGAAATTGGCCGGCTCGTTACGGGCAAACGACGAATCGAAGACCGAGCCATCGAGCAGCTTGCCTTCGTAATTGATGGTGACATTGTCGGCCACGGTCGGCTGTGCGCCGGGATTGGGGGAACGCGAGATGATCTTGAACATCACGCCGGACGGAAGGGTGGTTACGCCTGGCACCTTGGCGGTTTGAGTCAGGAATTCCTGGCCCTTTTGCAGGTTTTGTTCAGATACGGTTTGGGCGTTTGTCTTGTCCATGGCTTGTCCACATGCGGTAAGAATGAAAGCGAGAGCGAAAATGGAGGTCTTTTTAATCCATCCCCCATTTTTAATCCATGCGTAGCGCATATCCGGTGCTCCTGAGGGCTTCTGAAATTTCAAAGGCATGGACGGGACCTTGCGTCTCCACCATGATGTCGAACTCGGCGCCCTTGGCGGGAACATCGAGCACGAGCCGGTTGTGCGCCACATCGACGATATTACCCCCCTTCGCGGAAATGACATCGGCCATGCGTGACAACATGCCGGGGCGATCGTCGCCCAGAATCCGGTAGGTGACAAGGCGTTTTTCGCGGACCAGTTCGCGTTGCAGCACGCTGGCCATCAGGCGCAGGTCGATATTGCCGCCGCACAGGATCAGGCCGACATTCAGGCCTTCGAAGCGTTCCGGAAAACGCATGACGGCGGCCAGACCCGCGGCGCCGGCACCTTCGGCTATGGTCTTCTCGACATTGGCATAGGCGGCGATGCCGCGCTCGAAATCGGCCTCGTCGATGATCAACACATCATCGACCAGCGGATTGGCGAGATTGAACGAGATGTCGCCGACTTCTTTTACCGCGATGCCTTCGGCGATGGTGGCGCCGCCCATGGGGATTGGCATATTGCGGCGCTTGGCGGTGAAGGAGGGGAACATGGCCGCCTCGACGCCGATCACCTTGATCCACGGTTTGATGGCCTTGGCGGCGATGGCCGCGCCGGCGATCAATCCACCGCCACCGATCGGCACGAGGATGACGTCCAGTTCGGGCACATCCTCCAGCATTTCGATAACCAGCGTGCCCTGACCGGCCAAAACCTGTTCGTCATTGAACGGGTGAACGTAAACCCCGCCTTTTTCGGCGCACAGCTTTTGCGCGATGGCCGAGGATTCGTCGTAGCTGGCACCTTCCATGACCACATTGGCGCCGAAGCTCTGTGTCTTCTGCACCTTCACGAAAGGCGTGCCGATCGGCATGACGATGGTGGCCGGAATGCCGAGGCGCGTGGCATGATAGGCCAGGCCCTGCGCGTGATTTCCGGCGGAGGCGGCGAAAACACCGCGCTGGCGTTCATCCGCACTCAGTTGCAGCAGCTTGTTGAGCGCGCCGCGTTCCTTGAAGGCCGAGGTATATTGCTGGTTTTCGGATTTAATCCAGACCTTGGTCTTTGTCGCTGCGCTCAGGCGCTGGGAAAAGGTGCAGGGCGTGCGGACGACATGTCCCTGGATACGCGCGGCGGCGGCTTCGATGTCTTGAAACGTAACGGTCATGATGGCGCTCCCTTATCAGAGGCGATAGGGCGTGGCTTTTAAAAAATGCGACTCGGACCGAAAAAGCCAGCGAGTAGATTATGTATTTTGGTTTCTATTGAAATTATAATTACAAAAATTGAATAGACTTCGCTTCATTTTGGCAATTTTGATGTCAAAAATCAGATTTCTGCATTCATTCTTTTGAATTACAGGCTTTATTCGCCTATATTGCCATTGTATCCGCCGGAGAATGCTAAAAATGTCCGATAAATCGCAAAACTTCTTCTCTCCGGCCACTCATGGCTTTGTCCGCGTCGCCTGCGTGACGCCAAAAGTGCATATCGCCGATCCGCAGGCCAATCTGGCGGAGCATTTGTCACTGGGTAAGCGTGCCCATGCAGCCGGTGCCGATCTGGTCGTCTTTCCGGAAATGAGCCTGACCGGCTACGCTATTGATGATCTGTTCCTTCAGGAGCCACTGCTGGACGCCGGAAAGCAAGCGCTGGCGGATCTGGTCGAGGCCTCCAAGGCCTTGCGGCCGATCCTGCTTGTCGGGGCGCCGCTGCGGATCAACGGGCTGATCTATAATTGCGCGGTCGTCATCCAGCAGGGGCGCATTCTCGGCGTCGTTCCTAAGACCTATCTGCCCAATTATCGGGAGTTCTATGAGAAGCGCTGGTTCCCTTCGGGTGCCGATCTGAAAGCACCGCATCTTGTGTGGGACGGTATCGAACTGCCTGTCGGCACCGATCTGATCTTCGCCGCCCGCAACTTTCCCGCCTTTAGTTTTGGCGTCGAAATCTGTGAAGATCTGTGGTCTCCGGATACCCCTTCGACGCGGCAGGCCCTGGGCGGTGCCAATCTGATCGCCAACCTGTCGGCCTCGCCGGTGACGGTCGGCAAGTCGCGCACCCGCAAGCACCTGTGCGGGGCGACTTCCGAGCGGTTGTTCTGCGCCTATGCCTTCAGCGCGTCGGGTCCGGGTGAGTCGACCACCGATCTGGCCTGGGACGGCCAATCGCTGATCTATGAGATGGGCGAGTTGCTGGCTGAAGGCGAGCGTTTCGTGTCGGATTCCCTGACCCTGGCCGATGTCGATATGGAGCGCATCGGCGCGGAACGCATTCGCACCGGCACCTTTGCCGACGCCAGGCGCATTGTAAACGCGCAGATCCGGCCAATCGAATTCGACCATGAGCCGCACGAGCTGAGCGATTTCCATCGTCAGGTGGCGCGCTTTCCTTACGTGCCGTCCGATGCGGGGCGGCTGGATGAGGATTGCTATGAGGCCTTCAACATTCAGGTGCATGGCCTGATGCAGCGCTTATCGACCAGCCATACGCAGAATGTGGTGATCGGTATTTCGGGTGGGCTGGATTCGACCCATGCGGTCATCGTGGCCTGCAAGGCCTTCGACCGGCTGGGCATTCCACGCGCCAATATCCACGGCTACACCATGCCCGGTTTCGGCACCTCGACCGGCTCGCGCAATGACGCCATGCGGCTGATGAAGGCGCTCGACATTTCGTCAGAAGTGCTTGATATCCGCCCGGCGGCGAAACGGATGCTGATGGATATCGGCCATCCCTATTCGCGTGGTGAGAAGGTCTATGATGTCAATTTCGAGAACGTCCAGGCTGGCTTGCGCACCGACTTTCTCTTCCGCCTGGCGGGGGAAAAGAAGGGCTTTGTTGTTGGCACCGGCGATCTTTCCGAACTGGCGCTTGGCTGGTGTACCTACGGTGTCGGCGACCATATGAGCCACTATAATGTTAATTGCGGCGCGCCGAAAACTCTGATCCAGCATCTGATCCGCTGGGCGGCGAAGACCGAATTCGATGCGAAGACCGGCCGCATTCTCCACTCGGTGCTTGACCGTGAAATCTCACCGGAACTGGTCCCGATCGAAGGTGGCGTCGTTCAAAAAACCGAGGACAAGGTCGGTCCCTATGAGCTTCAGGACTTCAATCTCTATTACATTACGCGATACGGCCTGAAGCCGTCCAAGGTCGCCTTCCTGAGTTGGCAGGCATGGCAGGGGAAATATACACTTCCCGAAATTCGGAAATGGTTGGAGCTGTTCCTGTTCCGCTTCTTCACGATCTCGCAGTTCAAGCGGTCTGCCGTGCCGAATGGCCCGAAACTGATCTCCGGCGGCGCCCTTAGCCCGCGTGGTGATTGGCGTGCCCCTTCGGATGGCAATGCGAAGATATGGCTGGATGAACTGAAGCGCAATGTGCCTGATATGTAGCCTGTCATGAAATTTCATGATAAGGTGCGATAGGAGATCATTATGACCGAACATCAATCCCGTGAGAAATTTGCCACCCAGATGGATAGCGCCCTGCTTGCTGACCTGCGCGCCTTGGCAAAAGCCGAAGGTCGGCAGTTGCAGTCGCTGGTCGAGGAGGCTGTCGGCAAGCTGATCGAAGCCCGGCAGACCCCCGCCATTTCCGTTGCTGATGCTTTGAAGATGAGCATGAATCAATTCGCGCCGCTTTATAAAAAGCTGGCTGAATAGTGACGCGTTATCTTACGCTTCAGGATGTTTTGGGTATTCACGACGTTCAATTGGTGGAATACGGGGGTGGCACTGGTGTTCGCGATCCGGGGCAACTGGAAGCCGCGCTTTTTCGCCCGCAAACCGGATATTATGCCGATTTGATTGCAGAAGCGGCCGCCCTCTGGGAAAGTTTGTCGCAAAATCATCCCTTCATTGATGGCAACAAAAGAACGGCTTTTGCCTCGATGCACGTTTTCCTGATCATCAATGGATTCCGACTCGACGTAACGGCGCAGGATTCCATTCCGTTTGTTACCGGCCTTTACGAAACGCACAGTTTTCAATTTGAAGTTCTGGACTCTTGGCTACGCGCCCACGCTTCGCCTTTGAAGCTGTGATTATTTTAGCCTGACGGCAGTGCCGTTGAAGCTGCATGCCAGACCATGATAAGTCGTGCAGATGCCGTTCTCCGAAACGGTCAGCTTATCGCCGTCCTTCTTCATGTGAACGGTGCAGGTTGTTGTCTCGTCGGGCTTGAGTGTCAGGCTGAGTTCGGTAGGTGAAACATCCTTCGCCGCTTCACCGCCGGCCAGACCGATATCGCCGGTGCAGCCATCGGCCGTCGCCGCCACCAGCACCACTTTGTGGGCATTGGGCAGGCCGCTGACGCGGACCATCAAGTCGCCTTCATACTTGCCGGGCCAATGATCCTCCACCGGCGGCGGTGCGACAACCGCTGCGGATGAGGTGTCCGCTTCCGGTGCCGGTTTGGAGCAGGCGCCTAAAGCCAGCAGGAGCAGAACAGAACAGGCAATCCGCATTCTCTATTCCTTGAGTTTTTCCGCCAGCAATCGCGCTTCGGCAGCTCGGCTGGAACCGGCGCGCCAGATGACGACAATATCGCGGAAGGCGTGATCCGAGGCAAGGGGGCGCACAGTGACCTCATCGGCCTTGACCATGCCGGATTCGACCGCCATAGCCGGCAGCAACGAAACGCCTAACCCTGAACCGACCATCTGCACCAGCGTATTGAGCGAGGTCGCTGCGAAGCCGCCGCCATGATTGGCCGTATAGGTCGAGAGTGATTCCGAGGTGCCGGTCGGCGAAGTCCATGAACAGGCAGCCAGGGCATGATCACGCAGACAATGGCCGTCCTCCAGCAGGATCAGTTCTTCGTGTTTCAGGTCTTCCGGCGAGATGTGCGAGCCGTTCGACAGGTGGTGGCCAAAGGGCGTGGCCGCCACGATCTCATCCTTGCAGATAAAGGCGCTGTCCAGCCCCGACAGATCATAGGGCAGGGCGATGACGGCGGCATCGAGCGCGCCGGATTTCAGTGAAGCAATCAGGCGGGCCGTTTGATCTTCGCGCAGGAACAGGCGTAAATCGGGGAATTCCTTGCGCAGTTTCAGCAGGGCCTTGGGCAGCAGGAACGGCGCCACCGTTGGGATGACCCCCAACCGGAAACGCCCTGTCAGCGGGCGATTGGCGCCGCGCGCCGCTTCGACCAGATCCTCGGCACGCGCCAGGATATCTTCCGAGCGCTTAAGCGTCTCTTCGCCAACGGCGGTGAGGATCACCTGACCACGCGAACGGTCAACGACGCGCACGCCGAGTATCTTTTCCAGTTCGGCGATGCCCGAGGAGAGCGCCGGCTGCGACACGAAGGCCGCTTCCGCCGCGCCGCCGAAGCTCTTATGTTCGGCCAGAAGCTTGAGATATTGCAATTGTCTGAGAGTCGGGAGCATGATTGCAATATAAGATCAGTTTATTGAATTGTCAAAATTCATAACCATTTTCAATTTACACCGAGGCTCCCTATGTCCATTGATACTCTGCAATCCGTGATTCCTGCCTATGCCCGCGACCTGTCACTGAATCTGACCAATCTGCTGGCCGAGACCCTCCTCAATGACCAGCAGAAGTGGGGTGCGTTCCTGTCCTGCGCCCATGCGGTCGGCGTGCCGGCGGTGGTGCGGCATATCGAAGCCGCCGCCGGTGAGATCATGACGCCGGAAGCGATCACCGCCGCCAAGGCCGCGGCCGCCATTATGGGCCTGAACAATGTCTATTTCCGTGCCCTGCATCTGATGCAGAATAAGGAGTATGAGACGATGCGCGCCGGCCTGCGTATGAATATCCTGACCAATCCCGGCGTCGATAAGGTCGATTTCGAACTGTGGTCGCTGGCGGTTTCGGCGGTCAATGCCTGCGGTCTGTGCATGGACAGCCATGAAAAAGTGCTGCGTAACCATGGCGTCACCGCCGTACAGATACAGGCGGCCCTGCGCATCGCCGCCACGGTCAATGCTATTTCAGCGGTTATCCGGGCGGAAACAGCCTTGCAGGGATAATCATCCGCACACGTCCTTATAAGAAAAATCTATGCAAAAATAAAATAAAAGAAATTTGCTCTATTATGTTTTTTGAGCGATTGTCCCCCGTACCGCTTAACCCGGTTCCATTCTAATCAAGGAAATACTCCCATGGCTCTCATCAACACCGCCATCAAGCCTTTCAAGGCGACCGCCTACAAGGCAGGCAAGTTCGTCGATATCTCCGACGCCGACACCAAGGGCAAGTGGTCCATCTTCTTCTTCTATCCGGCCGATTTCACCTTCGTCTGCCCGACCGAGCTGGAAGACCTGGCCGATCATTATGCCGAGCTGCAAAAGCTGAACGTCGAAGTGTTCTCGGTCTCGACCGACACGCACTTCTCGCACAAGGCCTGGCACGACACCTCGCCCGCCATCGGC
>FSVH01000219.1_pt1 | contig 18678 bp, 16 predicted proteins | sample 1637631 | NCBI WGS metagenome assembly FSVH01 (sample SAMEA3914814, study PRJEB12502) | metagenome | biome: forest; material: soil | place: USA | collected 2011-09-16 | depth 0.1 m | reverse complement strand
CAATATAGCCAGAAAATGGTGATAATTTTAAATTTATTTCTAGTTTGCTTTTCTTCAATAGCTTTCAAGGTGTCGTTCTAGAACTTTGAGGAGTTGTGAGGTGCCCTATCAGTGGATTAAGCGTAAATCGCATTTTCGCAGATTGAAATCAGGGCGATCGGTAATAATTGCCGAAAGCTGGATATTGCGTGACATCAATGAACAGGCCCAAAAAAAGCAAGCCTATGGCCATAGTTGTCCAAAGTGCGGTGCTCGTATATTGAGTGTTCATATGCCTAAAGGTGGTTGGGCTCACTTTGAGGGAGGTGAAGGGCTTTCTCGTGTTAAGCACCCATGCCTTCACTTGGGTGAGGGGCTCAGTAAAAAGCGAGACTTGGAAACCCACGATTTGTTTGATTACAAAGAGAAAAATAAGGGAATCGCTTAATTTTGGGCCAATTTTAACTATCCTTCTCTCACATATATTTAAAGCAGTTTGTAACGCATATTGGTCACGTGGGGTGGCATTTCTTTGGTGCTTGCGCTTTTGACTGTTAGCGCTATCAATTGTCATACAAGAATAATCAAGGGAAGAGATCATGAGTCATGACATTTCGCGCCGGTCGCTGTCGGTGATGATGTTGGCGGGTGTCGGCATGAGCGCCGCACCGACGGCCTTTGCCAAAAGCAACAAAAGCCGGCAGGTGGCGCTCGATGTGGCGCAGGCAAAGCTGCCGCTCGATCGCTTTTTCGATCTGTCGGTCGGGTCGGATTTTCCCGGCACGCTGATCCGCGATGACAGTCAGGCGCAGCTCAAGATCACGACCGATGAACTGGGCTTCCGTTATATCCGCTTTCACGACATTTTCCATGATGTGCTACATACGGTGAAGGTGGTTGATGGCAAGGTGGTGTGTGACTGGACGAAGATCGACTACCTCTACGATGCCTTGCTGGCGAAGAAGATCAAGCCGTTCATCGAGCTGGGTTTCACACCCGACGCGCTGAAAACCTCCGACCAGACCATCTTCTACTGGAAGGGCAATACCTCGCATCCGCGCTTCGATCTGTGGGTGCAACTGATTGACCTTTTTGCCCGCCATATCATCGCGCGCTATGGCATTGATGAGGTGCGGACCTGGTTCTTTGAAGTATGGAACGAACCAAACCTCGACGGCTTCTTTCAGTATGCCGACCAGCAGGCTTATTTCGCGCTCTATGGCATCACGGCACGGGCGCTGAAGGCGGTGGATGCGGGCTTGCGCGTCGGCGGGCCTTCGACAGCCGGTGCCGCCTGGGTGCCGGAGTTTCTGGCCTTCACCAAGGCGACCGATGCGCCGGTCGATTTCGTGACGACGCACACCTATGGCGTCGATGGCGGTTTTCTCGATGAGCAGGGCAAACAGGATACCAAGCTGTCGCCATCGCCGGACGCCATTGTCGGCGATGTAAAACGGGTGCGCGCCGAGATCGAGGCCTCGGCCTATCCCGGCCTGCCGCTCTATTTCACCGAATGGAGCACCAGCTATACGCCGCGCGACCTGGTCCACGACAGCTATATCAGCGCGCCCTATATCCTCAGCAAGCTCAAGGCCAGTCAGGGATTGCTGCAAGGCATGAGCTATTGGGTCTATACCGACCTGTTCGAGGAACCCGGTCCGCCACCGACGCCTTTCCATGGCGGTTTCGGCCTGATGAACCGCGAAGGTATCCGCAAGCCGGCCTGGTTCGCTTACAAGTATCTCAATGCCCTGAAGGGCAATGCCTTGCCATCATCTGACGCACAGGTCTGGGCGGCGGCCGATGGGAACAGCGTGGCGGTGGTGGTATGGGACTTCCAGCAACCGGTGCAATCGGTCAGCAACAAGCCGTTCTACAGCCGGATCGTGCCGAATAAGTCCTCGGCGCCGGTGGATATGAGCGTGGCCGGGCTGAAACCGGGCCGGTATACGCTGGAAATCCGCCGGACCGGTTTCCGTAAAAATGACGCCTATTCGGCCTATATCGACATGAAGGCGCCCGATTCGCTGACACCAGCGCAACTGACACAATTGCAGGGACTGACGGTGGATAAACCAGAGGTGCGCCAGGTGACGGTGGGCGCGAATGGCATGGCGGCGGTGAGCTTGCCGATGTCGAGCAATGATATCGTTCTGGTGACTTTGACCCCTGCATAGGCAATATCATGGGTGCAAAAACCGGCGCGGGGGATTATAAGCCCGCGCATGAATGATAATGCCGCGCGACAAAAGCCTTTTTGGGAAGCCAAGACTCTCGCCGAAATGAATCCGCAGGAATGGGAATCCCTGTGCGATGGTTGCGGTTTGTGCTGTCTGGTGCGGTTTGAGGACGAGGACACGCTGGAGGTCATCCCGACGCGCGTCCATTGCAAGCTGTTCGATCCGGACAAGTGTTCATGCTCCGACTATGCCAATCGTAAAAAGCATGTGCCGGACTGCATCAAGCTGACGCCGAACAATATCGAGGCACTGGAATGGATGCCGATGTCCTGCGCCTATCGCCGGCTGCATGAAGGCAAAACCTTGCCGGAATGGCATCACCTGATTACCGGCGACCGCGAGACGGTGCATCGCTCGGGTGTATCGATCCGTGGCCAGACGATCTCGGAACTGGCGCTGGGTGAACCGGAAGAGGCGCTTGATTTCGCCGCCTGGGATCTGAATGAGGACCGGTCGGACTGGCCGGCGGAGGATATAGACGGGCCGGGTGACGACAGGTGAGCGTGAGACCGACGCAGGTCGAGGCCGGCTTGATCGCTGCGTGCCTGGCGCCTTACTGGCAGACAGCGTGGGGCAGTCTGGCGCCACAGGTTCAATCGCGTGAATATACGCCCGGCGGCGGGTATCTGCATTTCATCCTGAGTGATGATGAGACGTTGCAGAACCTGCTCGACGTCCTGACGGAACATAAGGCGGATTATCCGTTCGGTGTCACCTTCTCGATGGTCGGTTATCAACTGGGCGGCGGAGCGTTGCTGTGGTTCCCGAACGCGGCCGAGGACTTCTTCTCGCTGGAGGTCTATGGCTATGAAGACCACGACTGGCCGGTGGCGATGGCGGGCCATTTTGACGATTTCGACATTCACGAGGATTGATGATGAGCCATTTGATGGAAATGCCGGAAGAATTCGTGAAGCTGGTCAGCGATATGGCTGATCCGGCCGTAGAAAAGGTGGCCGGTAATCTCGGCATGGATACCGGCGACTATTTCCTCGATTACGGGCTGACCGATGTGAAGGCGCAGAAGCGGCTTGGCGCCTATCTCGACTATATTCTGGCGCACAAGGACAGCCGCGACCGGGCCAGCGCTTTATGGGGTGAACTCGACAAGGCCGGCACTTTCGGCGGGGTGACGCGCGAGCTGAAGTTTTTTGCCCGGATGCGCGATGCGATTCGCAAACGGCAGACGGTGAAGACGGTGAAGCGATAGCCGCGTTTACCATATCCTTGCGAAGTGCCGCGGATTTCGTCTTTCGCGCTTAGGGACTTGCGCGCACCAATTCTGAAAACACTTTTCAGGAAGACGGTCATGAAACGCGCCCTTATTTTCGCCATCCCGCTTGTCGCTATTTTAGGTCTCAGCGGCTGCGCCGGTTACTATGGCGGGGCCGGGGCCGGTTATGGCTATAACGGTTACGACGATCTCTATTACGACAACTATTACGGTTCGGTGCGCGACGGCTACTGGAACAACGATGGCTGGTATTATTATCGTGACCGCGCCACGCGTCAGTATCGCCGCGACGACGGCCGCCATTTCCGCCGGGACGCGGCGGACGGCTATCATTCGATGCGGATGCACCGCAGAGGTGAGGGGAGTGGAGACCGGCGCGGTGACGATCGACGGAACCATTAGATTGTTGAAATAGAGTGCATCCCAAAAGGTGTGACGTACTTTTTGGATCAGGATGCGCGTTAAAAAGGGCTCTATCCGGGGAAGAAAGCAGACAGACCATGAAAAAGATATTCCTGCTCCTCGCCGTTGTTTCGGCCATGAGCCTCAGCGCCTGCGCCACCGATGGCTGGGATCACCACGGCCGTAATGATCGTCATCACGATCGGGGTCACGATCATGATAACGGGAATGATCACGACCACGGAAATAATCACTACTGACATTTTGAGAGCGCTTTCAAAAGGTGGCGATGAGGGCTTGTGTCATTCGCCAACTGGCCGCATAAAGCAGACATAATGAATGTGGCGAGCGAGACTTTCTTTTGAGTGCCGGTAAACCGAAAAGCGCGAGTAAACCGACGATCGACGATGTGGCCGCACTTTCAGGTGTGGCGCGGGCCACGGTGTCGCGTGTGCTCAATGGCGGGCCGAACGTGCGCGAAGAAGTGCGCCAACGCGTGCTCAAGGCCGTCGATAAGCTGCAATACAAGGTCAATATGCAGGCGCGCTTCCTGGCCGGCGGCAAGACGCAAGTGCTTGGACTGGTCTATGCCTCCGATCTCGATTCGGAACCGAACTCCTTCTATCATTCCGGCCTGGAACTAGGCGCGCTGCGGGCCTGCGCCGAGGCCGGTTTCCAGTTGCTGATGCATACGGTCAACCAGCATTCGCTTGGCAAGACGACGAAGATCATCGAACTGGTCGATTCACGGCGCTGCGACGGACTGATCCTGACGCCGCCCTTTTCCGACGATTGCGACCTCCTGCGCGACCTGGAGAAGCGCAATTGCCCGGTCGTGTGTATCTCGCCGGGCCTCGAAGCGCAGAAGGTGGCCTCCGGCGTGGGGATCGATGACGAGGTGGCGGGCTATGAGATGACCCGTTATATGCTGTCTCTTGGCCATAAAAAGTTTGGGTTTATCAAGGGTCTGGAAGGGCACTTGTCGGCCGAGGAGCGGTATTCCGGTTTCCGGCGGGCCATTGCCGAGGCGGGGATTGACGAGCATGACGTCATGGTCATGCGCGGCAATTTTACCTTCCGGTCGGGTGTCGAGACGACAGCGACGATCCTGAATAATGGCCATCGTCCGAGCGCCCTGATCTGCGCCAATGACGATATGGCTGTCGGCGCGCTTTTCTCGGCGCACAAGATCGGTCTGAATATTCCGCATGATCTCTCTATCGTCGGTTTCGACGATACGCCGGTGTCGGAGATCATCTGGCCGCCGCTGACCACCGTGAACCAGCCGTTGAAAACCATCGGTTATCGCGCTGTGGAAATGATTGTCGAGCGCATCAAGGCAGGCAAGACGGCCAGCGGTCCCATGCCTGTGCGCTTCGATGTGGTGGCGCACAAGGTGGTCATGCGTGAGAGTGCCAGCCCGCCGCAGGGGTAGAACGCCCCCAGGCGTGAAAGCGATGCGCCGCAGACGGTTTAAGACAGCCAGAAACCCTACCGGCAACGCGCTGATGCGCGTCGGTTCCCTCTCCACCAGAGATGGGGAGGCATAGGTTTATGGGAGCGCTCCCATAAGTTTCGCGACTTCGTTTCAGGGTTAACTTTGTGTCATATTAAACACAATCCACTCGGGTTCGTAGCTGAATATGGCGAAAATCGGGCTCTTCCACAGGGTTACGCTTGACAGAACGGTGTCTTGCGGAGCAGAAATTGAGAGCGCTTCCAATGGCGGGATCAACCCGCTGAAACAGCACATAAAACCCGATAGGGGAGGAACATGATGAAATCTGTCACGCGACGCGGTAGTTCCGCGTCCATAAAAGCCGTTCTGATGACCACGGCCGCCTGTTCGCTGGCACTGGCGGGTCTGACGACCGCCGCCTTCGCTCAGGATGACGCATCGGCGCAAGCCGGCGCCACGGCCGGCGCTGAAGACACCCAGACCGTGGTCGTGACTGGCATCCGTCGCGGTTTGCAGGATTCGCTGACCATCAAGAAGCGGAACACCTCGATCGTTGAAGCCATTTCGGCGGAAGATATCGGCAAGCTGCCGGACGCCTCGATCGCTGAATCCCTGGCGCGCCTGCCGGGTCTGGCGGCGCAGCGCGTTGGCGGCCGGTCGCAGACAATTTCCATTCGCGGTCTCTCGGGTGATTTCTCGACCACCTTGCTGAACGGCCGGATGCAGGTCTCTTCCGGTGACAACCGCGCCGCCGAATTCGACCAGTATCCGTCGGAAATGGTTTCCTCGGCCATCGTCTACAAGACGCCGGACGCCGGCATCACGGGGCAGGGCCTTTCCGGCACCGTAGTGCTGAACACGGTGCGTCCGCTCGATTACAACAAGCGCGTTCTTTCGATAAACCTGCGCGGTTCGGTCAATACCAATGGCGAGGTCGTTCCCGGTTACAGCGCCAATGGCAACCGCATCAGCCTGGCCTATATCGACCAATTCATGGACGGAAAGCTTGGCGTTGCCTTCTCCTATGCGCACCTCGATGATCCGTCGGAACTGGAACATTCCAAGAGCTGGTGGTGGGACAAGCAGGGCGATGTGCCTGGAAGCAATCCGGCTGTCCCGCGTCTGGGGGCCGGCAATGCAGATGTGTTCGGCCTGCATGGCGTGGAAATCTGGTCGACGGCGCGCCGGCAAACGCGTGACGGTTACATGGCCGTTCTTGATTTCAAGCCGAACGACAATTTCCGCAGCGTGAATGACTTCTACTATTCGGTCTTCGATCAGAATGAAGTGACGCACGGCGCGCAATGGTACCAGTCGCAATGGGCCGACGATGTGCGTTTCTCCAACGTGGTGGTTTCTGATCACGGCGGCACGCCGGTGGTGCAAAAGGCGACGATCAGTGGCATCGCGCCGATCATCCGTAACGATAACAATCTGCGTCGCGACGAAATGTTCTCCTTCGGCTCGAACAACCGCTTCGACATTGGCCAGTGGCGTTCGGTGGTGGATTTCGGTTATTCGCGTTCGGTCCGCAAGGAAAGCATCGCTGAAACCTATGCCGGTTATGGCACCGACCCGGCGCCGGTCAGCCGTACCTTCGATACTATCGACGAAGACATCGCCTTTGGAGGGTTCCCGCAGCTTCATCCGGGCTTTGACTATGCCGATGCAGATAACGTCTATCTCGGCGATGTGGCGCCCTGGGGCGGCTGGGGTCATGACGGCGCCATCCGCACGCCCAAGGTGACCGATGAACTGGCGACGGCGCGTTTCAGCGGCGTGCATGACATGGACTGGGCCGGCTTCAAGAGCATTGAACTGGGCGTCGATTACTCGCATCGCACCAAGAACAAGGGTGTGCAGGAATGGGATCTCTGCCTGAAGGGCTGGGACCAGGTCTCGGGTAACTGCCACGGCACGCGCGTGGCGGTGGACGCCGCCGATTTGCAGGAACCGACCAATCTCGATTTCGCTGGCTTCGGCAGTGTCCTGTCGTACGATCTGGGTGATGTGATCGACAAGTATTATGATCGCAAGGTTCTTCAAAACGAAGATAACCTGAACAAATACTGGCAGGTTGACGAAGAACTGGTGACCCTGTTCGCCAAGATGAATCTCGATACGACCATGGGTGGACACGGTCTGCGCGGTAATCTGGGCCTGCAATATGTCGGTGCCAAGCAAACTTCGGCGGGCAACGAGATCATCCAGCCCGGATCGCCGGCGATCGGCAAGTGGGTCTCGACCAGCAAGGAGTATGGTGACTTCCTGCCGAGCCTGAACCTGATCTACGACATCAACGACAATTCGGTCCTTCGTTTCGCGATGAGCCGTGCCATGGCGCGTCCGCGTATGGATGACATGCGCGCCAGCCGCAACGCCGCAGTCAGCCCCACGACAAAGATGTGGAGCGGTTCGGGTGGTAACCCGAACCTGAAACCATGGATCGCCGATGGCGTCGACCTGTCCTATGAGCACTACTTCAACAAGACCAGCTATATCGGCGTGGCCGGCTTCCAGAAGGTCATGCGGACATATATCCGTAACCTGACGGTGTCCGACTATGACTTTACCGGCTGGACCAATACCAGCGGCACCATACCGGACAGCAATATCGGCACCTTCACCCTGCCGATCAACGATGACGGCACCGCGAGCAATATAGGCGGCGGTAAAAATGTCTCCGGCATCGAATTCAGCGGTGCAATCGACGGCCAATTGATCTGGGACAAGCTCGATGGTTTCGGCCTGATCGGCAGCTTTTCGCGCGGCTGGACCAATATCCGCTCGGGCGACGATATCGATCCGAGTAAACTTCCGGGCTTCTCCGGTGATGTGTCCAACGTGACGGGTTATTTTGAAAAAGGTGGCTTCTCGGCGCGCCTGAGCTATCGCTATCGCTCGGCTTTCCTGGGTGAAACCTATGCGCTGTACGCCAACCGGGCGGTCACCCGTATCTTGGCCGACAAGCAGGTTGATGCGCAGATCAGCTACCAGATGCAGGATGGCCCGCTCAAGGGTATCACCTTCCTGTTGCAGGGCTATAACCTGGCCAATTCCGATTACCAGACTCAGTTGAAGGTCACGGAAAACCACGCGGCCGACGGGTCTTCCTATCCTGAAAACTACGAGGAATACGGTCAGACGATCCTGTTCGGGGTCAGCTACCGGTTCCAGTAAGTCTCCCGAGACGTCTTCCGCCGATATTACGTATGGCGGAAGGCGATGGCTGTCCGGGGGGATTTCACTCCCTGAATCCCCCCGGATATTTTTTGAGTAAGGCCCCCACCACCACGCCCCGAAGGGCGCGGTCCCCCTCCCCGCAGGCGGGGAGGTATAGAGAGTTTTTCCATGTCCAAGTTGCCTTTTCGCCGGGTGTTGCTCGGCTCGATCTCTCTGTGTCTGTTGTTTGCGCCGTTGAGTTATGCCCAGGAATTGAAAGACTGGCCGCATGTCGACTCCGCCATCAAGCCGGATGCGGCGATGGAAGCGAAGATCGCCCGGATCGTCAGCCAGATGACCCTGCGGCAGAAGATCGGGCAGATGACCCAGGCCGAGATCAAGGCGGTGACGCCGGAGGATATCCGCAAGAACTACATCGGCTCGGTGCTGAATGGCGGTGGTTCGTGGCCCTATATGATGAAGCATGCGACCCTGAAAGACTGGGTCGATATGTCGGACGGCTTTTACGATGCCTCGATGAAGACCGACATGAAGACGAAGATCCCGCTGCTGTGGGGCACGGACGCGGTGCATGGCCACGGCAATGTCATCGGCGCGACGCTTTTCCCGCACAATATCGGTCTGGGCGCGGCGCATGATCCGGAACTGATCGGCGAGATCGGCGCGGCGACGGGGAAGGCCGTGCGCGCGAGCGGTATCAACTGGGTCTTCGCGCCGACCCTGGCCGTGGTGGAAGACCAGCGCTGGGGGCGGACCTATGAAGGTTTCTCGTCCGATCCGCTGGAGGTGAAGGCTTATGGCACGGCTTATGTTACCGGGATGCAGGGTGACTTCTCGAAGGCCGGCAATGTGGTGGCCACGGCCAAGCACTATATCGGCGATGGCGGGACTAAGAACGGCAAGGATCAGGGCGTCAATATGTCGTCGGAATCCGATCTGATGAATATTCATGGACAGGGCTATTATGGCGCACTGGGCGCCGGTGTGCAGACGGTGATGGCCTCCTACAGTTCGTGGACCGATGGCGCGACGGGTAAAGACTACGGCAAGATGCACGGCGATGAATATCTGCTGACCGACGTGCTGAAAAAGAAGATGGGCTTTGACGGTTTTGTCATCTCCGACTGGAATGCCGTGAGCCAATTGCCCGGCTGTTTCAACTATCATTGCCCGCAGGCGATCAATGCCGGTATCGACATGATGATGGTACCGCTGGAATGGGACAAGTTCATCGACGCGACCGTGGCCGATGTCGAGAGCGGGGCCATTCCGATGTCGCGCATCGATGATGCCGTGACGCGGATTTTGCGCGTAAAAATGCGCGCGAAGATCTTCGGTGCGCGGCCTTCAAGCAATCCTTATGCGGGCAAGATGTCGGCCATTCAGGCGCGCGATCTGGCACGGCGGGCGGTTTCAGAGTCGCTGGTGCTGTTGAAGAATGAGAGCAATGCGCTGCCGCTGAAAAAGGGTGCGAAAATCCTCGTGGTCGGCAAGAGTGCCGATAGCCTGGGCAACCAAACCGGTGGCTGGAGCGTCACCTGGCAGGGCACGGACAATGCCAATTCGGACTTCCCCAATGCCGACAGCATCCTGGCCGGTATCAAGGCCGAGGCGGGAGATGTGACCTATAGCGCGGATGGCGCGGGCGTAAATGTTGCGCAATATGATGCGGTGATCGTGATGATCGGCGAGACGCCGTATGCCGAGACGGCGGGGGATATCGGCAATCTGTCGCATACGGCGCGCTACCCGGAAGATCTGAAGGTTTTGCAGGCGGTATCGGGCAAGGGCAAGCCGGTGATTACCGTGTTTGAATCGGGCCGCACGGTCTATGCCAATGACTTGTTGAACCTGTCGGATGCGTTCGTGGCCGCGTGGTTGCCCGGCACTGAAGGCAAGGGTGTTTCTGACGTATTGTTCGGGGCGAAAGACTTCCATGGCACCTTGTCGTTTGACTGGCCGTCGGCGGGATGCCCGGCAGGGGCAGCGCCGCAGTTCGCTTTGGGCTATGGCCTGAATTATGCTAAGTCGGATGCGGTCGGGCAACTGCCTGTGTCGGCGCCGGTGGAGTGTAAATGAAGCTGAAGGATCTCGTGTTTTCTTGTACCTCCCCATCTATGATGGAGAGGGGGACCGCGCCCGTTCTTTATGGGCGTGGTGGTGCGGTTTCTTGCTTGTTTCGCAGAGTCACCAGCAGAGAAAAAGGAAGAAAGATACCCCACCACCACGCGCCATTCCTTGCGTGTCTTCTATCCAGCCGACGCGCGGTCCCCCTCCCCGGCAGAGCCGGGGAGGTACAAGAAAATGCCTTGGGTATTGACGCATGACTCCGCTGAAGAAAGTGGTGATCGTCGGGGGTGGCACGGCGGGCTGGATGGCCGCTGCCCTGTTAGCCAAGCTTGCGCGGAAAGGGCTTGAAATCGAGCTGGTGGAATCCGAGGAGATCGGCACCATCGGCGTCGGCGAAGCGACGATTCCGGCCATCAAGCGCTTCAATCACCTGCTCGAACTGGATGAGACGGACTTCATCAAATCGACGCAGGCGACCTTCAAGCTGGGGGTGGAATTCACCGACTGGGGCCATGTCGGCAACAGCTATATCCATGGCTTCGGCAAGATCGGCCAGGATCTCGGCTGGCTGCGGATGCACCAATACTGGCTGAAGATGCGCGGCACCGGCCAGGTGTCGGATGTCTTCGCCGACTATTCGATCAATACGGCGGCGGCCTATGCCAATCGCTTCATGCGGGCGCGGCCGGACATGAAGGCGTCGCCGCTCAATGATATCGCCTACGCCTATCATTTCGACGCCGGGCTCTATGCGGCTTACCTGCGCAAGTACGCCGAGGCGCTGGGCGTAAAGCGAACCGAAGGCAAGATCGTCAAGGTCAATCAGCGGGCAGCAGATGGTTTTGTCGAAAGCGTCATACTGCAAAGTGGCGCGGTGATCGACGGCGAGCTGTTTATCGACTGCTCGGGAATGCGGGCTCTGCTGATCGAGCAGACGCTCGGCGCCGGGTTCGAGGACTGGGCGCACTGGCTGCCCTGTGACCGGGCGGTGGCGGTGCCGTGTGTATCAGCCGGGGAGCCGCTGCCCTATACGCGCTCGATCGCGCGGTCGGCTGGCTGGCAATGGCGGATTCCGTTGCAGCACCGGATGGGCAATGGACATGTGTTTTCGTCGCGCTTTATGAGCGAGGACGAAGCAACGGCGATCTTGATGGCGAACCTGCCGGGCGAGGCGCTGGCCGAACCACGGGTGATCCGTTTCAAGACGGGCAAGCGGCGCAAGGTGTGGCTGAAAAATGTCTTGGCGGTGGGGCTGGCTGGCGGCTTTATGGAACCGCTGGAATCGACCTCGATCCAGATGGTGCAGAGCGCGATTCTGCGGCTGGTGGCGCTGTTTCCGGACAGCGGTTTCGACCCGGTGCAGCGCGACGCCTTCAACGACCAGTCGGATTTTGAATATACCCGTATCCGTGATTTCCTGATCGCGCACTATAAGCTGACCACGCGTGATGATACCCTGATGTGGCGGCATTGTCGGGATATGGAGATACCGGAAGGCCTGGCCGAGCGGTTGAAACTTTGGCAGGCCGCGGGGCGTTTCTTCAAGGACGGTGAGGAACTTTTCGCCGACGAGAGCTGGATACAGGTGCTGATCGGGCAGGGCGCGATACCGGACGGTTACGACCCGTTCGTTGATCTGCGGCCGAGCGATGAGGTCGCCAAATATCTCAACGATATCAGCCGTGTGATCGGTAAATGTGTGGTGGCCATGCCGAGCCACGCGCAATATATAGAGGCCAACTGCCAAGCAAATTAGGCAAGGCCTGACGGGAGGAGAAGCGATGCGTTTTTCATTGAAGCTGATAATGGTCGTGGCACTGGTCGCGTTGCCGGTGGCGGCGCAGGCCAAATCTGTCAAGGTATGGGAGACCGATGCTGACCAGTCGAAGCTGCTGGCGCCGCAGACGGATGTCGCTTTCAGTAAGGCGAAATCGGGTACGGTGATCACGATCGATCCGTCACAGACCTATCAGACCATGGTAGGCTTTGGCGCCGCCATGACCGACGCTTCGGCTTACCTGATCCGTAATAAGATGACGGCGGGACAGCGCGATGCCCTGATGAGCGATCTGTTCGGCAAGGACGGTCTGGGGTTCAGCTTCATGCGCCTGACCATCGGGGCTTCGGATTTTTCACGTGAGCATTATTCCTACGACGACATGCCGGTGGGACAGAGCGATCCGCAGATGGTGCATTTCTCGATCGATACAGCGAAAACCGATGTCATTCCGGCGGTCAAACAGGCATTGGCGCTTAATCCGAAGCTGACGGTGATGGCCTCTCCCTGGTCGGCGCCGGGCTGGATGAAGACAACGGACAGCCTGATTCAGGGGTCTTTGAAGCCGGAGGCCTATCCCTATTTCGCCGATTATCTGTCGCGCTATCTAAAGAACATGAAGGCGGAAGGCGTCGATATTACGCTGCTGACCCTCCAGAATGAGCCGGGGTTCGAGCCGGATTCCTATCCGGGGATGCGCGTGGAACCGGCGTCACGTGCGGCCTTTATCGGTGGTTATCTGGGACCGAAACTGGTGGCTGACGGCGGGATGACGAAGATCCTCGATTACGATCACAACTGGGATCTGCCGTCTTCGCCGCTGACGGTTTTGGCGGATGCCAAGGCCAATCCGTTTGTGGCGGGCGTGGCGTGGCATTGCTATGCCGGTGATGTGGCGGCGCAAGGGCCGGTGCATGACGCCTATCCGGACAAGGACGCCTATTTCACTGAATGCTCCGGTGGCGAATGGGCGCCGAAATTCAATGAGACGTTCAACTGGACGGTAAAGAACCTGATCATTGGCTCTACGCGCAACTGGGCGAGGGGCGTGCTGATGTGGAACCTGGCGCTCGATGAAAACTTCGGACCTCACAAGGGCGGATGCTCCGATTGTCGCGGCATCGTGACCATCAATTCGGGCACCGGCGCGGTGACGAAGAATATCGAATATTACGCCTTCGGCCATGCCTCGAAGTTCGTGAAGGTGGGGGCGGTGCGTGTGGCGTCGAACGAGGCGGACGGGATTTCGAATGTCGCCTTCCGCAATCCGGATGGATCACAGGTGCTGATCGCACTGAATAGCAATGCGGAAGCGAAGACGTTTTCCGTCGCTTCGGGTGGTCAGGCGTTTGGTTATACCCTGCCGGCCGGTGCGGTGGCGACGTTTGTGTGGAAGTAAGATACCCCACCACGAACGCGCTTTGCGCGTCGGTCCCCTCCCCCACCAGAGGTGGGGGAGGTATAAGGGGTTAATGGGCCGTCTCGTGCAAGCGGGGCGGCTTTTTTGCGCAAAAAATCCCCGCTCGGTGAGAGTGCGGTAGATTGGGGTCATGGAACGACAACTGGATGATCTGGCTCTGTGGAAGCAGGCATTGAAACTGAGGCTGGCGGCGCAGGCCGAAAAGCTGGTGGGGCATATTGAGGGACTGACTGAGCCCAAAACGCCGCTGGAAGCCGAGCGCATGGCCAAGGCGCTGAAAGCGACCGATGCCGCCATTGAGCAGATTTTCAAAGGCGATGATGATGAGGCGCCGGACGATACCGAGGAAGAAGACATGAATGATGATTTGGCAGGCCGGGATTGGCGAGCAGAACTGGAACGCAAACTCCATCGCCTTGCAGACGCACGACGAGATCACGGCCTGGGTGGCGAGCCTGCCGGACGGACCGAGACCGCCGGACTTCGTGACGACGTGGTCGTTCCTGATCAATCCCGCCCAGACCCCACCGATGGGAGACTGGCATAGCTGGCTCTTTCTCGGCGGACGTGGCGCCGGCAAGACCCGCGCCGGAGCGGAATGGCTGACGGCATTGGCCCAGCGCGGTGTGCGTTGCGCTCTGGTTGGGGCCAGCCTGCACGATGTCCGCGAGGTGATGATCGAGGGGCCTTCGGGATTGAAGTCTATCGCCAAAAAGGGTGAGCGGCCGAGTTACGAGGTGTCGCGAAAGCGGTTGCGCTGGCCCAATGGCGGAGTGGCCTATGCCTATTCGGCGGAAGATCCGGAGAGTTTACGGGGGCCGCAGTTTAACTATGCCTGGGCGGATGAATTCTGCGCCTGGCGGCATCCGGCGGAGACCTTGGCCATGCTGCGCATGGGGCTACGGCTGGGTAACAAGCCCCGGCTGTGCCTGACCACGACGCCCAAGCCGATCACGGCCCTGCGGACTCTGATGAAAGAGCCGGGCCTGGCGATCACACGGGCAGCGACACGAGATAATGCCGAAAACCTGGCGCCGGCGTTTCTGGAAGGACTGAGCGGTCTCTATGGCGGGACGCGGCTGGCGGCACAGGAACTGGAAGGGCTGGTGGTCGACGACGACAAGCGTGCCCTGTGGCGGGCCGATGATCTGGCGCGCTGTTATGGCGCGCGGCCGGACCGCTTCGAGATGGTGGTGGTAGCGGTCGATCCGCCGGCGTCGAGTCATGGCGATGCCTGCGGGATCGTGGTGGCCGGTCGCCTGGGTGAGCGGGGATATGTGCTTGAGGACGCGACCGTGTCCGGGCAATCCCCGCTTGGCTGGGCGCAGGCCGTGGCGTCGGTGGTGGCTGAACATGGCGTACAGCGCGTGGTGGCCGAGGCCAATCAGGGCGGGGAGATGATCCGGTCGCTGCTGGCCATGTCCGGCTGTGATGTGCCGATCGAGCTGGTCCATGCGAGGGTCGGCAAGCGGGCGCGGGCGGAACCGGTGGCGGCCTTGTACGAGCAGGGGCGGATTAGCCATTGCCCGGCGACAGGCGGTCGTTTTGCCGAACTGGATGAGGAAATGATGGCCTTGGGCAATGGCGAATTGGGGAAGAGTCCCGATCGCGCCGATGCTTTGGTCTGGGCGCTGTCGACTTTGTTGGTGAGCGGCCGCGCTGAGCCGAGATTACGACGGGTTTAGGGAAGCAAGAAACCCCACCACCACGCCGCAAGGGCGGCGCGGTCCCCCTCCCCGGCAGAGTCGGGGAGGTATAAGAAAGCGGGAAAGTTGATGTTTGAAAAATTGAGCGGCCTTTTCAGGCGCGAACAGAAACAGAGCGCGGCCGGGTCGGTAATCGCCATAAATGTGGTGGGTAAACCGGTGTGGACGCCGCGCAATTATACAGCGCTGGCGCAGGAAGGTTTTGCGAAAAACGCCATCGCCTATCGTTGCGTACGGATGATTGCCGAGGCCTGCGCCTCAGTGCCGCTGCGGGTGGAATATGAAGGCCGGCGCGCACCGGACCATCCGCTGCAAAAGCTGATCGACCGGCCCAATCCGGAGCAGGGTGGGGCCGATCTGCGCGAGGCCCTTTATGGCGGTTTGCAGACGGCGGGCAATGCCTATGTCGAGGCGGCGTTCCTGGATGACGACACGCCGCAGGAGCTGTGGAGTTTGCGGCCTGACCGGATGAAGGTGGTGCCGGGGCGTTCGGGTTGGCCGGAAGCCTATGAGTACAGCACGGGCGGCGCGAAGACGGTGATCGGGCGCGACGGCGAGGGCTGGCTGAAGGTGCTGCACCTCAAGCTGTGGCATCCGCTTGATGACTGGTACGGGCTGTCGCCTCTGGAAGCGGCGGCATTCTCGATCGACGTGCACAATGCCTCGGGTGCGTGGAACAAGGCGCTGCTCGATAACGCGGCGCGGCCTTCCGGGGCGCTGGTCTATGGCTCAAAGGCTTCGGAACGGCTGACCGAGGATCAGTTCGCGCGGCTGAAGGATCAACTGGCCGACACCTATTCCGGCCAGAACAATGCCGGGCGGCCGCTGCTGCTGGAAGGCGGTCTCGACTGGAAGCCGATGTCGCTGACGCCGGCCGATATGGACTTCATCCAGGGCAAGAATGCCGCGGCGCGTGAGATCGCCCTGGCCTTTGGGGTGCCGGCGCAATTGCTGGGGATTCCGGGCGACAATTCCTACGCCAATTACAAGGAGGCCAATGCCGCCTTCTGGCGCAATGCGGTGCTGCCGCTGGCTGAGAAGACGACGCGATCCCTGAGTGCCTGGCTGGAGGCCAGGTTTCCAGGGACGCGGATCGTCAACGATATCGAAGCGCTGCCGGCGCTTTCGGCGGAGCGTGATGCGCTGTGGGCGCGGTTGGAGGCGGCGAGCTTCCTTAGCGATGCCGAGCGCCGTCACCTGGCCGGCTTGAGCGAGATTCCGGGTGAGGTGGCGCAATGAATTTCTGGCAAGCAGTGCCGCTGGCGGCGGTTATTACAATTGTCATACAGACGGCGTTCGTACTGCTGTGGGTCGGCCGGGCCGGCGCACGACTGGACATGATGGAGCGGCGTCTGGAGCAGCAAGCCGGTGTGAATGAACGGTTGGCGCGGTTGGAGGAACAGGCGTTCGCACAGCGCGCGACACTCGACCGGATCGAAACCAAGTTGGCCAATTTCTAATTTCAAAGGCGAGTATTCATGACGCTTTATATCGAAGGCTATGCTTCGCGCTTTGGCCTGCGCGATCTCAATGACGATGTGGTCGTGGCGGGGGCTTTCCGTGAGACGCTTGTAAGTACGGGGCCAAAAGGTGTGCGGATGCTCTATCAGCATCAGGTCAAGTCGCCGGTCGGGGTATGGGATGATATCCGTGAGGACGTCATCGGGCTGTATGTACGCGGACGCATTCTCGATCTCAATCCGGAGGCGCGGATGGTCGGCAGCCTGGTCAAGGCCGGCGCGGTCGATGGACTGAGTATTGGGTTTCGCACGCTGAAAAGCCGTCGTGACAGCGGCAGTTTGCGCGTACTGACGGCGGTGGAGCTATGGGAAATCTCCATCGTCACCTTCCCCATGCTGCCGAGTGCGCGCATCACGTCAATGCGTGAGGAGAGTGTGGCGGCCTAAGGGGCGCCCCTCCGTCGCGGACTAACGCCGCGACACCTCCCCATTTGAGCAATGGGGAGGAGAAGAAGCTGCATTTGCGGCTGTGTTTTCAACTGGAGAAAATGGATGAAAGAAGTAAAACAGGCCGCGGCCTCGCCGGAGGTACGCGCGGCCCTGCATGAGGTGCTGGCCAATTTCGAGGCCTTCAAGGCGGCCAATGATCAGCGGCTCGACGCCATCGAGCACAAGCGCGGCGATGGCCTGCTGGAAGACAAGCTGGAGCGTATCGAAACCTCGTTACAGGCCGCGGAAAGCCGTCTGCAACGCCTGATGAGCCAGAAGTCGCGTCCGGGCATCGAAGAAGGCTCACGTCTGGCTCAGCCGAATGAAGCCAAGGCCGCCTGGGAAGGCTATCTCAAGTCGGGCCGTTTGGGCATCGAGCTGAAGGCCGGCATTTCTTCCGGCAGCGGTTCGGGTGTGCTGGCGCCGACCGAAACCGAAACCTACATCGATCGCCGTCTGGCTACGGTTTCGCCCTTCCGTTCGCTGGCGACAGTGCGTCAGGTCGGTGCCGCGACCTTCAGGAAGCCGGTGACGACGGCGCAGGCCGCTTCAGGCTGGGTGGCGGAGACCGCTGCGCGTCCGGAAACCAATCCGGCCACGCTTGACCTGATCACCTTTGCTTCGGGTGAGCTTTATGCCTCGCCTTCGGCGACTCAGGATATCCTCGACGACGCCTACATCAATCTCGATGAATGGCTGGCCGCCGAGATCGAGGACACCTTCGCCGCTCAGGAAACGACAGCCTTTGTTTCCGGCGACGGCACCAACAAGCCAAAGGGTTTCCTCAGCTACACCATCGCCGCCGAAGGCACGGCGACCTGGGGGCAGATGGGCTATGTCGCTTCGGGCGCCGCGGCGGATTTCGCCACCAGCAATCCGACCGACGCGCTCATCAGCCTGATCTATGCGCCCAAATCGCAATATCGCCCTGGCGCCAGCTTCGTCATGAACCGTCGCACGGCCGCGAAGATCCGTAAGTTCAAGGACGCCGACGGCAACTATATCTGGCAGCCGGCAATGACGGCGGGGCAATTGCCGCTGCTGCTGGGCTATCCGGTGAGCGAGATCGAGGACATGCCGGATGTGGCGGCCAATGCCTATTCTGTGGCCTTCGGTGACTTCGCCAAGGGCTATCTGATTGTCGATCGCGCCGGTATTTCGGTGCTGCGCGACCCGTATTCGGCCAAGCCCTATGTGCTGTTCTACACCACCAAGCGTGTCGGCGGCGGGGTGCAGAATTTTGATGCGATTAAGCTCCT